>Ga0268299_1002556_pt1 | contig 21072 bp, 15 predicted proteins | sample NOBtaG_FD_193484 | JGI IMG/M metagenome (GOLD analysis project Ga0268299, IMG submission 193484) | Activated sludge microbial communities from bioreactor in Nijmegen, Gelderland, Netherland - NOB reactor | ecosystem: Engineered > Bioreactor > Aerobic > Activated sludge | place: Netherlands... | reverse complement strand
GCCCGCGCCGAGCATGGCAACCGGGATCGCCAGCCAGACCGAGACATTGAGGCGTAAAACGACGGTCAGGCCGATGAATGCGCCCCACATAAAGACCGCGCTGTGCGCCAGATTGAGGATGCCCAAAATGCTGAAAACCAGCGCATAGCCCAGCGAAAACAGGCTGTAGACGCCGCCGAGCCAGATGGCGTTGACGAATTGCTGCGTGAGGTTCATAAAATTTGTTGTCTGAAAGAAAATTGATAAGGGCGATCCTGTTAGACCGCCCTCATGCGAAAATCTTGATGGATCGAAATTAGCCGCCGGATTCTTCAGTGGCTTCTGGTGTAGTCTCTCCGCCCATCGAGACAGCCAGCGGTTGGAATTTGCCACCAACCACAATCTGAGCGATAGGTTGATGCACGGGGTCGCGGTTCTCGTCGAAGCTGAAAACGCCGAGCGGGCTGTCGAAATCGGTGATCCCCGCCAACGAATCGCGAATCGCGGTACGGTCAGCCGAGTCGCCGCAGCGGATCGCCGTCGCCATCAACCACGCGCCCGTGTAGGCCTGCGCCGCGAACTGGTCGGGCGACGATTCATATTTGGCTTCATAGGCGGTCACGAAAGCCACGCTGCTTTCGGTGGGGTTCGGGTTGCCATAATTCCACGCGCCGCCGACGATGAGACCTTCGGCATCTGCGCCGCTGTCACGCAGCACAGCGGGCGAGTTGAAGCCGTTACCGCCAATAATGGGGCCGCTGTAGCCCTGCGCGCGCGCCTGGATGATGATCTGAACGGCTTCTGCCGCCAGCGCAGAGACGACAATCGCGTCCGGCTGCGCACCAATCAGATTGGTCAACTGGATGTTAAAATCCAAGTCGCCTTTGACAAACGTTTCTTCGCCGACGATTGCGACGCCGTTATCTTCCAACGCCTGCTTGAAAACTTCGTAGCCGCTCACGGTGAAGTCGTCATCGTTGCCATAGAGCAGGCCAGCGCTTGTCAGGCCAAGAATCTCGGTTGCATCGGCAATTGTGCCAGGGATCACAGCCGCTTCCGGCAGGCTGTCACGGAAAACGTAGTCACCCATCTCGGTGATGCCGATGGCGGTGTTGCTCACGCCCATGACGACGGTGCTGTTTTCCTGCGCCACCGGGTCAGCGCCGAAAGCCTCAGATGAGAGCGTGGGGCCGAGGACGGCGGCGACCTGATCTTCTTCGACCAGCTTGGTCATCGCGGCGATGGCCTGATCGCGGTTGCCTGCCGAATCTTCAAAAAGAACGTTGAGCGTTGTGCCTTCGCCCAGGTAGTGTGAAGCGTTAATTTCGTCAACGGCTAACTGCACCGCGTTTTGCTGCGCGACGCCATAAACCGAAGCGGCTTCACTTAAGGCGAAAACAGCGCCGATGTTTACTGACTCAGGCAGGTTTGTGGGGGTAGGGCAGTCGTCCCATAATCCGATCAGCGGCTGTGCCATTTCATCCTGAGCAAGGCCGAACGTCGCCGGGAGTAAAAGGACGACGATAAAAATCAAGCAAAGAAAACGTGCTGGCGATTTACGCATTTTGATCTCTCCTAAAACCCAATATTAAGAAGCGCCAGATGGCATAAGATTAAATGTAAGCTGACTATACACCCAACTCAAATCAAACACAATCTGCGAAATATCATGATTTTATTTGGCAGCACCCTTAAAATAGACGCCCGAACCTGCGCCGAGCGATTCGTTCATCGGACGCATCCACACCATGAACACGCGCGATTTTGGCGGCTGAGTCGCGGCGAAAACGACAGCTTCGGCTACGTCCTCTGATTCGTGAAATTCGTCTAATACCGGGTCGCCGGGGGTGCGTGTGCCGTTGTAAAAACCGTAGTTGGTGTTGGTGCCACCAGGAGCAACGACACTCACTTTGACGTTATTAGGATAGGCTTCGTAATCAATCGCCTGGGCAAAACCCATCTGCGCAAATTTGGTCGCGCAGTAAATCGGCTCGTTGGGCAGCCCGTTTAGCCCCGCCACCGAACTGACAAAAATAATCGAGCCATTTTTGCGTTCGATCATCGGCGGCATAAAGGCTTTGGTACATAGCCAGCACGAGCGCATATTGGTGTTCATGATCCAGTCGTAATCGGCTGTCGTCAGCGTGGCAACCGTGCCGTTTTTTCCGACGCCGGCGTTATTGACGAGAATATCGACCTGCCCAAACGCCGCGAAAGAGTCGCGCGCTAAACGATCCACGTCGCCTTCGCTGCTCACATCTGCTGGAACGCCAAGCGCTTTTCCGCCAAAAGCCTCAATTTCCGCCGCCAACGAATCCAGATCGGATTTTGTGCGCGACGTGACGACCACCTGTGCGCCTTCCCGCGCTAATGCCAGCGCCGTTGCCCGCCCGATGCCTTTGCCTGCGCCCGTCACGACGGCGGTTTTGCCTGCTAAACGACCATCCATTTTTGCCTCCACGTCTGAAATAAACATAGAATAACCCGCTGGAATGGCAAAATAAACCCCAGCGGCATAAAATCACGCTGGATAGCAGCTTCTTAGAGGACTCCAACTATGCAAAAATTTGACGTGATTGTGCTTGGCGCAGGCGCGATGGGCAGCGCGGCAGCTTATCATCTAGCGAAGGCTGGACAGCGGGTGCTGCTGCTCGAACAATTTGAAATTGACCATCAGAAGGGGAGTTCATACGGCTACTCGCGTATTATCCGCTTCTCGTATAACGACGCCGCTTATATCAAGCTGGCGAAGGCGACCTATCCGCTGTGGGCGACGCTGGCGGAAGAATCCGGCGAACGGCTGCACATCAAAACAGGCGGTCTCGATTTTGGCGCGCCGACAGAATCTACCCTGCAAGACACCATCACCAGCCTGCGCAGCGCCGATATTCCTTTTGAAATTTTAGCGCCGCGTGATGCCGAAAAGCGCTTTCCCCAGTTTCGATTTGACGACGATTCGCTGGTGATTTATCAGGCCGACAGCGGGATGCTTGCGCCGTCCAAATGTGTTCGCGCGCACGTAAAAATCGCCCAGCAGCACGGCGCAACCATTCTCGACAACACCCCTGTACTGAGTATCAAAATTCATCCCGACAGCGTGACGGTGCAGACTGCGCTTGAAACCATTTTCGCCGACAAGCTGGTGATTACAGCGGGGTCGTGGGCGGGTAAAGTGTTAGCTGAAACAGGCCTGGAACTGCCGTTACAACCGATTCGCGTTCAAGAGGCTTATTTTCAGCCTGTGAATGCTGACCCAGCAGATTTTGAGTCGGGGAGAATGCCTGTTTTTATCTACCATCGTGGTTATTTAGAGGGGGATGCCATGTACGGCCTGCCGACGATTGACGGCTCTGGCGTGAAGGCCGCGCGGCATGGCGGAACGCCCTTTAACCATCCGAATATTAATTACACACCCGACACTGAAATGATTGACGAGATTCGCGTTTTCACGCGCCAATATCTCCCGGCAATCGGCGACGGGCCGCTGCTTTCGACGCGGATTTGCATCTACACGATGACGCCGGATGAGCATTTCATCATCGACCAGCACCCGAATTATCCGCATGTCTCGATTGGCGCGGGATTTTCGGGGCATGGCTTCAAGTTCAGCGCGGGAATCGGCAGCATTTTATCTGATCTGGCGATTCATGGCGCGACGGCTCACGACATCAGCCTGTTTAAAATTTCGCGTTTTGAACAAAAAGAGGAGGGCGTATGAAACTTACGGTGATCGGTGGCGCAGGGGTGCGGACTCCGCGCCTGATCCCTGCGCTGGTGCGTCGCGCGAAGCGGATTGGCCTGCAAGAAGTCTGGTTGATGGATAATCAGGCCGAAAAATTGGAGTTGATCGGCGGCCTGTTCCAGACGTTGGCGCAGCAGTACGATGCACCCTTCAAAATCATCCTCAGCACCGACGCGCGCGAATCGCTGCGGGATGCAAATCACGTCATTACGACGATTCGGCCTGGGCTGGAAAAAGGCCGCGCGGTGGATGAGCGCATCGCGTTTCAACACGGCGTTTTGGGGCAGGAGACGACAGGCGCAGGCGGATTTGCGATGGCGATGCGCAGCATTCCGGCTATTCTCGATTATGCGCGCCTGGTCGAAGAAGTCGCCGCGCCGGGGGCGTGGATTTACAATTTCACCAATCCGGCGGGCTTGGTCGCACAAGCGCTGCACGATGCCGGAATTCAGCGCATTGTCGGTATCTGCGACAGCGCAAATGGCGCACAGCACGCCGTCAGCCGATTTTTGAATGTGCCGTTGGAGCGCATTCATCATGAAGTTTACGGCCTGAATCATCTTTCGTGGACGCGAAGTGTGCGCGTTGACCCTGATGCTGACGGCACAGGCGGCGAGGAAGTGCTGCCTGGGCTGCTGCACGACGAAAATTTTATCCGCTCGACGCATATGGCAATTTTTGACGCCGAACTGCGCGACTGGCAGCAGGCGTTTTTGAACGAATATCTGCACTATTTTTATCATCGTGACGAGGTTTTGGCGGCGCTGCTGGCGAAAAATGAAACACGCGGCGAGCAAATCGTGCGCCTGACCGCTGAACTCCTGGAACGGCTGAAAACGGCGTCTGGCCCTGAAAATGCGCTGAAAATTTATCACGAGGTCATGAATCAGCGTGAATCAACCTATATGGCTCACGCCCGCGCCGGGGCAGAGCGTGAAACATCGCCGCCCGACGAATTGGATGAAGGCTATGCTGGGGTCGCGCTTGGGTGTGTGGAGGCGATTGCCACGAATACCCCGCACTTTACCGGACTAAATGTGCCGAACAATGGCGTAATCGCCGGGATGCGCAATGACGATATTGTCGAGGTAAGCTGCTGGATTGACGCCAACGGGATACGCCCCGTGCAGATTGGCACGATTCGAGAAGATCAATATCTACTGATGCGCCAGATCAAAGAATATGAGCGGCTTGCGGCGCAGGCGATTTTGCAGCGTTCGCGTCCTCTGGCGATTGAGGCGCTGACGGTGCATCCGTTGATCGGCTCATATCCGCTGGCGCGAAAATTGGTCGATGAATTTATCGCCGCGCATCGCGAAATTATTGGCGAGTGGCACTAATGGGCAGCCGTAGCGACAGGCGCGCCCCTGGCGACAGATTTTCGGCGCTAACCTGTCCCTCGTGATAATCGACAATCGCTTTGACGATGGCTAACCCCAGGCCGCTGCCGGGATATTCAAACGCATTACGCCCGCGATGGAATCGGCTGAATAACTGCGGCAGGTCGTCGGCTGGGATGCCAATGCCATTATCCTGCACCCACAATTCGATAACACCCTCATTCTGACGCAAACCCAGGCGAATGATGCCCCCAGCGGGCGTAAATTTGATCGCGTTTTCGAGCAAATTTCCAACAGCGCGGCGTAACTGCCCATCGTTGACACACACAATCACATCTTCGTCGAGCATGTCTAACGAAAATTCAATGCCTTTTTGCTCAGCTTGCGAGGCGTAAAGTTCGCTGGTTTCTTTCACCAGATCATTTAATGGAATCAGTGAGGTATCGCGCTTAATCTCGCCGGATTCGATGCGCGAAAGTTCCAGAAGGCTGTTGGTCAGCGTTTCCAGCCGTGCGACTTGTGCCTGTGCGCGCTCGACAAAAATTTGACGTTTGGATTCGCTACCTTCGTTGACGATCAACTCAAGATTGGTGCGCAGCGCCGTCAGCGGGGTGTGCAGTTCATGGGCGGCATCGGCGACGAAACGCCGGAGCGCGGTAATTGTTTCTTCCAGGCGATTCGCCATGTCGTTAAACGATTTTGCCAGCGTACCGACTTCATCTTTGCTTTCAACCTGGGCGCGGGCGGTTAAATTTCCGGCGGTCATGCGTGTTGTGACATCTGTGAGCGCCAGGAGTGGGGCGCTGATGCGGCGGCTGATGAGCAAGCCGACTCCAGCCGCTAATAAAATCGCTACTGCGCTAGCGATAGCCCAGGCCCCTGCAACGCCGTCCACAATCTCCAGACCATAGGCTGGCCCTTGAGATAACTCGACATAGCCGATGAAATTTCCATCGACACCCTGGACAGCGGCGCGGACACTCTGGTCGGAACGGCGATCTATCGCAGACATTTCTCGATAGCCGAGGTTGAACCCAAAAATTGTACCCATCGCAGGCATGGCCTGTCGCGAAAATGTTCGTCCCGAGAGCTGAACAATATCGGTCTGAGTGGTGTTAATTTCCGTTTCCCAGGTCGCCTGAGCCGCTGGGGTTACTTGATCTTCATTGAAAAAGACAATTGAAGGCAGGTAGGAAACAGTCGCTTTATTGCTATCCGGCGGTACATAATAAGGAGGTACGGGCGCGGAATAGACGAATACGTCGCCATTAACCTGTGTTTGTGCGAATCGCGCGGTAGCTTCGAGCGGATCATTAAGGTTTCGATCTTCATATCGAACGGATACGAAATTTCGCTGCTGAGGTGTGCCGGAGTCCCCTAAAATCGCTCCATCTTCGCCGATAAGCCGGATGCGCGATTGTGATAGGAAGGCGAACGTATCCAGTTGTATTTTGAGGTCTTGTGGCGAATCTTCGAGTGCCTGCGCCAGCGCAATGCCAATCGCCCGTGCGTTCCCCCGCAGATAATCCAGTTCGTACTGGGCGTAATAGCTGCGGAGCGTCGTTAACAGTACCGCTCCAAGCGACATGGCAGCCAGCAAGGCAATCGCCGCATAACTGATCGGTAAACGCCATTGAATGGATCGAAAATTCATATCCTGCGCCCTTTATACTTTGCCCACTTATTATAATTTGCCAGGGATTGATTTCGAAGATATTGTGAAATGGTTACAGGTTCGTAACCAGCACCAGGGCGCTCAAATTGCGAAACAAGCCAATTTTACCTTGACAATCTCCAGGCCGGATGGTATCTTACAACAGTATCACACTGGGGGTGTGGTGTAGCGGTTAACATGCCACCCTGTCAAGGTGGAGATCGCGGGTTCAAATCCCGTCGCTCCCGAAAATGATATTAAACACAAGACTTCGAACTACTCGGAGTCTTTTTGTTTTTCCGGGTTTTGATGAAAAATCGATGATTGCCCCTCTGATGTTCGACAATTTTTCCAAACAAAGAGTCCATTCCATTGAATGAGTTGTGATTCAAACGTATACTATGCAGTTGGTACGATTCACGGGCATTTTCTCAGGGTGAATGGGCAAGCCGCCTTGTTGTGCAGTGTTATTGAGTGCGCCGCTTGGGGAAGCCGTTTTGTGGAAGTCGGTGCGCCTTCGCCATGCAGGAGGTATCTAAGAACCAACCACGATATTTATGCTAACAGAGCCTGCCTCAGTTCAAAAGGTGATGTACGGCTGCCGAAACTCATCGGTGTTCTGTACCGCCAATCGTTGGTATTTTTACATCCCGATATTCATTCGATAAAAGATTTGTAACGCTGGTATGCAAACCATAGACGCAAACATAAGGAGAAGAAATGAGTAGCAATGGTAAATGCCCGGTGACGGGCGGATCAAACACGTCATTTGGGGGCAGATCGAACCGGGACTGGTGGCCTAATCAGTTGAATCTGAAGATTCTCCATCAGAATTCTTCTTTGTCAGACCCGATGAGCAAGGATTTCAATTATGCTGAGGCGTTTAACAGCCTCGACCTGGAAGCTGTCAGAAAAGACCTGTATGCGTTGATGACCGATTCTCAGGACTGGTGGCCTGCTGATTATGGTCACTACGGGCCGCTCTTTATTCGGATGACGTGGCACAGCGCAGGCACCTATCGTATCGGCGACGGACGCGGTGGTGGAGGCTCAGGTACGCAGCGTTTTGCGCCGCTCAACAGTTGGCCTGATAATGCTAACCTGGATAAGGCGCGCCGTTTGCTCTGGCCCATCAAGCAAAAATATGGCAAGAAAATTTCCTGGGCTGACCTGATGATCCTCGCGGGCAACTGCGCGCTAGAGTCGATGGGATTTAAGACATTTGGCTTTGGCGGCGGACGTGAAGATATATGGGAGCCTGAAGAAGATATTTACTGGGGCGCGGAAGATACCTGGCTCGGCGATAAACGCTACAGCGGTGATCGCGAACTGGAGAATCCGCTAGGTGCCGTTCAGATGGGTCTGATCTATGTCAATCCCGAAGGGCCAAATGGCAACCCCGACCCCCTCGCCGCTGCCAGGGATATTCGAGAGACGTTTGCCCGTATGGCGATGAACGACGAGGAAACAGTCGCGCTCATTGCTGGTGGGCACTCCTTTGGTAAAACACATGGTGCTGGCAGTGCGGCGCTGGTTGGGCGCGAACCAGAAGGCGCTGGCATTGCGGAGCAGGGTCTTGGCTGGTCGAGCAGCTTTGGGAGCGGCAGAGGTGGCGATGCCATCACCAGCGGCCTGGAAGGTGCCTGGACTCCAACGCCCATCAAGTGGGATAACAGCTTTTTCGATGTCCTGTTCGGACATGAGTGGGAACTGACGAAAAGCCCTGCCGGAGCGAATCAGTGGATACCGAAGGGTGGTGCGGCAGCAGGCACAGTCCCGGATGCCCATGACCCCTCCAAACGTCACGCGCCAGTTATGCTGACAACCGACCTCGCGCTGAAGGTAGACCCGAACTATGCTCCGATTTCGAAGCGTTTTCATGAAAATCCAGAACAGTTTGCAGATGCTTTCGCGAGAGCGTGGTACAAACTGACACATCGTGATATGGGGCCGCGCGTTCGCTATCTCGGCCCATTGGTTCCCGCTGAGGAGCTGTTGTGGCAAGACCCTATTCCCGCTGTCGATCATGAACTGATTAACGAACAAGACATCGCTGCTCTGAAGGATAAGATTCTCGCATCAGGATTATCGATCTCTCAGTTAATTTCGACGGCCTGGGCATCGGCATCAACCTTTCGAGGCTCTGACAAGCGCGGTGGCGCGAATGGTGCGCGTATTCGCCTTGCGCCACAAAAGGACTGGGAAATCAACCAGCCTGCCCAGTTGGCGACTGTGCTTGAAACCCTTGAGGGCATCCAAAAAGCGTTCAACAGTACGCAGTCGGGCGGAAAGAAGGTTTCGCTCGCAGACATCATCGTCCTCGGCGGCTGCGCGGCAGTTGAGCAAGCTGCGAAAAATGCTGGACACAATGTCACCGTACCCTTCACACCCGGACGCGCGGATGCATCGCAGGATCAAACTGACATTAGCTCTTTCGCTCCGCTCGAACCAAAGGCAGATGGATTCCGAAACTACCTCAAAGCAGCCTATTCTGTATCATCTGAAGAATTGTTGGTTGATCGGGCGCAGTTATTGACGCTGACCGCACCGGAAATGACGGCTCTGATCGGCGGTCTGCGTGTCTTAAACGCCAATGTTGGACAATCTCAACATGGTGTTTTCACCAATCGGCCTGGGGCGCTCACCAATGACTTTTTCGTCAATCTGCTCGACATGAACACAGGCTGGAAGGCGACTTCGGAAGCGGAGGATGTGTTCGAGGGACGTGATCGCTTAACCGGCGCATTGAAGTGGACAGGCACTCGCGCTGACCTCGTTTTTGGGTCGAATTCTCAACTCCGTGCCATCGCGGAAGTCTACGGATGCGACGACGCTCAAGAGACATTTGTGAATGACTTCGTAGCTGCATGGGATAAGGTGATGAACCTGGATCGCTTCGACCTGGCCTGATCGAGTCAAAGTCTCAGGCGGCGGTTCGATTGTGCGAAGTGAGTGTAAGCCTTACACTTGCGGAAAGATGGATCGCCGCTCCAATAAAAACAAAAACAGCGCTCATGTGTTTCTATGGGCGCTGTTTTATTTTTAGGGATTTCGATAGACCCGCCTGTTACGCAGTGAAACGGGCGGTTGACGCTAGGTCTTTGCTGGTACGCCAGCCGACTCATACAAATAGCAGGCGGCAACCTGATTATCTTTGATCTGGAAGTCAGGCGGCATATGCGCGAGACATTTATCCATGACATGAGGGCAGCGGCTCGCGAATTTGCAGCCAACACCCGTTTCAGCCGGGGGTTTACCACCTGTTGACGAACGCAAACGGCCTTCCCAGCGAATATCGGGGTCTGGCACAGGGATCGAGTTAATCAGAAGCTGCGTGTAGGGGTGCTGCGGTTCCTGAATCACGTAATCAATGTTGCCCCGCTCCATCACCGAGCCGCGATAGAGTACGAAAATATCATCGCTGATCTGGTAGGCTGTTGAGAGGTCGTGTGTGATGTACAGGAACGAAATGTTAAATTCGGTCTTGATCTGCTGAAAAATTTCCAGAATACGCACTTGAAGCGAGGCATCGATCATCGAAACAGGCTCATCGGCGACGATCAAACGCGGCTTGAGCAGGAACGCCCGCGCGATCATGATACGCTGGCGCTGACCGCCGCTGAGCTGATGCGGAAATTTACCCAGGATTTCGTTGGGGCGCAGGCCGACTACTTCGAGCGCATTTTCGGTAATTTTTCGCGCTTCAGCACGGCTGTGCGCCAGCTTGAATTTGTTGATGACGGTCTGAAACACGCTGTCTACCCGGTAAAAGGGATTGTATGTCCCGTAGGGGTCTTGAAAAATAGCTTGCACCTCACGGCGGAATGTAAAGTGGTCAGCTTTCGACATATTCCAGATATTTTTTCCCCGGTAGAGGATTTCGCCGGAGGTCGGCGACAGGAAACCCAATACCAGATTCGCCAGAGTCGTTTTGCCGCTGCCGCTTTCACCCGCAATCGTGGTGATGCGCGGTGTTTCGCCTTCGATGACCATTGAAAAATCTTCGAGCGCGACGGTGTTTGATTTGTTGACCAACCCGCCGCTGTAAATTTTGGTCAAATTTTTGACTTCAAACAGGGACATGAGATTCCTCGTACAGATGGCAGGCAGCGTATTGATTGGGGCGATATTCTTGCAGCTTTGGCACCTTCTGGCGGCACACATCCATCGCATGGGGGCAGCGCGGATGAAAAACGCAGCCCGGTGGTGGGTTGAGCAAGAAGGGCGGGAGGCCAGGAATGCCGCCGCCTTTTTTCTTTTCCTTCAGCGACGGCAGCGATGAAATCAACGCTTGAGAATAAGGATGCAAAGGTTTTTTATAAATATTTTGAACTTCACCCACTTCGACCAGTTTCCCAGCATACATGACGCCGATCCGATCCAAAACCTGCGCCGTCAACCCCATATCGTGACCGATCAGAATCAGCGAGGACTTTAGGCGTTCCTGCACACCGATCAGGGTTTGCATGACCGCTTTTTGAACGACGACATCGAGCGCACTGGTGGGTTCATCGGCGATGATAAGCTGTGGTTCAAGCGCCGTTGCCATCGCGATACAGGCGCGCTGTTTCATGCCGCCGCTGAGTTCGTGAGGGTACATTGCAGCGACACGAGCCGGAAGTTCAACCATATCGAGCAGGCTGATGATACGGTCTTTGGTCTGCTTTTTGGAAGCGCCGATGTCGTGCGTGGTGATCGTGTCTTCGATCTGCTGACCGATGCGCATGACCGGATTAAGCGAATTCATCGCGCCTTGTGGCACAAGCGCAATTTTGCTCCAGCGTGTCTGGCGCAGCTCTTCTTTGTCCATTTCCAGAATGTTGCGACCATCCAGAATAATTCGACCATTTTCGATCTTGCCAGGAGGCTTGATGAGGCGCAAAACCGCCATCATGGTCGTGGTTTTGCCACAGCCGGATTCGCCGATAAAGCCAAAGCGTTCATTTCGCTGAATCGTGAAGCTGACACCATCAACGGCGCGAATTGGCCCACGTTTCGACCAATAGAAAACTTGTAAATCCTCAACAGTGAGGACGGGCGATAGTTTTTCACTCATCTGGCTTCGCCTCTCAGTCGGGGGTTGGCGTATTCATCGAGCGCAACGCTGATAAGAAATAAACCGACGAACAACATCACCAATGCTACCGCTGGCGGCCCCCACCACCACCACATACCCCGGAATAGAGCCGCGCCGGTAAATGCGTTGTTCAAAACCATGCCCAGGTTGGGCGTGAGCAGCGGCCCCAGCCCTAAAAGCTGGATACCAACCGATGCCAGGATGCCACCGGACACTGAGCCGACAAAACCAGCCATGATATAGGGCAGCAGGTTTGGGAGAATCTGCTTGATCGCAATTTCGAAATCATTCTGACCGGAAAGCTTGGCAAGCGGCACAAACGGACGCTCACGCAGGCTCAGCGCTTGAGATCGAACCAGCCGGGTTGGCCCGGCCCAGGCGAATATAGCGATAATGACAGCCGTGAGTTCAATCGTCGTTGTGCGCAGGTAAGACGCCAGGACGACCAGTATCATCAGTGAGGGGATTGTCAGGACAATATCGGCGAAGGTGCTGACGACGGTATCCAGCACACCGCCCGAATAGCCCGCGACCAGGCCCAAAACCGTGCCAATGGCTGTACCCAGGATGCCGGAAATGAGGCCAATTTTTAAGGATGGGTGGATGCCATGCACCATGAGCGCCCACACGTCGCGGCCTACATTGTCCGTTCCCAGCGGATATTTTTCTGAAGGGGGCTTGCTGAATTCGCTGGAGCCGACTCGCGTTTTCTTAAAATCAGTCGTCAGCGAACCGATGATACTGAAGGCAAGGAGAATGGCGATCAAGGCGACACCTGTGGTTAGCTTCCAGTTGCCTAACCAGTAGCGCAGATTGGCCCACAGCCGCCCTCGCGATGTTTCATTCCGTATTGATTCTTCGGGTACTGCTGTAGCAGCCATATGATTATTTCCTGGTATACGTGATGCGTGGATCGAGCAGGGGATAGATCAGATCGATACCCAGAATCGCAGTCGCGATGGACAGCACCAGAAAGAAAGTGATGCCCTGGATAACTGGAAAATCGTTCGATGAAATTGCCCGGAACAACTGATAACCCATGCCCGGATAAGAGAAAAGCAGCTCGACAATCACCGAGCCAGAGACGACATAACCCAGCGTGATCGCCAGCGCTGTGAACTGCGGCAGCATGGCGTTGCGTAACGCATAACGCAGGAAAATCCGTCGATTTTTAAGCCCTTTAGCTTCTGCCAGCGTCAGATAATCCTCACCCAACACCGTGACCATCATGCCACGCATCCCCAGCACCCAACCACCGATGCCCGCGATCATAATCGAAAGGGCGGGCAGAATGGAGTGATAAACGATGTCGAGAAAGTAATTAAGGTCGAACCCTGGCCCAGCGATGCGCCCCGGAGAGGTGATGCCGCTGTTGGGAAAGAGGCCGAGCGTAAAACTGAGGCCAAAAATCAGCACCATCGCCAGTAGATAATAAGGGATGGGCGCTAACATCAGAAAAATGGTAATCAGCGTTTTGGCGGCGGCGGGCGTACTTTGCCACACCAGCAGCGCGCCGAGAAAAATGCCGATTACAAAGGTCAGTACCGTCGTCACCGTCAGCAACCCGATGGTGTAGGGAACGGCGGTAGCGATGATTTCCGTCACCGTTGAGGGGAAATGGGTGATCGAATAACCCAGGTCTAATTGGGCTAACGACCAGAGATATTTGACGTATTGAACATAAACCGGCTCGTCCAGACCGAAACGTGCGCGGAAGGTTTCAATAATTTGGTCACTGTTAGCGATAGTTGCGCCCTGAGTTTGCATCGCCCCCAGGACTGCGGCGATTGGATCACCCGGAGACAGCCGAGGGATAAGAAAATTCAGTGTCGAAGCTACCCAGATGGTGAGCAAAAATAAACCAACCCGCTTAAGCAGGTATCGAAGTGTCATTTTATTTACCTCGTGATGTAGAACGATAAGGGCATAGCTGCTCATGCCCTTATCGTCTATTGTTGATGAGATTACTCTGCTGGCGTGATGTTCACGAGGGGAATCAGGAATGTCTGCCACCAGTTCGGCGGGTGGACATAACCATTATCGGCTGTGGGCCAGTTCGTCCAGTAACGGGTCGAGTATGGCACGATACGTTTTTGCTGGCTGAGTGACAAAATCGGCAGTTCTTGCAGCCGGATTTCCAGCGCACGGCGGAACAACTCGTGTTCCTGCGGGTCGTTGGCGGGCAGAGCGCCGATCTGATCGACCAGGCTGTCATATTCTTCGTTCTTCCAGCCCCAGACGTTATTCGCGCGGATTTCACCAGCAGGCTTGATCCATTTGCTGTGGAGGGTGTTCAATTCAGCAAAAGGTTCTGTCACACTGCCGCAGTTCACGTGTGTCGTCTCGATCTCGAAATCGGCAACATTGCGCGCCTGGTAGTAGGTAGCTGTAGTCAGTGAACGCGCCACAGCGTCAATACCCACGTCTTGCAGTGAGGCGATAACGATTGGCGGAACGATGACTTCTTCGGCCTTCACGAGAACGTTGACGCTCAGGCGCTGTCCATCTTTGGCATAGAAACCGTCACCACCCATTGTGTAACCCTGTTCTTCGATCATCGCTTTGGCTTTGTCGGGGTCATAAATGGTGGAGTTATATTGGTCGAGCAGGTCTTGATTCTCGGTCAGCCAAGATTGCAGCGCCGGATAATCTGGGAAGTTGAAGGGCGAAACCTGACCAAAACCGCCGCTGGTTGCATCGCCGATACCTTGTTTGTTCAGCGCGTAGGAGACTGCCCAACGCATTTGCGAATTATCCCAGGGAGGTACTTCGGCATTGAAGCCCAGCATACCAGGGCATGGGTCAATCCAGGCATTCGGTGGATCAGCCGTCCAGCCGATAATCTGCGGATTGCGCGAGACGACATCGGCAAACAGGTCGATACGCAGGCTCGGTTCGCCATCAACTTCATTGGCAGCCAGAGCAGCGGCTTTGCGATCTTCGGGGCCAGCATCGACGAACACGACGCGCTCCGGCGCAGGCAGCGGTTGGAAGCCAATCTTCGCCGCCCACCAATCAGGATTGCGGTCAAAGACGAATTCTGTCGGGGTGGCTTTTACCATTTTGTAAGGGCCAGTCCAGACGGGCCAACCTTTTTCGAGATCGAAATTCGTGAATGTCTCGGGGTCCTGGCTTTCCCAGATGTGCTTGGGAACAATGCGGACAGCGCCCCAGATACGAACCGCGAAATTGTCATAGACAAAACGAGGATTCGGCGAATTGAGGGTGATCTGAACCGTTAGCGGATCAACTGCCGTGACCTCTTTTACCTGGTCAGCAATTGCGCCAGCGAAAATGAGCGTCGGATGTTCCTTGAACATATTGAGCGAGAACACCACGTCATCTGCGGTAAAGGGTTGACCGTCATTCCACTCGACGCCTTCGCGCAGAGGGATAGTGACGACGCTGTAATCTTCATTCCAGCTTTCCGGGCCAGCAGCCAGCCAGGGCATGGATTCGCCTGTCTGATAATTCAGCACGTAGAGCGATTCAATCATCACCTGATGAACACCCTGTGAGTTCGTTGCTGTTGCATTCAGACCTGCGTTTTCAGGAGCTTGGGCGGGGCCGCCTTCGAAACCGATAATGAGTGTCTTTTCGCGGGGGACATCCTGGGCTTGTACCAGAAGGATTGAAGTTGCTGCGATCAATAACGCCACAACCAGTACAATCTGTCGTAGCAATACCAGTCTCTTATTCATTTTTGTGCCTCATAAGTTCTATCTTAGTACCAGGCCGCATTGAGGTCTGGTGAACAACGAGCATTATTCCAGGAAACTTTATTTTGCAGTTGAACAGTCACGTGAAATTGTGTATCAGGTTTTTTCTCAAATGCTTTTCTCCCCTTTGCGTGTCGGCTATAACCAGTTGAGTTGACACTTCCGACAACTGAAATTAGTGTATGAGATGACAGGAAGAAAAGCAAGATAAAATGGTTATCAAGCAGTCCATTCTACTTAATCACACTTACCTCAGGGGCAATGATGATGGATGACCGGGAGAAATTTTTATTTGACCTGCAAGGGTTTTTGCACGTTCCGAACTTCCTCACGAAAGACGAAGTTGCCGCCCTCAACGCCGCGATTGATGCCAATATGGATAAAAAAGGCGAAGACGGGAACTCCAATACCGGTGAATCCAAAACGCTGGGCGGGACTCATAAGCGTGGATTCTTCGCGGGTATGATGACCTGGCCTAAGCCCTGGTGCCAACCATACCGTGAAATGATCGCTCATCCAAAAGCGATTCCCTACCTCAACACCATACACGGGCGCGGCTGGCGTCTCGATCATGAACCATTTATTCTGACTTCGGATAAAGACAGCGAAGGGCTGGTCATACACGGCTCAACCGATCATCACTTTGATGGCTCGCAGTATTACACCTATCGTAATGGCGAAATTCGCTGCGGGATGGTCGTGTTTCAATATCAACTGGCAGACGTGAATGAGGGCGACGGCGGTTTATGCGTCATCCCTGGCAGCCACAAAGCCAATTTCCCATCTACTGTGGGAATCCGCCGCTGGGAAGAAGACCGTCAACTGGTTTACAATGTCCCTTGCAAGGCGGGTGATCTGGTCATTTTTAACGAAGCAACACTGCATGGTACGCTTCCCTGGACAGCCGACCACGAACGACGCGCGCTGCTCATTCGCTATTCGCCGAAATATCTGCATTTTGCGGGCGGATTCTATAAAACCGAATTTCCTGAGTGGGTTGACGAACTCACCGAAGCACAGCGGGCTGTTCTGGAACCACCTTATATTTATCATCGTCCCTTGATTGAGGATGATGGTGAGACAGTTATCCGCCCGCGCCGTGATGGCCCATATCGTTAAGCGCGCAGCACAGTAAAAGGGGGCAGGCCGCATCTCTCAACTGCCCCCACCCTAGTCAGGGCATTTTGACGTTGACCGGATTCGATCTAAATGCCCTGGAAATAGGTGGTATCCGACATGCGGCGGAAAAAAGTTTCTAATACCTACGCGGCGTCAGCAGCTTTACGAAATGATTTGCCCGACAGCCAGGATGTGCTGCCCACGCTGTACAACCGCACCCCAGGCTTGGGCGACGACGATGCCGCTCACACGGGCCTGAACAGGATAGGGCGAGTCATCAATCCGATGGAAATCGTGCAGCCAGCCAATCGTTGCGCCTTTTTCAACGTGTGTTCCACAAGGTAGAACTTCTTCATAATGGCCTGGAAATGGCGCTGGAACATAACATTCAGGATCGACGATTGTCGCTTTAACCTGTGTGCCAGCGGCATGATGGGCAATCGGCTCAATCACGCCTTTCATTTGCGCATGGCGAATGCAGGCTGAGCGCACACCCTGGAGCGCATATTCCACACCTTCACGATTTACCGCGCTTCCCCAGCCCAGTTCCGTGCCAACGGCAATTTTCCCCAACCGTTCAGCCTCGCTTGGCAGCAGTCCAGGGGTGCGATTCTGGTAAATCATCACCAACGGTACGCCGAACCAGCGTGCGGTTTCTTCAATAATCTGGCTTTGTGCGCTATCGGCGATGGGGTGAAAGCTGGCGCACAACTGAAAACGCATGACATTGCCGCCAGAATGGAGATCGAGAACCACGTGGACATGATCCCAGATAGAGTCACGCACGAATGCCGCAATCCGGTGCGTAATACCTGCTAACGCCACCGTTTTGCCTGCGCCTTCGACAAAAGCGCGATTGAGATTGACTCTATCCGCTTCGATGCTGTCACGCGTGCCTGTGCGGAAGGCTTCGACATTCAGGGTGGGGATAATGATGATGCGGCCTGTTACATCTGCCACGTCAATCATACCCAGCAGTTTTTTAAGGGCGACAGGGCCTTCATACTCGTTGCCATGCGTCGAGCCAAAGGCGACCACACCCTGTCCGGGCTGCGCATTTTTCCCAACCCATACCGTCATCGGGATTAAGTGCATTCCCCACAGGCTGTCATGCTCTAACATGACCCAGTAATCGCGTCGTCCCGGCGTGGTGACATCTAGCTGATTGGGCATGACCATTTCGCGCGTCATCATCTTATCTCCCGAAATTAGCATTATTCTAGTTTCGAGAGCATAGCGTACCAACGACAATCGTACAACGAAGCCTGTTGATCAGCGGAAGTAGCGCGCAAAAATTGCTAGGCTTCCTTTTTATCTTCGGGAAACTGATAATAATAATTCGCGTTATAGTGCCACTGCTGTGCAATCTCGATACCCTTGAGAAGAATGTCTTTGAATGGCTCTCCTGAATCATAGTTTGAACCCTTGCCATTCAGCATGGATGGCTCGTGTTTCCATGACCCCAATCGACACCAGACGAACTCAAGTGGACGACCTTCTCCGGGCGACGAAACCCGCACATATCCTTGTTTCCCACTGATTTTAATTGATTGGACGCCACCATGGGCATAGCGTTTGATTTCCATCGTGAAACCTTCCACAGATGCTCGATAATTTAGCCTCTTAAATTCAATTATGAGGAGTATAAAGGAGTGCGGGTTGTAGGGGATGAGAGATTTGGGTGATTTTTTGCAGGGTCAAATGGGGAATACAGGATCACCTATTTCAAGCGATTTTTCGAATATATTTTGTGAAATTTGTAAAAATTCTGGCTTGCTGGATCCATTTTTTGAATCTTCCGTACCAATGGATTAGCCAGTTGGCGGTGTCAATTTAGGTGAAGTGGTCATCCATTTTGAGACGCTTGACCCATCAATGATGTGCCAGATGCGATAGATTGGTGAGACTCAATCCCTCCGAATGAGTAACCGTTCTGCGCGAATGAGCGCAGCCTGATCAAATAGGTCGCGCTCATTCATCTCTCGGCTTTTTTTGCTATCCAATTCTGGTCTCGGTCTTGCTATCTCATTCCGGTGTCAAATGCGGGTGTATAAACGATACGCCCACGCTTAATCACTCAAAAACCAGAATCGCGAATTCATCACGTGGGACGCTGATCGTGGCGGGCAGCGTGACTGATTCTGGCGTTTTGAAGGGGCGATAGAGGGTCGCCGCGCCAGAGCGCTTGAGATGTGTGACTTTGGCAGACACTTCCTCTGGCTTAAAATGATTCAAAACCAATGCCTGCCGATTATTGAGACGGCTTTCGTGCAGCCCCACCATTACATCGCCCTCGATCTGCACGTCAAGCGGTTCGATGACGCGGCTGTCCCACAGCACATCGCGTAGTGCGCGGCGGGTGCGCAGTGCCTCGGCGACATATCGGCCTAGTTCTGGTACGTCGGCGGCAGTGCCATGAATACAGCGCGCCTCAACATTAATGATATGACCAAAACGCAGCGAATTGTTCACCAGTCCAAAATCAAAGTCGCCTGTAATGCAGCACGACGAGCGATATTCTGGGAAAGTATGCTCGTAAGTTGGCATGTGATTGATGTTGAAAAATCGCGCATAGGCCGCGTCCACGTAGGGCATGATGCGATCCCAATGCACTTCACTGGCAATGCGAAAACTCGGATTTGCGGCGCGGGACTGCTCATAATAGGCTTTGATTGAGTCCAACACGCCCTGCATGGTGGCGCGATCTGTCGGGAGGGGGCTGTCTGGCGAGTAGTCCAGCTCCCACATCGCACCGAGCTTATCGATCTGTGTCCCTGGCGCGCCAAGCCGGACGATATTCATGAGCTGGTCAACAATAATCTGTTGGATTTCAGGCTTCATCATGTTCGCCTGCACCATGCGGTAGATCGGCTGGCTCTGCTGACCGAGGCTGGTGTTATATTCCCAGCCCATGCCGCCGCGAATATTGCCGTGTGGGTCGCGCATGGCGTAGCGATGAAGCTCATCTTTGAACCAGTCCGTTTCGATATTGATCCACTGCAAGTTGCTGAAAACGAGGACGTAAACGCCCATTTCTGCGCATTCAGAAATGGCTTTTTCAAAATCTTCCCATGTCCCCAGGCGCGGATCGGTCAAATACTGCGGATAGCCGCGATCCAACCCGCCAATATCCCAGCCGTCGATCTGAATCACGTTGATTCCTGCGGCTTTGGCATCGGCGGCGACTTTTGGCAGATCGGCAAATCGAAATCCGATCTGATCGTCGGGGTAGCTGATGATGGTGGATTGCCACGCATCTTCATAGGAAAGCCAGCTATCGGATTTATCGAGTGTGGTGTGCGTATCGTACCAATCGCGGAAATAATCGGCGGCATCCCACCAGATTCCATCGTGGAAATGGAACACAATCGGCGGGCCACTCCAGCTTTCATTTTGCTTGAGGAATGGGAAATTATTCCATGACAGCGTAACGCCAATCGGCTTGTCACCAGCAATAGCCGGATCCGGCCAGCCTTGCGCGACATTAGAATTAATGCCGGAAGTCTGGGCATGGCGATAAACGGTAGACGGAAACATTTGCGCAAAAACCATGCTGTGGCGAACTTCGCGGTCATGGTTGCCGATGTAAACGCCGCGACGGGTTTTGGCATTATAGAGCGATACCCAGGGCATACTCAGCTCTTTGTGATACATCGCCGTCCAGACCGGGTTCGACGGCCCCAGGTACGAGCCGGGGAACACATCATAAAACGCCCACTCCGAACCCTGACCGCCCCAGTTTGCCCAATGTAAACGCCAGTCCTCGCGCTCGGAAAAATTCGACATGCCACCGAGCGCCACATTAAAAATTTCTTCGATGATGTAGGGTGAACGATTTTCGACTTCCATGCTGAAGGTCGCATCGTCTCCGTCAAGCGTGATCGTCTGTGTCAGCCGAATTTCGAAATGACCATGTGGGGAGTCGAGTCCATCCCACGTCAACTGGCAGCGATTGTTTTCGACCTTCACATCGGTCAATTTTTGCTCTTTACCCAGGATATAATGGGCGCGCAGGTAGGGCAGAGGGAGCATGATGCGGAAATTTTCGGCGAGGCGAGGCTCCTGCACCAGACGGATGTCCAGCGATTGGTGGTCGAAACGGAGGATGCGCCCGTTTTCGCGCTCAATTTCGATGATTATGTGTCCGTTGTCGAGAATAATGTTATCCATGAAGGGAATTTTCCTTAAATGATTGTTTGAAATGCTGAGGATTCAAAGCTGATGTGTGTTTGTAGGGGTTCAGCGCGCTGAACCCCTGCAACCGTGTGTTCCGAAATAATTTTTAAAAGTTTTCAGCCTGCCAGATAATATATGCCTAAATCGTCACCGTCCGACCCGACTTAATCGATTCCTCAGCCGCTTCGATGATGATCTGTGCCGTCAGTGCATCCTCAAGCGTTGACAGCGGTGGTTCGCCGTCCAGAATGCAGCGCCGCACGATA
>Ga0268299_1002555_pt1 | contig 21089 bp, 21 predicted proteins | sample NOBtaG_FD_193484 | JGI IMG/M metagenome (GOLD analysis project Ga0268299, IMG submission 193484) | Activated sludge microbial communities from bioreactor in Nijmegen, Gelderland, Netherland - NOB reactor | ecosystem: Engineered > Bioreactor > Aerobic > Activated sludge | place: Netherlands... | reverse complement strand
GCCGCCGAGCTTGCCCATGGCGACGATGCCGAAGCCGCAGGGACTGCCGTCCTCGAGCCGCGGCACACCATGCCGCGCCGCCAGCAGGCCGTCGGCGTACCGGTGAGCCGCGTTGATGGCCGCGTCGGCGAGATCCGAGAGATCCCGGAGCGACTCGACGACGTCCACGCCCTCGTTGAGGTCCCGCCAGATGATCCGCACCAGCTCCCGGTGGCGGAACAGCCGCAGCCGCTGGAGGAAGTCGTCGTCGCCGGCGACGCCTTCCAGGTGAGCGGTGAGCAGGTCCGCAAGCTCGCCGGACGCGGATTGACGGGCCAGCCGGCCGCTGTCCCGGAGCGCGTCGAGCAACGCCGGGTAGCGGGCGACGATGTCAGCGGCAAAGGGGCTGAGGTCGCGCAGGCGTTCGACGCCTGCCGGAGCGGCCAGGGGAGAATTCATGGCGGGAATTCTAGGTGACGCGGCGCTGTCCGAACTACACTGCGATGATGCCGGATCAGGAAGGCTCTTTCCCCCTCCCCGCGCCACCCGACCGGGCCGCCGGCTCGCTGATTCGCTGGATGCTGGATCTCAGCTCCCGAAGAGCGGCTGGCTGTCCTTCAGGGCTTCGTCGACAGCGTGATCGAACTGCGGGATGCCTCCTCCACCTTTCCGGCACCGCCCAGAGCCCGACCAACGGGCCGGACCTAAAGCCGCAGCATCGGCATCGGGCCGAACGACTCGCGCGGCGGCCAGCGCGGGCACAACGCTTCAATGACGACCATCAGGTCGTCCAGCGCCTCGAAGGGATCTGTCGGTGCGTCCTGGACCGTATTGGCGCGCAGCAGGGCACGGATGTCTTCCAGGTCCTGGGTCCGGTGCGGGTCATTGACGTAACCCTGCAACTTGAATGCGATGAGACCCTCCAGGCCGATCACCCTCAGGGAGCCGAATGCAGTGCTGCGGGCCTGTGCCTCGCCAAGCAGGCGCCGGGCCACCGGCCTGCTGGCGTAGAGCAGGTCAACTCGCTCGTCGCCCTGGAGGTAGTTGGCTGCATCGTTGCTCCGATGGAGGCAACGATAGCCCAGAGCCAGCAGTTCGCGATCGATGGCATCGGCATTGCCGGCGTCGGTCAGCAAATCCACGTCCTGCGTCGCCCGGACCAAGCCGTGCGGCGCAAGGGCCAGCCCCCCGATCAGGGCCGCCGGCGCGCCAGTGCGATCAAGCACGGCGAGGACTTCCACCAGCTGTCGGCCCAAACGGGATGCGACGGTCATGGGGTAGGGAGTATAGGCCTAGGGCTTCAACCCCTCCGCCGCCCGGGCCGCCTGCACCGCCGGGCGATGCTGGATCCGCTCCCGGTACGCCGCGAGCACGGGCCAGGCCGCCAAGTCGAGGCCCGCGACCCGGGTCCAGGTGAGGACGGTGTAGAGGTAGGCGTCGGCGATGGTGAAGTGCTCGCCCACCAGGTACTGGCGGCTGGCCAGGTGGTTGGCCGCGTGGGAGAGGCGCCTGCCCAGCTTTTCCCGGGTCGCGGCCAGCACGTCTTCGGACGCGCCCGGCCGCAGCAGCGGGCCGAAGCTCTTGTGCAGCTCGGAGGAGATGAAGCTCAGCCACTCCAGCACCCGGTAGCGGGGCATGGTCCCCGCGGGCGGCGCGAGGTGGGAGGCAGGCTTCAGGTCCGCGACATACTGCAGGATCGCCTGGACTTCGTTCAGGACCTCGCCGTTGTCCAGCTCCAGCGAGGGCACGTAGCCGTTGGGATTCACGGTCGTGAAGTCCCGGCCGTCGCTGGTCCGGCGCGTGCGCATGTCCACCTTGTCGGTAGCAAACGGCAGGCCGGCCTCCTGCAGGGCGATGTGGGAAGCGAGCGAGCAGGCGCCCGGGCTGTAGTACAGCTTCATGGATTGCGCTCCGGCATGGCTTCCCCGGAGAATCGCAGCTTTCCCGACCGGGCTCAAACGCAGAATCACCCATGGCCACCTTCGTCCTGGTGCACGGCGCCTGGCACGGCGCCTGGTGCTGGCGCCACGTCGCGCCGCTGCTCCGCTCCCGCGGCCACGACGTGCTGGCGCCGGACCTGCCCGGCCACGGCGACGATCCGGCGGAGCCGGGCAGCCAGACGCTGGACGCCTACGCCGCCCGCATCAGCGAGGTGGTGAGTTCATCCCGGGAGGCGGTCGTGCTGGTGGGCCACAGCCTGGGCGGGCTCGTCGTGAGCGCGGTCGCGGAGGCCCTGCCGGAACGCGTCCGCCGCCTGGTCTTCGTCACGGCGTTCCTGCCCCGGGACGGCGATTCCCTGGTCCGGATCTGCAGCGTGGACCCGGACAACCCGCTCAACGCGGCGTCGATACGGACCCCGGACGGCAAGTGCGTGACGGTGGACCCGGCGCGGTTTGCCGCGCTCTTCTACGCCGACTGCCCGGCCCCGGACGTGGCCTTCGCGGCGGCGCGGGCAGGACCCGAGCCCATCGCCGTGATGTTCCAGGGCGTGCACGTGACGCCGGATCGGTTCGGCCGGGTGCCCCGCGCGTATGTGCGCTGCGCACGGGACGTGGCCCTGCCGCTCTTCATCCAAGAGCAGATGGTCGCGGCGTCGCCCTGCGGGACGGTGCTGACGCTGCCAACGGGGCACTCGCCGTTCTTCGCGGCGCCGGGGCAGCTGGCGGTGATGCTGGACGCGCTGGCCTAGCCGCGGCGGAATCCACGGGCCAGCAGCGCGGCGACTCCCGTGAGCAGCAGCCACGCGCCCGCCGGTGCCGGCACCACCGTGGTGCTGATCGCCCCGATCGCGTCGATGTCGGCACCCACCGTGCCGCCGTCGATCTCGCCCTCGGCCACGTCGTCGGTCAGGCGGACGTAGCTCAGAAGCGACGCCGAGTTGAAGCCGAAGGCGTCGATGTCGACGCCCAGCGTGCTGCCGAAGACCTTGCCCACGCTGGTCCAGTTCACACCGTCGGTGCTCACCTCGACGAAGGTGTCCTCGATGTCCGGGCCGACCTCGAAGATCCAGAGGTCGTCGGCGGTGCTGTTGCTGCCCGTGAGGTAGTTGTCGGTGAACCGGACGGTGAGCGAGCCGCCCACGCCCAGCGACACGAAGTTGCAGGCAGCGGGCGTCGCCAGCGGATTGGACAGCAGCGGGGCGCCGCAGGCCAGCGTCGTGTCCTGGGTGACGTCCGGCACCCCGAGCGACTCGTTGCCGTTGCGGAACGCGGGCAGCGGCACGATGGTGCCCGGCGGGAAGAACACCGGGCCCGCGCCGCCGTCGGCGTCGGTGACCAGCCCGATGTTCGCGCTGACCAGCACGTCGGCGAAGGACGGGGCGCCGCCCGGGAAGTCGACGACCACGCCGGAAATGTTGGTGAAGGTGACGGCCCGGGCCGGTGGCATGGCGAAGGCGGCAAGGACGGCCGCGATGGAAATGGCGGCGGTGCGGAAGGTGCCCATGGGGAACGCTCCTCGGCCTCGTTGTTGTTCTTGATCTGATGAGACCTGCCAAAGAACATACGCCCGCCAGCAGGCGCTTTCAACCGGCCGGCTGTGGCGTTTTAGCCAATTTGCGCACTGCGGGAGCGCCTGGCGCCGGACTCACTGTGCATGTCGAAGCCGGGGCCACGTCCCGTAAGTCAGTCCGCGCCATGCCCACTCCAGCGGGCCGAAGCGGAAGCGGGCGAGCCACCAGCGGCTGAGGAGCACCTGGCCGGCGAAGGCCGTCGTCACGACGAGCACGATGGCGGTCGTGCCGATCCGCCCGGCCAGCGCCAGGCCGGGGCCGATGCCGAAGAACAGGAAGCCGCAGACGAAGCTCTGCATGACGTAGTTCGACAGCGCCATCCGGCCCACGTGGCGGAACGGCTCCAGCCAGCGGTGCCACGCGGGCGTGTGCAGGCCGACGACGATGGCGCAGAGGTAGCCCGTGGCGAGGATAGGCGCCGTGATCAGGTGCCCCACCTCCTCCACCACCAGCCAGTAGTCCCAGTCCGGCAGCCGGCCACCGGGTTCGTAGATCCGGATGATCGCGATCAGTCCCTCGCTGACGAGCCCGACCGGCAACGCCACCTTCAGCACCCGGCGAAAGCCCGGCAGGAAGTCCCCTGCCCGCTGCAGCCAGCCCTTGCGACCCACCCAGGCGCCGACCATGAAGCGGCCGAGGGCGTAGAGCATCCAGCCGACGAGGACGCCGCTCAGCAGGTCGTAGAGGTTGGCGGCAGCAAAGGCCCGCACGAGACCCGGGTAATCCCCGGCCAGCGCCAGCTGCTGGCGCAGCAGCACGGCCTCTTCCGAGTAGGCAGGCGGCAGGCCCGCCCACTCGCCGGAGCCGCCGTACTCCGCCAGCAGCTCGAACGCCGTTCGGGCCGTCAGCGCGAGCAGGAGGCCGCCGACGAGCAGCGTCCGGTTGCTGGCGCGACGCAGGGCGAACAGCAGGAACCCGGCCGTGGCGTAGATGGCGAGGATGTCCCAGAAGAAGATGAAGAAGGTATGCACGAGGCCGAATGCGAGGAGCACCGTCAGGCGCCGCAGGTAGAGGCGCTCGAAGTCCCGGCCAGCCGCCTCCGCGCGCTGCATCTGCAGGTAGAAGCCGAGGCCGAAGAGGAACGCGAAGAGCGTGTTGGCCTTGTCGCCCATCAGCCAGCCGACGACCTCCCGCACGGCGAAGTCGACCCCGGCGGTCGGCAAGGACAGCAGCTGCTGCTCGGTGGCCAGGATCTGCTGGTTGCCGAAGAACACCATGTTCATCATGAACACGCCGTACAGCGCGATGCCGCGCAGGACGTCCAGTTCCGCAACCCGGTCCGCGGCGCCGACGGGGCCGCTAGTCGTCACCGGCATCCGCCAGCTCCGGAAACAGCACCGCGGTGTAGCCGAAACGCGTGAAGTCCCGGACCCGCATCGGGTAGAGCGTGCCGATGAGGTGATCGCACTCGTGTTGCACGACCCGGGCGTGGAAACCGGTGGCCTCCCGGTCGATGGGCGCGCCGTGCTGGTCGAAGCCCCGGTAGCGGATGCGCGCCCAGCGGGGCACGACGCCCCGCATGCCGGGCACCGACAGGCATCCCTCCCAGCCTTCCTCCTCCTCCGGGCCCAGCACCTCGATGCGCGGGTTCACCAGCACCGTGCGGGGGACCGCCGGAGCCTCGGGATAACGCTCGTTGCTGTCGAAGCCGAAGATGACCACGGCCAGGTCGACGCCGATCTGGGGCGCTGCCAGGCCGGCGCCGTTGGCGGCGGCCATGGTGTCGAACAGGTCGGCCACCAGCGCGTGCAGCTCCGGGGTATCGAAGGCGGTGACGGTCTGGGCCACCCGGAGCAGCCGGGGATCGCCCATCTTCAGGATCTCGCGGACGGCCATGGCGCAGGATAGTCGGAAATCAGTCGAGCCGGATCTCGAGCTCGACCGGCGTGTCGCCGACGGTGAAGACCGCGTCCTTGAACTTCGGTGCGCTCCACCGGGCGGGGGCGTCGTTGGATGAGCCGGAGGGCTCCGTGGGGATGCCCAGGAAGCTGGTGTCAAGCTTGCGGTTGCCGTTCAGGTCCTGGAGAACCGACAGCGCGTAGCGGCCGGGCGGCAGTTGCATCTCGAAGCTGACGGCGCCATCCCGGACGTTGCCCGGAACCGGAATCTCCCGGGTCGCCACGGTGGCGGCACCGAGCCAGGTCCCGGGGTCCGAATAGGCGCCGGCGAGCAGTACCCCTTCCGCCTTCGTCACGTTTGTGACGATGACCCGGACGGGCGTGGCGGCCGCGGCTGGCCCGATGATTGCCGGGCTGGCCATCAGCAGCAGCAGAATCGGGACGTGGCTCAAGCGGCGGACCTCCGGGCTGCAGCTATAGTACAGGCGCCTCACGCCCCCGGGAGTCCGACCAATGCCCCGCCGCCGCCAGTTGCCCTGCGCCGTCGTGCTCCTGCTCGCCACAACCGTCGGCGTGGCGGCCGAACCGCGCTGCCCCGACCCACGCTCCCGGCACTTCGACTTCTGGATCGGCAGCTGGGAGGTCGTGAACGCCAACGGCAGCGTCGCGGGCCGCAACCGGATCGAGCCGGTCCTGGACGGGTGCGTGCTGCAGGAGACCTGGGCAGGCGCTTCCGGCAGCGCGGGCACCAGCCTCAACTTTTTCGACACCGCACGGGGCAAGTGGCGCCAGTTCTGGGTGTGGCGCGAAGGCACTACGCTCGAGCTGGAGGGCGGCCTGGTGAACGGCGCCATGGTGATGGAAGGCGACTCCACCGAGGACGGCAAGGCCCTCAGGAATCGCATCACCTGGAGCAAGCGCTCGGCCGGCAAGGTCAACCAGCTGTGGGAAGTCTCGGAGGACAACGGCAAGACCTGGAAGGCGATCTTCGACGGGATGTACTACCCGGAGAAGTGACGTAGGAGCGGCTTCAGCCGCGATCCTTTCCGGCTCGCCGACGCGCGGACGCGATGCTTCGCCGTAAAGGATCGCGGCTGAAGCCGCTCCTACGTCGCAATTCTCGGCCTTGCGATCAGCAGCAGCACCCCCGCCAGCACCACCCCCGCCGCCGCCCACTCCCAGGGCGTGACCACCTCCCCACCGAAGCTCACGCCGAGCAGCATGGCGATAACGGGATTCACGAAGGTGTAGCTCGCAGCCAGGCCGGCCGACGCCCGGGCGAGCAGGATCATGTAGGCGTTGAAGGCGAGCAGCGAGCCGAACACCACCAGGTACAGCCAGGCCCAGGCGGCCAGGGGCTGCGGGGGCCAGCTGAACGTCTCGCCGGCGATGCCCGCGAGGAGCATGAGCACGGCCCCGCCGCACAGCATCTCGCTGGCGAAGCCCATGGCGCCGGGCGCCAGCGGCAGCGAGCGCTGGGAGAGCACGCTGCCCAGGGACCAGCAGGTGCAGGCAGTCACCATGGCGGCCAGCCCGGCCGGCGAGGCCTGGAACGCGGCGCCCCGGGTCAGCATCACCACGCCGGCCAGGCCAACGCCGATGCCCGCCAGTTCCAGCCGTCCCGGCTTCACGCCCCAGAACCGGTTGATCAGCACGATCAGCAGCGGCACCACGGCGATGAAGACGACGACGATCCCCGAGCCGACGGTCTGCTGGGCAACGGCCACGCTGCCCATGCCGCCGGCGAGCATCAGCGTGCCGACCACCAGCGCGTTGCGCCATTGCCGTGCCGCCGGCCAGGGCGCACGCCGCGCCAGCCGCATCCACAGGGCGAGTCCGACGCCCGCCACCAGGAAGCGGGTGCCCATCTGGAAGTAGGGCGGGAAGCTGACCAGCGCGAAGCGGATGGCCAGGTAGGTGGAGCCCCAGATCAGCCAGGTGGCGGCGAGACAGGCGACGACGAGTCGGTCCATGCCGCATCGTAGGCAATCCCGCCCGGGGCCGGTAGAGTCGGCCGGGATGGGCACGGCGCCGCTGCAACAACTGGTGACCACCTTCCACATCGGCCGGAGCGGCAGCACCGTGCTGGGGGACCTGCTCGACCAGCACCCGGCCGTGCGCTGGCTGGGCGAGATCCACGAGTGGCGCGAATTCCGCGACCGGCCTGCCCCGCCCGGGCCGGGCAGCGAGTTGCTCCGGCGGCTGCAGAGCCGCCTGCCGGCGGTGGAGAAGCCGGTGGCCGGCATCGAGGCCAAGTTCTACCACCTGCACGACCACCACGTCGCGCTCGGGGATTTCCTGGACGAGTTGCGCGGCGTGGGCGCCGGGCACTGCCGGTTCATCGTGCTGCGCCGGATGAACTACCTGCGCAAGATCGTCTCGAGCCTGGCCGCCCGCCAGCGGGGCCAGTGGTTCGCCCGGCCGGGCCAGCCCGTGCCGGCGGTGCGCCTCGAGATCAACCCGGAGCGGGTGTGCATCGACGGCGACGCACAGCCGCTCCTCGACTACCTGCGGGACTGGGACGCCCAGTTCGACCAGATGGATGCAGCCCTCGCCGGGACCGATGCCCTGTCCCTCTGCTACGAGGACGACATCGAGCGGGATCCGCTGGCGGCCTACCGGAAGGTGTGCGCCTACCTGGGCCTTCCGCCCGGGTCGCCGGAAGTCCGCTTCCACCGCACGACGCCCGAGCCCCTCGATGAGATCGTCACGACGATGCCCTCGGTCCGCCGGGCGCTCGCGGGCTCCGGCTACGAGTGGATGGCCGAGTAGACATTACCCCGGTAGCCGAGGGCGTAAACCGCCAGGCAGGTGAACCACAGCAGCGCGGCGCTCCACAGGTCGTGGGAAAGGAAGTGGGCGCCCCGCGCTTCCTGCCCGAGCGCAAACACTCCGCCCACCAGCAGCGCGCCACCCAGTGCCAGGCGCGCGAGCCGGCGACTGCGCCCAAGCGTCAGGAAGTAGAGCGCGAAGAGGGCGAAGCCCGAGGACGAGTGGCCCCCCGGGAAGCACTGCGCCCGGGGCAGGCTGTCCGGACGGTCGGCGAACAGGTGTACGTAGGGCAGCTGCCCGCCGAACTCGGCGAGTGACCAGGGGCAGTCCACGTTGGTGAGGCGCTTCAACAAGCCGACGGCGCCCACCCCAAGCGCGACGCTGAGGACCACGAAACCCAGGGGACGGCGCCAGCGACGCAACGCGACGCCCGCGAAGCTGAGCCCCCACGCGAGAAGCAGCACGCCCCCGAGGCTGCGGATCAGCAGCCCGCCAGCCCCGTGGACAAGGTCCCTGGCCCACCACTCGCCAGCACCGCTGCCGATGAAGTGGCGCGTGACCGGATCGAACGCCCACGCGCGGGCAAGGGTCTCGTCCAGCCCGGTGCCCGCAGCCAACGCAGCGAACGGCAGGAAAAGCAGCGCCGGCCAGCTGGCGTGTCGTCGCCAGAACTGCCGGTCCAGGGGCTGCACGTCAGCCGGCCGGGATCTTCGCCAGCAGTGCGCGGACCTCGCGCTTGCGCCCCTCGTCCGCGGACAGCCTCGCAGGCCGCGGCGGAGCCCTCAGCGCCTTCTCCAGGTGCTTCTTCGCACCAGCGTAGTCGTCATCGTCGAACAACAGCTCGGCGTAGAAGTAGTTGGGGTCCATGCCGTCCGGGTTGATGGCCAGCGACTTCTCCAGGTATTCCCTCGCCTTCTTGTCGCTGCCGAAGCCCACCGGGAAACCAGGCACCTTGTGGTAAAGGGTGCCGAGGCTGGTGTAGGCCGAGCCCTGCAGCGCCTTCGGGTCGATCTTCAGCGCCTCTTCCAGTTTCGCGCGGGACTCCTTGGCCAGGCCCAGGGCACCCAGGCCGCCCTTCACGCCGGCAGCCGTGCTGAGCACGATGCCTTCCCAGATCAGCGGCTCGGCCCTGCCGGGGTTCCGCGCACTGAATGCCGCGGTGTCAGCAATCAGCTTGTCGAAGGCGGCTTCCTTCGCGTCGCCTGGTGGCGAGTAGTTGGCGTCGGCCCACCGGGTCTGGATGGCGAGCAGGTCGCCGTCGAAGTCCGCCAGGGCGGTACCGGAGCCGGGCACGGCGGCCAGGGCCAGGGCCAGGACGGCGAGGAAGGTCGGGATGGGGCGGTTCATGTGGGCGTCCTCGTCGGGTGGAGCGTGGTGGCGGTAGAGGTGGCGGGTGGTGGCGCGCCGGCGTGACGGCGGATGACCGGCAGCTGCTTGCGTAGCGCGCCATCCACCAGCCGGGGCAGCAGCGCGTTGAGCCGCACGAAGAACTTCTCGGGCCAGCCGACCACGGCCTCCGGAATGCCGGCCTCGAGCATGGCACAAGCCGCGCGGGCAACGACCGGCGGCGTGTCCATGGCAGTGCCCAGCTCCGCATTCATGCGCTCCACAGCTGCCGTGTTGATGCCGGTGCGGGTGGCCCGGGGCGCCAGGTAGTGCACCTGAACCGTCGTGTCGGCGAGCTCCCGCCGCAGGGCCTCGCTGAAACCTCGGATGGCGAACTTCGTGGCGGAGTACACGGAGTAGGCGGCGTAGCCGATGCCGCCGAACACGGATCCGGTGTTGAGGATGTGGGCTTCGGGCTGGCGTCGCAGGTGAGGCAGCAGCAGGCGGCAGAGATGGATCGGCGCCTGGACGTTCACCGCCAGCGCCAGGTCGACTTCCCCGGCGGGCTGGTCTTCCAGCAGGCGGAAGTGGCTGACGCCCGCGTTGTTCACCAGCACGTTGATGCCGCCACGCCAGGTCCGCGCAAACTCGGCCAGGCGCGCCCGGTCGTCGGCATGGGTGAGATTGGCAACGTACAGGTCCACCCGCCCGGCGAACGCCGACAACTCCCCGTCGATGGCGCACCGGAGAGCCACCTCGTTCAGGTCCACGAGCAGCACGTGGGCGCCCTTCGCCAGCAGCTCGACGGCGATCGCGCCCCCGATGCCGCCACCGGCACCGGTGAGCAGGACCCGTGCGGTCGACAGGTTCATGCGCTCTCCTTCAGGGTTTGTCGGACCGGTTCCTCACGGTCGACGCGCTCGAGTCCGCGGAACACGTTGCCGTAGAGCCGGAACATGGCCCGCGCGCACTGGGTCACCGCGGCCCGGTCGCCCGGATCCGCGAGCCCGTCCAGGATCCCGCCCAGGTGCTCGATGTGCTCCAGGTCCAGGGTGCCGTGGCTGCGCAGGTAGGTGAAGGCGCTCGTCGGCAGGCCCAGCGAGCGCTCGATCCCGTCGGCGACCCGCAGGGCCAGCGCGACGCTGGTGCCCTCGAGCACGTGGACCATGCCGAAGAAGCCCACCGGGTTGCGGCGCTGCACGGTGTCCCAGGCGTAGGCGACCATGGCATCGGTCTCCACGTTGGGCAGGGACGCGACCACCGCGCGCCGGTCGCCGCCCGCCGCTTCGATGTCGTTCAGGATCCAGTCGTCGTGGCCGGTCTCCTCCTCCAGGTAGTGGAGGAGGTCGTTCCGCAGCTTCCCGTGCCGGTCGGGCAGGCGGGCACCCACGGCCATCAGCAGCGGGACGGTGTGGCGCACGTGGTGCCAGGCCTCGGTCAGGTAGGCAATGTAGCGGGCGCGGCTGATGCGGCCAGCGAGCGCCTCGGCGATGAGGGGCGCCTGCAGCAGGTAGTCCCGGTCAGCCGCAGTGGCGAAGCGGAGCTGCTCGCGGAATGGGGACGTCAAGCGCAGCTCTCCTCGGGCGGGGCCGTGTCCCGGTACAACTGCCGGATCACCGGCTCGTTCTCCCGGAGGACATGTACGCGGCGCAGCCGCCCGTTGGCGGTGAGCGCTCCGGCGGCGAAGGTCAAGGGCCCCGCCGGCAGCGACCAGGAGCGCACTTGCGCGTAGTCTGGCAGGCGGCGATTGGCGCGAGCCACGGCGGCCGCGATCTTCGCGCGGGAACTGCCGGCAGCCGTCGGATCGACGAGCGCGGCGAGGTACGGCCGCGCCTCGCCGACCACGATGGCGCCCGCAATCTCAGGCTCCTGCTGCAGCTCCCGTTCGACCCACTCGGGTTCGATGTTCCGCCCCAGGCTGGTGATCAGGAGGTTCTTCACGCGGCCCCGCACCTGCACGAACCCGTCGGCATCGATGCTGCCCAGGTCGCCGGTGGCGATCTCGTCCGTGGCCTCGCCGGGCGCGTCGCCCAGGTAACCCAGCATCGCGGCGTTCCGCACCACGATCTGTCCCTCCGCGTCGAGGCGGAGCTGCAGGTGGGGCAGCGGCCGGCCGACGCTGCCCGGCCGGTTGCTGCCCGGGGTGTTCAGGCAGACCACGGAGCCGCATTCGCTGAGGCCGTAGCCCTCGAAGACGGGCAACCCCAGGCGCGCGGCCTGGAGGAGCAATCCGGGGGAGACGAGCGCGCCGCCCACGGCGATGAAGCGCAGGCTGGCCGGTGGCTGCCACCCGTTGGCGGCGGCCTGCACCAGCACGCGGAGCAGTTCCGGAACCAGGATCAGGCTGGCGGGCTGCCGGGCCGAGATCGTGCGGGTGAGCAGGCGCGGCTGCAGGCCCCCGTAGCTCATGCCGGTTTCGGCGAGGGACGGGATCTCGCAGGTCGCGCCCGTGAGCAGCGCCGCGTACACGCCGGCGACATTCTCCAGCAGGGTGGGCAATGGCAGCAGGCAGAGGTGCCGCTCCAGCTTCAGTCCGGCCGTGGCAGCGGCCAGGGAACCGGCGACGGCATCGATGAGCTGCGCGGACAGGCACACGCCCTTCGGCTCGGCGGTGCTGCCGGAGGTGTAGGTGATCTTCGCCGTGCCGGGCGGGACGGCGTTGCTGCCCGCGGGCGGCGGGCGCCGCCACAGGGAGAATCCGGTCCGGGGAGAAACGCCGGCGGGCACGAAGCCCAGCCCGAGCTGCCCGGGGACTTGCGGCCGGTCCGTGATGACGCGGTCGATGCCGGCTGTCTCCAGCACGTGGGTCATCTGGCCCGAGGTGAAGTAGCCGGGCACCGGCACGTGGAGCAGCTCCCGGCTGGCGAGGGCAAGGTCGGTCAGTGCCCAGCCGCAGCCGTTGCCGGCAAGCAGCGCGAAGCGCCGACCGCGCGAAGCGGCCAGGAAGTCGCCCTCCGCCTCGACCAGGGGTGTCAGCTGGCCGTAGGTGACGCACCGGGCGCCGTCACGGAGCGCGGGGCGGGCCGGGTCGCCCGGGAGCGCGGCGGGCATGGGCATGTCAGCGCGGGTGCCGCCGGCGCGGGGACAGGTGGAGACCCGTGGGAAGATACCCGGCCATCACCCGCGGATCGTTCTGGTAGTACCGTCCCCAGGCGTCCCCGCTGCGCTCCAGGCGGCCCGCGTCCGCGGGCGCCAGCTCCACCAGGCCAGCCCCGACGCTGGTGAGGATGTCGCGCACCACGCCAGTGGCAGTGAACACCACCCAGGTGTACCCGCGGTCCAGCAGGAAGGGGGGCAGGAGGCTGACCAGGTGGCGGGCATACCGGCAGCTGCCACCGGCCAGGTTGCCGACCTCCACGATCCGCTCCCGGTCGACCGGCAGGCCGGCCTGTGCCGACAGGCCCCGCTCCACCGGGCCTGTCAGGTACTGCTCGAGGAACAACGGGCCCGTGCCGGCGGGGCGGTAGCCGGCAACCGCGCGGAGGTCGCCGGACCGGTTCTGCAGGCCCACCAGTTCCGGCAGGAACTCCCGGATCCGGGCACCGTGCTTGTCCAGGAAGGCAGCGGCGATGAATCTCTCCGCCGCCTGGCGGCCCGGGCTCGAACCGGCGATGGGGTTGAGCCTGAAGAATGACTCGACGGGACGCGGGGCTTCCATGCGGCACCTTGGGGCTGGCTTCCCGGTGGGACGGCGGGCCCCCGACCGATCAATCGGCAACCTGCCAAACCACTGGACTTTCGCCCCGGGAGCGATTGAATTGGCCCTGGCGGGCGTCCAACTCCACACAGGCCGACCTGGACCGAACCGTGACCGATTCGACAGAGCTGGTGCAACGCATGCTCGCGGGGGACGAGAGGGCCTTCACGAGCTTCTTCGACGACTATTTCCCCCGGGTCTACCGCTTTGCCCTGCCCCGCCTGAACGGCGACGCGGACGTGGCAGCCGACGTGGTCCAGGCGACGCTGGTGAAGGCCATGCGCAAGCTCAGGGACTTCCGGGGCGAGGCGTCGCTGTTCACCTGGGTCTGCCAGATCTGCCGCCACGAGGTGGTGGACCACCTGCGCCGGGAAGGACGGCACGCGGACAAGGTGGTGAGGATCGACGACAGTCCCGGGTTGCGCGCCGCGGTGGACGCCATCGCCGGGCCGGAGGGCGAGGAACCGGCAACCCGCTACAGCCAGGCCGAGGTGCGCCAGCTGGTGCGCACGATCCTCGACCGGCTGCCACCCCGCTATGGCGACGCCCTGGAAATGAAATACGTGGAAGGCCTCTCCGTGGATGAGATCGGCGTGGAGCTCGGCATCGGCACGACCGCCGCCCAGTCGCTGCTGGCCCGGGCGCGGGTGGCCTTCCGGGATGCCGTGGAGACGGTCTTCGGGGCCGCCGCGGGTGACGTGCTTGCCAGTCTCGGCCAGGCCGCGTGACCTGAGCCGGCTGCGGACAGAGGGGAACAGGATATGGCAACGAAACCAGGGGATTTGCGCCCCGGCGAGGAAGAAGCCCTGCAGGGCCTCCTCCGGGAAATGGCCCCGGAGGCCGAGCCGGCGCCGGAAGTCCGCGAGCGCATCCGGGCGGCGGTCGCCGCCGAGTGGCGCGCCGCCGTGTCGCCAGCTGCTCCGGTCCGGTCGCGCTGGCGGCGCCCCGTGCTGGCGCTCGCGGCCGGCCTCGCCGTCGCCGCCATCGCCCTCGGCGTGCTCCGGCAGGCGCCGCCGCCCGCGGCGCCCGTGGCCGCGACGCTCGCCCGTTTCAGCGGGCCCGTCGAAGCAGGTGACAGCAGGAACTGGCAGCCCGTGGCTGCCGGCCAGTCGCTGGCGGTCGGCGACCACGTGGTTACCGGCCCCCGGGGCAAAGCGGCCCTGGCCCTCGCCCGGGGCGCGACCCTGCGGCTCGATACCGACACGCGCATCGCGCTCGCCGGCATCGACCGGGTGGTGGTGGAACGCGGGGCGGTCTACCTGGATGCGGGCGCGACGCCAGCGCCGGGTCCGGCCGTGCGGATCGACACGGCTTTTGGCAGTGCGCGGCACCTGGGCACCCAGTACGAGGTGCGGATGCTGCCGGCGGCGATGCAGGTGAGCGTGCGCGAAGGACGGGTGGCAACGACGACGGCCGCCGCGCCGGAGCCTGTCGTCGCCCGGGCCGGTGAGCAGGTTTCCGTCGCTGCCGACGGCAACCTCACCCGGGGCACGATCGACCGGCGGGACCCCCGGTGGAACTGGATCGCGGACGTGACGCCGCCCTTTGCCATCGAGGACCGGCGCCTTGCCGAGTTCCTGGCCTGGGTCTGCCGCGAAACCGGGCGCGAACTGGCCTTCGCCTCCCCGGAGGCCGAGGCGGCTGCGGCGGCCATCGTGCTGCGCGGCTCGGTTGCCGGACTGTCGCCGGACGAGGCGCTGGCAGCCGTGATGGCCACGACGAATCTCACCTACAGGGAAGACGGCGGCCAGCTCATCGTGCAGTCCGCCCTGCGCCAGGCAGCAACGCGATAGCACCCCCTGGTATCGCGTGCCCCGGACTGCGGTGACGGGCAGCGCCCGCCACCGCGGTCCTTCCTCGCCCACTGCTGCTATCGTTGGCGGCGCATGTTCCCCGTCCCTTGCCGCATGAACGCCTGCCGGGCCCTCCTGCTCGTCCTGGCTGGAACCTTCGCCATGGAACTCAGCGCGGCCACCTATGCGGGTCGCCCGGTGCGGGAGGTCCTCGCAGAGCTGCAGCGCTCCGGCCTGACGCTGGTCTACAACGACGTCCTGGTGCCCGCCAGCATGCGTGTGCTGGCCGAGCCTGCCGCCCTGTCGGGCCTGCCCCTCCTGAACGAGATCCTGGCGCCCCACGGACTCCGGACCCAGGCCATGGGGCCAGCCACCTGGGCGGTCGTGGCGGGGCAAGCGCCGGCGCCTGCGACCGGCCCGCGGGACGACGCGGCGCGCCGGCCACCCGCCGCGCTGGCCGAAGTGGTGGTGACTGCCAGCCAGTACAGCCTCTCGGGCCCGGATCCGGAGGTCGCGACGTTCCTCACCCGGGACGAACTGCGCAGCCTGCCGAAGATGGCTGACGAGCCGCTGCGGGCCGTGCACCGCCTGCCCGGGGCAGCCAGCAACGGCGTCTCCGGCCTCGCCCACATGCGCGGCGGCGCCGAGAACGAGACCCAGATCCTGCTGGACGGCATGCCCCTCCTGGAGCCGTTCCACCTCAAGAACTTCTTCAGCCCCGTGAGCGTGCTCGACGCGGAGATCGTGGACTCGCTCGAGGTGTATGCCGGCGGCTTCCCCGTGGACTACGGCGGGCGCATGAGCGCGGTGGTGGACGTGCGCTCGGTGGATCCGACGGGTGACGAGGACTACGCGCTCGGCCTGTCGCTCTTCCACCTGAGTGCACTGGCCGGGGACACCTTCGCCGGCGGCCGGGGCCGCTGGCTCGTCTCCGGCCGGCGCAGCAACCTGTCGGAGGTCATCGAGCTGGCCAAGAACGATTTCGGCGAGCCCCGCTACCTGGACAGCTTCCTCAAGGCCGAGTACGACCTCAGCGATCGGACAACGGTTGCCGGCCATGTCCTCTTCGCCGAGGACCGGATCGAGGTCAACGACAAGGACGCAACGGAGTTCGCCAAGACGACGGACCGGAACGCCTACCTGTGGGCGACCGTCGAACACGAGTGGTCCGACGAGCTGCTGGGGCGGGCGCTGGTGTCCTGGACCACGGTGGACAAGGACCGCCGCGGCACCGTCGTCGACCCGGCCGGCGCGACCGGCACCGTGGACGACCAGCGGGACTCCCACATCGCGCTGCTGCGGATCGGGGTGGAACAGGGTGACGACCAGCTCCGGTGGCGGGCGGGACTGGACGCGGCGTGGATGTACGCCGAGTACACCTACGCAAGCACGTACCAGACCAACGCCGATTTCCCGTTCCCCGGCGACCCGCCACGGTCGATCCAGCGGGAGCTGGCCCCGGAGCCGGACGGCACGGCCACCGGCGCCTTCGTCGACGCCCGCTGGCGCATCACCGACAGGCTGACGGGCGAACTCGGCCTGCGCTGGGACGACCAGACCTACGACGACGTGGACGGCGGCACGCAACTCTCGCCCCGGGCCAACCTGCTCTACGATCTCTCGCCCGACACCCAGGTCCGGGCCAGCTGGGGCCGCTTCCACCAGGCCCAGGGCATCAACGAGCTCCAGGTGGAGGACGGCATCGACACCTTCTTTCCGCCCCAGCGGGCGGACCACCTCATACTCAGCGTCGAGCACGCGCTCACCGAACGGATCTCCGCGCGGGTCGAGGCCTATTACAAGGACTACGATGAACTGCAGCCGCGCTACGAGAACCTCTTCGACCCGCTCGTGCTGCTTCCGGAGCTGCAGCCCGACCGGATCGGGGTGGCGCCGACCGGCGGGCTGGTCCGGGGCCTCGAGTTGCTGGTCCGGGACCGGACCGCGCAACCCTGGGGCTGGTGGCTCGGCTACACCTGGTCACGGGCCACCGAAACCGTGGACCTGGTCGACGTGACTCGCAGCTGGGACCAGCGGCACACGTGGAACGGCGGCGTGAGCTGGACTGAAGGGCCCTGGGACCTGGCGCTGGCCGGCACCTGGCACACGGGCTGGCCCTCGACCCCGGCCACGCTGGCCCCGGATCCCGACGCGACGATCGAGATCGGCCCCCGCAACTCCACCCGCTACGACTCCTTCCGCTCCGTGGACCTGCGCGCGGCCTACAGCTTCGCCCTGGGCGACACCCGCCTGCAGGCCTTCGTGGAAGTGGTGAACCTCTTCGCGCTGAAGAATCCCTGCTGCGTCGAATACACCGTGGTGGACGACGGGGCCGGCGGGACCGTGCTCCGGGAGGACTTCGACTACTGGCCCCGCATCGTGCCGAACCTCGGCGTCATCTGGCGCTTCTGATCCGATTGATCAGGCCGGGAACGCCGTCCAACGGGACATGGAACCCGTTGGACGATCGGCGCAGCGATCACGGCCAATGCTCAGCGTCGAGGCGCTGCTGCTCGTTGCGTCAGTTGCATTCGCGGCCTTCTACAATCGCGCCCTGTGGCACCTGCTGTTCGGGTCTGCCGACCTCACGGCACCGCGCACTGCAATGCTGTTCACCAGCCTGTTCGTCGCAGTCGTCTGCCTCCAGTTCGCGGGCCTCGCCCTGCTGCTCACCCGGCGTACGGTGCGGCCGGTCCTGATGGTCCTGATCGTCGGCACCGCGCTGGCGAGCTACTTCGAGGACCGCTACACGATCTTCCTCAACACCGAGATGCTGAGGAACATCCTCAGGACGGACCTGGCCGAGGCTGCCGAGCTTGTGAACCCGCCACTCGCCCTCCACCTGCTGCTGTACGCCGCGCTGCCGGCGGCCGCGTTGCTGTGGGTCAGGGTCTGGGCGCGGCCACCGGGCCGGGCGCTGCTGGCGAGGAGCGGCGCGATCGCTGCAGCACTGGCCATCGTGGTGGCCGTGGTCGCCGTCCAGTACCGTGACGTTTCGTCGCTGCTCCGCGGCCATCGGGAAGCGCGTCACCTGGTGACGCCCACCAACTACCTCGTGTCACTGTTCAAGATCTCCCGGGACGCACTCGCGGCCCCTTCCAGGGAACGGCAGCCGATCGGGCTGGACGCCCACCGGGTGGTGCGCGTATCCAGTGCACGCAAGCCGACGCTGCTCGTCCTCGCAATCGGCGAGACAGCGCGGTCGGCGAATTTCGGGTTCGGAGGCTACTCCCGCGAGACCACGCCTGAGCTCAGCCAGCTGGACCTCCTCGTCTACCCGAGGGTGGAAGCCTGCGGCACCAGCACGGAGGTGTCGCTCCCGTGCATGTTCGCTCCGGTCGGACGTCGTGCCTACGACGAGCGCCGTATCCGCGGCGAGGAGTCGCTGCTGCATGTCCTGAAGCATGCCGGCATGGACGTGCTCTGGATCGACAACCAGTCCGGGTGCAAAGGCGTCTGCGAGGGCCTGCCCAGGGAACAGCTCCGGGGAGACTCGGACCCGGTCCTGTGCGATGGCGAACGCTGCCTGGACGGAATACTCCTGCAGCGGCTCGCCGCAGCCACGGAAACCCGCACGGGGGACCTCGTGGTGGTCCTGCACATGCTGGGCAACCATGGCCCCGCCTATTCCCGGCGTTACCCGGCGGAGTTCCGGAAGTTCCAGCCGACCTGCGAGAGCGCGGAGCTCGCCGACTGCTCGCGAGAGGAGATCGTCAACGCCTACGACAACGCGATCCTCTACACGGACCATGTCCTCGCCACCCTGGTCGGGTACCTGGCGGCCCGCACTGACCGGGATACGGGCCTCATCTACGTGTCTGACCACGGCGAGTCGCTGGGCGAAGCAGGGATGTACCTGCACGGCCTGCCCTGGTCCATTGCACCGACGACCCAGCGGGAAGTCCCGATGGTCGCCTGGCTATCGCCGGGCCTGGAGCAGGCGACCGGACTCCGCCACGACTGCCTGCGGGAAGGAACCCGCGGCGAGGTGACCCACGATCACCTGTTCCACTCGGTGCTCGGGCTGCTGCAGGTGGAGACCTCGATCCGCGAGCCGGCGCTGGACCTGTACTCCCGCTGCCGCACGCCTGCCGGAGGGCCTATGCTGGCCCATCGGGCAGCGGGGGACGTGCCTGACGTTGCACTGCCAAATTAGGCATGTCCCCGGTTCACCCGGTTCAGGTGCCGCGCAGGAGTTCGAGCTTGCTGTGATAGCCCTGCTTCAGCGATTCGTCACTGGCCAGCTCTTCCGCCCGCGCGATCCAGCGCTGTGCCTCGCCCGCGTCGCCGCTGCGCAGGTAGGCCAGGCCCAGTAACGCGTAGAAGCGGTCCTCGTTGCCCTTCCGGCGGATGGCAAAGCGCAGGTGGCCGATGGCCGCGGCGTAGTCCCGGTCGGCGAAGGCTGCCTGGGCCTGACGGTAGCGGTAGTAGGGGTTCTCCTGGCGGTGCCGCTCCACGCGACCGCGCAGCTCCTCGGCCGCGGCAGGCCGGCCTGTGGCGCGGTACAGCCGCTCGAGATTGCTCATGGCCACGAGTTCATCGGGATCCAGGCTGAGGGTGTGGCGCCAGGCCGCCTCTGCCCACCCGGAATGGCCCGCACGCTGATAGAGCGTGCCCAGGTTGATCCACGCCGGCACGAAACCGGCGTCGTTGGCCAGGGCCTTGCGGAAGTTGAGCAACGCCGGAACCAGCTCGCCGGCCTCGAGCCGCTCCGTGCCCAGGTTGCTGTAGTAGTGCGCGCGGGCCCGCTCGTCGCTGATCGCCCGACGCGCGTAGTCGAGCCGGAAGTCGGCCATGTTGAAGTCCACGATCTGCCCGGGCTGGTTGCCGAGCTCCACCAGGGCGTTCATGTGCCGGTTCTGGACCAGCAGCAGGCCGTTCCGTGACCAGTCCGGGGGTACGTCCACCTCCTGGAAGTGCACCGTCAGCCCGGCCTCCCGGGCCAGGGCGACGAACAGGTTGGTGAAGGCCAGGCAATTGGCCCGGCGCAGGCGAAACGCCTCGGCGGCGGTGTAGGTCCGCTCCTCGTACTCGATGGTGAAGCCCTGGTCGTGCAGGAGCCCGCCGAGCAGCTCGCGCAGGCGCTGGCCTGCCGGCCCCTTCGCGGGCACGCTCCCGGCGATGAAGCGGCGCATGTCGTCGTCGACGGCGAGGATGTCCGCGTCCGGCAGGGGCGCGAGGCTGGCGCCACCCGTGATGGGACTGCCCTCGATGAGCATGGCGGGGCTCGGCCCGTCCGGAACCGGTTCCAGCACTGCCTGCGACGCGCAACCGGTCAGGATCAGCAGCGCGGCCAGGCAGCCGGCGGGCTTCACGGCGGCATTTCCTCGAACCGTGGCAGCTCGTCGGTGATCGTGAACCAGGGGGCCCTGGAGCCGACGAAGATGTGTGCCGTCGGCCTCATCCCCGGATCCACGTCGAGGGTGCCCGCCGGGATCACCGCCGCGTTCCGCGGCAGCGACTTCCGCGGCACGTCGCTGCCGCAGGCAGTGCAGAAGGCCACGCCGAAGAAGCGCGCGCCCGGCAGGGGGTAGTCACGCACCAGGTCTTCACCCCGGCGAAAGCGGAAGTTGTCGAGGGGCACGAAGATGTTGGTCGTGTGGGCCGCGCTGCGGGCCCTGCGGCAGCGGGAACAGTGGCAGTTCAGCATGCGCAGCGGGGCGCCGGAGTATTCGTAGTTCACCTTGCCGCAGGCGCAGCTCCCGGACGTGCAACCGGGCGACGGCGGCTCCGGCACCGGGCGGTCCACCGCGGGCAGGCCGGCATCGGGCGAGTACTCCGCGTGCTGCGGCAGGTCGTCGGTGATCTCGTACCAGGAGGCCTTCGAGGCCACGAACATGTGGTGGGCCGGCACGGGCCCGAAGTCGCCTTCCAGGTTGCCGGCCGGGCTGACGACGACGCCATGCCCGGTCATCGGGGTGGGAAGCACGGATCCGCAGGTGGTGCAGAACAGCCGGTGCAGGCCGGGGGACGAGTCGTATCGCCCCACCTGTTCGCCACCCGCGAGCAACCGGTAGCCGTCGAGCGGGCCCACGAGCCAGCTTACGAAGGGCGCGCCGTGGTGCTTGCGGCACAGGGAGCAGTGGCAATGGGCCAGTTGCAGGAAAGGGCCCTGCAGTTCGTAGCGAACCGCGCCGCACAGGCAGGCACCGGTGACTTTCTTCTCGGCCATG
>Ga0268299_1002554_pt1 | contig 21091 bp, 17 predicted proteins | sample NOBtaG_FD_193484 | JGI IMG/M metagenome (GOLD analysis project Ga0268299, IMG submission 193484) | Activated sludge microbial communities from bioreactor in Nijmegen, Gelderland, Netherland - NOB reactor | ecosystem: Engineered > Bioreactor > Aerobic > Activated sludge | place: Netherlands... | reverse complement strand
AGCCACCTCTCCTTCGCCTTGAATGCTGCACGATGCACCTTGCGCGTCTTGCGTTCACTCATGCTATCGCCCTCCTCGGACAACAGCTTAAACCGGTGTCTCAAAATCGGGGACCACTATAGATCTTTGCCATTGATCCAGCGAAACACCTGCCGCTCCTGCGCCACAGTCAGGGTTCGTGGGCGCCCCGTGTCAGTGCCGATGCTATAAGTCCTCACATCACCGAACTGAGAAGTCCTCTGAACACCGAGTCACAATGTCCCTTCACCGCTCATCACGACGGAGGAAAGACGGATGCTGCGAAAGGAGGACTTCATGATGATTCACACGTTAGCCCAGCGGGGGCTGTATCTCTGTGACATTGCCAAGCAGGTGGGTGTCCATCCCCGAACCGTGCGTCGCGCGCTGGCACGGGGAGGAGCTCCGGTTCCGCGATCGAGTCGGCGAGGCAGCCGATTGGATCCGTATCGGGCCGACATCGATCGGCTGTTAGCCGAGGAGGTCTGGAACGCGGTGGTGATTTTTCGAGAACTGCAGGCGAAGGGCTATACGGGCCAGTTGTCGATTCTGCGGGACTACATCCGCCCGAAGCGGGCGGTGCGGGCGAGCCGTGTCACCGTGCGATTTGAGACGGCCCCCGGCCGGCAACTGCAAAGTGATTGGGCCACGCAGCGGACACAGATCGCCGGGGTCGAGACGGCGGTCCATTTCATCGTCAACACGCTCGGCTTCTCCCGGCGCATCCACTTCTGGTGTACAGACCGCGAAGATGCGGAGCACACCTATGACGGGCTGATCCGCAGCTTCGAATGGTTTGGGGGCGTCCCAGCAGAAGTGTTGGTGGACAATCAAAAGGCGGCAGTGCTCGCACATCCAAGGGGCGGCCCCGCCCGGTTCCATCCACGATTTGTGGATCTGGCCGGCCACTATGGGTTTGTGCCGCGTGCGTGTCGACCGGCCCGGGCCCAGACGAAGGGCAAGGATGAGCGGATGGTCGGCTATATCAAGCAGCATTTCTTTGTTCGGTATCGTGCCTTCGACAGTTGGGCACATTTCAATCAGCTCGCCGAACAGTGGCTGCAGGAGGAGACCGATCAGCGGCGACACGGGACGGTGCACGAAGTGGTGGCCGAGCGCTTTGCCCGCGAGGCGCCAATCTTACGCCCTCTACCGGCGGTGCGCTACGACACGGCCTATCAAGAGCTCCGGCAGGTGAGCTGGGATGCCTACATCGACGTGCGCGGCCGCCGCTACAGCGTCCCGGCTGAGGTGGCGGGCCAGACGGTCCAGATCCGGCTGACGCTCGAGGGCGAGTTGGCAGTGTATGCCGGGGAGCGACTCGTGGCCACCCACCGGGTGGTCTCGGAAGAATTGGACTGGGTCACTGTCCCGGACCATCATGCCGCCCTCTGGGTCCAGACACTGGCCGTCGAACAGCGGCCTCTGGCGGTGTATGAGGAGGTGGCACCATGATGGAGCTGTGTGTCCTCCTCGATCGGCTCAAGATGGAGCATCTACGCACGCAACTCGACGGCGTCTGTGAGCAGGCGGCCAAAGGGGATCTCGACTATCAGAGCTTCCTGGCCCGAGCCCTTGAAACGGAATGGCGCGGGCGACAGCAGCGGGGCAGCGACATTCGGCTGCGGATGGCTCGATTCCCGCGGCTGAAGACGCTGGAGCAGTTCGACTTCGACTGTCAGCCCTCACTCGACCGGCAGGTCGTGCGGGAGTTGGCTGGGCTGAGCTTCGTCGAGCGAGTGGAGAACGTCGTGCTCCTGGGCCCGCCGGGGGTGGGCAAGACCCATCTGGCGGTCGCGCTCGGGATCAAAGCCATCGACGCGGGGTCCTCCGTGCTGTTTCTGACCTTAGAGACGCTGATGGGCCGGCTGATCCGGGCGCGGCAGGAAAACCGGTTGGAGCGCATGCTTCAGCAACTGGCCGCGCCGCGCCTGCTCATTCTCGATGAGTTAGGGTATCTGCCGCTCTCGCGAGAGGAGGCCAGCCTGTTCTTCCGGCTGCTGGTCCGCCGCTACGAGCACGGCAGTTTGATCGTGACCAGCAATAAAGGCTTCGTCGACTGGGGCGACGTCTTCAACGATCCGGTCTTGGCCACTGCGATCTTAGATCGGCTGCTGCATCATGCCACGACGCTGAACATCAAGGGCGAGAGTTACCGGCTCCGGGAGAAGAAAAAGGCCGGGCTCCTCGGCCGCCGACCGGTCGCCGAACCCGGGGAGGACACGACGGATGTGGCCATCTGACCTGACTGACTGGACAATCTCATCGGTGAACAGTGGACATCTCAGATCGGTGTTTTGTGGACAACCAACTTCGGTCTTGACACCCCGTCGCCGGACGTGCCGCCAACGCCTTGAGGCCTCGACCGCGAGCCGCTTTGAGCCAGCGGTAAATCGTGCAGCGATGAAACCCATAGCTGGCGATCACCGTGCTCGGACGCTCGCCCTCGCGCACACGCGCCACGGCCATCGTGCGGATGGTCTCCAGCGTGCCATGATCCAATGTCCATCCATCTCGCGTCATGACGGAATGGAGTATGACAGAATCAGGATCTGTTGTCTAACTTACTGACTAATGAGTAATGCAACTGCCAATTCGCAGCTCACAAGTGGTTGATTCAGCCAGGTACATATTTCGGCGCTCGACTGAAGTCGGCACCGGGTTGTGAACCTGTGAACCTTAAGCCCATTAACGTGTTTCGTTCATTGATGACTCAAACGTTGGGACACCGCTGATCGAGGGTCAGAGATGAATCATTTGTGCCCATACCTCAAATTGCCCAACATAGAAAAGTTGGAGTGAAGCGTCAACTTCCCCACGACGGTGTGCATCGATAACATTCGACAGAGCTGGCCAATTATAGATACCCCGCTCCCGACAAGGGCGGCTGTGCAATGCATCTGCGACTGATTCCAATAATTCTCCTGCCATCCACTTCTTTAATGGTACGGGAAACCCCATTTTATCAACCCTTGTTCGAACCGACTCCGGAATTTTTCCAGTCAAAGCACGCCGCTGGATATATTTATTCCATTGCCCTCGCAATTTGTATTCATCTGGCATAGCGAATAAAAACGATACCAACCGGTAATCCATAAATGGCAATCGACTCTCAACCGAGTTCCCCATCGAGTTTCGATCCTCAACTCGTAAATACAGTGGCAATGGGCTGTGTTCAACAGCGTATCGTAACACTTCAGACAATGATCGCGGGGCTAATCGCTCACGGACTGGTTGATGTATCTTCACAAAGCTAGAATCAAACCACTCACTCACTGCAGCCCGTTTTGGCGCAATCCTGTCCTTAGCCATCCGATAGAGCGGCCACGATGCAACCGTTATAGCAACTGCTCTCAACCATGCCTCCTTGTACAAACGCGTATTAGATACATGGTGCGCCGCAGCATACGCGCTCATCTCACGCCAAGCCGCCATCAGTCGCCCTTGCCGTATAAGCGATGCCCAATACTCATTAAAATAGCTATCGTACCCTGCAGCTGTTTCATCAGCCCCCTGTCCGTTCAGAACGACCTTGGCACCTTTCGATGCAGCAAGTCGCATCAGCTCAAAACCGATCACAACATTGATCGAATGGACCGGTTCGTCATGAACTTTCAGCACATCTGTCAAGGCATTCCATAAGTTGACTTTTGACAGGTCGACTCGATTCAACACTGCCCCGGTTTGTGCAACCGTATCGTCAATATATCGCGATTCATCAAAGTCCTCTGCAATGTAGGAAAAGGCTTCTACCTTTGAGGAAGACAACGTAGCCATTTCACAAATAATCGACGAGGAATCAAGTCCACCGGAAAGACAAACCCCAACTGGAACATCGCTACGCATTCTAAGCTTGACCGCATCCTCAAATAATTCTCTGTAGGTACGATATGGGTCATCAGTGGAATAGACCTGGACATCCGACAAATTCCAGTACCGCTGAAATCTCATCTCTCCGTCCATTTGGAGCTCAAACATTGAGCCAGCTGGAACTTGTTCAATACCCTCATAAAAACAACCTGGGGATGAATCCAGTTCCCAGGAGAGAAGAAATTGGGCAGCCGTTGGCCAATGTATATTAGGATCCTCTCCATATCCTCCAGAGGCTCGAATCCCCTTAATCTCTGATGCGAATAGAATCTGATGTGCGGCTTTAAAGTAATACAGAGGCTTAACTCCAAACCGATCACGAGCTCCAAACACAATTCGCCGGCGTCGATCATAAATCAGAAAGGCCCACATGCCGTTAAGCCTTCTAAGGCAATCCTTCCCCCATTGCAGATATGCGTGGAGGAGCACTTCCGTATCACCCTTCGTTCGAAATACGTGCCCATACCCACTCAATTCTTCACGCAATTCTATATAGTTGTAGATTTCTCCGTTGAATACAATTACAAGCTCATGATCCACACTCACCATGGGCTGATGAGAATCTCGAGATACGTCAATGATTGCTAAACGTCGAAACCCTAAGCCAATCGATCCATCGAGATACATTCCCTCATCATCAGGACCACGATGGGCCAAACTATCCATCATGCGTTTCAGCATACTCATATCAGGGCTACCACCATGAGTTTCAATAACTGCTGCAATACCACACATCGAAGGCTACCTCACATTCGAACTCGAAAGGCTATCTATGTTCAATCCTTTAACGAGCATTCCATATAACAGTCTTCTGTCCAGCAAGAACCCTCCACCACCCAATCAATATGGAAACATTGATCAGGACAAAATGATAGAGTAGTCGGATGCTCGATCCAGATAAACCTCTCTTTTCTCCCAACAATCCGACCAGCGCGACCCCATAGAACATGATCTGACCAAGCACACCCACCTTATACACTAAGCCTTCCCCCCACAGGCTCACACTCACTGGAATTAGGACAAGCATGAACCACGGCACACTAAAACGGAGCCATTTGTGTGAGAGGATCTCCCAACTAAATGCAGGATACTTTATCGGATTCAAGAGATCGGCATAACGGAATAACGCTCGCAACGTGCGAGTGGTGATACGGATCTGCCGTTCATACTCACGAGAGGAATCAGGTGATGACGTCTCCCGGCAATGGAGATCAGGGTGCAGAACAACGCGATGCCCCAACCGAATGACATTCAATGGAATCACAAGATCATTAATGTCATCCTCTTTGAGTGGGATGTACAAAGCCTTACGTACAGCAAAGATTGCTCCATCTGCGCCGATACAGGACTCAACCATGCTCTCGTGGCGTTTGATGAACCGTTCTAGTTTGGTGTAAGTCCCACTCGTCTCCGTAATCTGGGCATCTCGCGCCACAGTATACTTGGTCATGCCTGTGACTAGGCCCACAGATGGATCACTCAAATAGTCGGCTACCTTTCGAAAGGTGCTTGAGTCATACATCGAATCTGCATCGGAAAACATCAACACTTCACCCTTGGCCTGTTGAACTGCCACATTGAGACCAGCGGTCTTCCCTTTACGGACCAACTGAGGTAACAGTGTCACACCACGACCGGCATAAGATTTGACAATGGCATCAGTCTTGTCAGTTGAACAATCTGAAACCACCAGAATCTCAGATAGATTCTTCGGGTACTCTATTGCCAAGGAATTCTCAAGTTTTTCTCCAATCACCGATTCTTCATTGTAAGCCGAGATAATCAGTGTGATTGATGGCCTGAATGTCTCCGATGTTCGCAGTGGTTTTTTTATCAGCGATGACATAAGACGCAACAGTAATGGATAAACGACATAGGAATACATCGTGAGCACAATGAGCACATAAAACAGTGCCTTTAGCACGTCCACTTCTGAATCACCGTCGTATAGATACTGGCGTACTGTTCAGCCATGCGTCGGCTCGAGTAATTCGACATTGCCTCCTCGCGTGCCGCGGCTGCCAGAATCGCGCCCTTCTCCCGATCGGCATACAACTGATCAATAGCTACCTTGATTCCAGCAATGTCGCCCGGTTCAACTAGTACCCCTAACGTCCCTTCCTTAAGCAGCCCAGGAATACCACCAACACGACTTGCAACAATCGGCACCCTGGCCTGCATTGCCTCCAACAGCGTCATGGGCAACCCTTCAGTCAGTGAAGGAAGGACGAATATATCGAACAAAGGTAGATACCGATGAGCCTTGGATTTGTAGCCGAGAAGCAGAATGCGGTCTGTCACTCCCCCTGAGTCAAGACGTCTCTGCAGACTCTCTCGTTGCGGCCCCTCCCCAATGATCACCGCTTTCACGTTTCGACCCGACCGCACCAGCTCCTCTACCGCATGAATCAAAAACTCTACGCCCTTCTCATCAGACAGCCTGGCAATTACTCCGACCACGAACGCACCGGTGCAAAACCTCACAATCTCTGGCTCACTGTCGGCCAAGGCACGGCGGTCAGGAAACTGCAACGGAGCCATTCCATTGGGAACAACGAATGCTTCCCCCATTCTGCTCCGGACACTCGCGGCCGGACTGACGCTCACAGTCGCATCCATCCGTCCAAGAAAGAATTTATCGAGCACTACATACCACCACAAACGAGACAATCGGCGGACTGCTGTCCACCCATGAATCGTACTGATGGTAGGCACGGTACGCAGTATGCGCGGCACCGACCCAAGCAAAATGTTGCCCTTGTACCCGTGGCTGTGGAAGATTGCAGCGCCCTGAGCTGTTGCTAAACTAAAGAACCCTTTTGCGACACTCCAGCTATACCCTCGCCCTGAAGTATACCGAATGACATCTATTCCCCTCTTCCGAGCTTCCTCAGGCAGCCCTCCCTCGGATACCACACTACCTCCGTCGATTTGGAGGCTCACCAGAACAGGTACGTGCCCCATCGTCTGTTGTTCCATCATCAAGTTTAGTAACATCACTTCAGCCCCGTAGACCCCAGCACTGTCGATAACGTGCAGAATCTTCACAGCTAGCAGCCTGCCACAGAGGGGGCAGCTGATCTCGCAACATGCGCCTGAAACAGGCGAAACCATAGCAGGGACGGACTGCAACTAATCTCGTCGTGCAGCGGAATTCTGTTAAGAACAAAGGGATAGCTTTGAGGGCCAACATAACCGAGACTCCCACCGACCGCCCCTATATAACCCGCCTCCTTGACACACGCAATCGACTCAGTGTCCCAATCGCTATTGGGGTAACAAAAGACACGACTGACAGGGACATTCAAGCCTTGCAGCATAGAATAGGAGTCGCAGACTTCCTTCATCTTCAAGTCGCGTATAATACGAGGCAGAATATAGTGATAGAGACCATGGGAGCCAAACCGAATCCCTTCCGCTCCCATTTCACGTATCTGATCCCAGTTCACGAGATAAGGAGTTGAGTCCGGTTTTAGCCCCAGCTTGTGATAGGCGCGGGCGACCACTTCATCTAATTGATCGGCCGAACGGTGCTTCAGGCAACCGATAAGCTCGCAGACGGCATCAATACCGAAGGTTTGTCTCTTCCATTCAGAAACTTCGCGGGCAAAATGCTGGACGGCGCCGTACTCGTGCTGCGTTCCCGACACCTGGCGCACAATCTCCCATATTTCATGAAACCAAAACCGTCTGTCCGTTTCGATCATGCCGAACGGGATGAACACCGTAGCGGGAACATGAAAGCGGCGCAACACAGGCAACGCATTCGTATAGTTATCAAGCCATCCATCGTCGAAGGTGATGGCACATCGTCTCCCCCCAACCTTTCCATCGCCGAGAATATCATCAACCGAGACAAACTCGAACAACTCGCTCAACTCCTGAATGTGCATTTCGAGGGTGGCCGCCGTAACATACATGGCCGGATCATATGGATAGCGTGGAGCTTCGCTGAGCACACGGTGATAGGTGAGAATGATCTGCGCATTGTTCGGAACAACCCATGGGAACACTGTCGATTTAAAGAGCGCCCCTGTGAAGCGTTTGATGCCTTGCTTAACCGAATGTGTCATGGATAATACTGGTCTCGGCCCTTCCACACACCAAAACTGTATCAGTGCTTATGGGCGATACTCCTGTCGGCAACCGTTTGCTGTAAGCTCACGACGCCATCAGCACTTTATTTGGCGAATGAGGGTACGTTACTGAACGATAGTTCAACTGCATCAGTTTCGCCTCAATATCTTGCGGTATCGACTCAATAATGAGGACAGGCAAATCCCTGACGATTAAGTTCATCGCGCCCAACAATACTTCTTGATCATGCCCCTCCGCATCAATCTTAAGCATTTTCACTCTTGGCAACGATAGCCCATCAATGGACAGCGTCATCACGCGAAAATCTTTGGCCTCAGCTGCCACCGCAGCACAGTAATAATTCGGCAAGCCCGTATCAAACCTTGGCACATCCATCCCAACGAGGCGTGTATCATTGGACGCCGCTGCATTTAGCAACGTCACGTTCTGAACCCGTAGCAATTCCATATTGCTGACCAGCAGTGCGAACGTCTCCGGGATAGGCTCAAATGCGATCACACGTCCGGCAGGGCCCACCAAATCTGAAAACCGTTTCGTGTAGACACCGATGTTAGCCCCCACGTCAATTACCCAATCTCCAGGCTTCACGTACTGATGCACGACCGCGAACTCTGGTTCGTTTGACACGAACCGATCGCTATTGATTTGTCGCTGGTACTGCAGACGGCGAACAGCACGTTGCCATGAGTGGGGAAAATAAGCAGCCAAGCTTTTCCCTATTGTTGTGATAGACATCACTTTCCCTTCTTCTCAACGAGAGGCCATGGATCACGGTACACCTTTTCTAGGAGCGATCCACTCATCGCCCCTCTTACTTCTCTATCGACCTCTCTCCGCAAGCTGTTTGATAAATGACTTCCATCTTGTGACAGAGTTTTTTCCAGTCATACTTCTCGACGGTAAGCTGCCGTGCGTTCCTTCCTAGCTTCTCTTTCAAAGCCCTATCTGACAGCAGCATCCGCACACTTTCGGCAAATTCACCAGGGCTATCGGCAACCAGGTAATGGACACCATGCTCTCCCTCAATTCCTTCACATCCGATCGTTGTGGTCACGATTGCTTTCCCCGTTGCCATGGCCTCCAGAAGTTTGAGCCGTGTCCCGCTCCCACTGAGTATCGGAACAATAAAGACGGCAGCATGCTGGATATAGGGGACCGGATCATTGACATAACCATGAAGCGTTATCGACGGATCCACATCAGCATACGCTCGGAGCGTTGGTGTCACTCCACCTCCAATGACATCAATCTGCACTTGTGGTACGCCCCCCTTGATTAGGGAATATACTTTGTTAAAAAAGAAATACATTCCTTCCCGATTCGGGTAATTGTCGAACCCTCCGACCCACACCAACGAACCCTCACGTTCCTGTCCATGAGACGGTTCAAACTCCCCAACATCCACTCCGTTTTCCACCACACACACATTAGCCTTGGGACAGAGCCGGCTCAGAATGTTCCGATCAATATGTGAAACGGCGACTCCGAGATCCACTTCCTGGAACATTTGAGCTTCTAACTGCTTCAGCTTGATCGCCTCCAACCGATGCAACAGCTTGAGCAAAGGGTTTTGGCTTGTCTCTGCCATTCGTTGCGCTTTCAAGAAACTCACATCGTGGTCCGTAAAAGCTCGATAGACCCTCCCCAGGTTTCGGATTGCATAGGCCACCGGTAAAATATCGCAATGCACAAGATCGAATCTTCCCCCCTTAGTCAACCCTTCCACCCGCTCAAGAAACGGATCTGATCGATGCCTCCAGATTGTGTAAGGATCCATTGATACCAGGCTTCGTAAAAGGCGGGCCACCATCGAAACACTCAGGGTTTTCGGTGGGATAGGAAACAACTCGACCCCCGCACACCACTGCTTGATGTGTTCAAGTGCATGCGCTTCTATTGGCACACTTTCTTCAAACAATGAAAGCAGCACCACCTCATGATTGCGAGATAATCCCTTTAAGATGTTGTAGGTCCGCCGTGACTGACCATCAACGATCGGATAAGGAAATCGATTCGTCAAAAACAGAATACGTAAAGAACTCATTACCTGCTCACCCTCACCCTTCACGATATTCCGTCATGCCGACAGTCGTGCAGAGCCCCCCGCTCACTCTTCTTATCCACGACGGCAGGGCAGGCTGGCTCATAGAGGGCAACATACCTGGCCACCATCGCGCTCAACGAAAACCGTTGTGCAGCGAGATGCGCTCCAGCCAGTCCCAGCTGGTTTCGACAATCGACCTCCGCAACGATCTGCTTCAGGCGAGAAGCCAACGCATCGAGATCTCCATAGGGCACTAAGTATCCTGACAGACCTTCCTGAACCAGTTCACTGTTTCCTCCAACATCAGTTGCCACCACAGGCAATCCTGCAGCCATGGCTTCGATGATGCTGCAGGATAATCCCTCGGATCGGGAAGCCAACACAAAACAATCGCTGGACTTGAGCAGATCGGGAACATCATCTCTCTGCCCCAACAGCCGAATATTCGCCGAGAGCGCTTTTCTTTTGATAAGTTCCTCATAGCGCGATCGATCAGGTCCATCCCCCACGATCAACAGCTTCATCAATACGCCATCTAAGAGCAGACGACCTACGGTTTCAATAAGGCTTTCAAAGCCCTTGATGCTCACAAGCCGACCAACCGAGATGAGCACAACCTCATCGTGCCGAATTCCTAGGCTGGGGCGGAGATTCTGCCATGAGATATTTCGTGAAAACCTCTCAACATCTGTCCCGTTGGGGATGACTTCTGCCCTTACCCCCTTGCACAAATGGGATTGCTCAATTGACCTCTTGATCTGAGAAGATACGGTTACAACCTTGGTTCCAAACAAAGATGCCATACGAATCAGCCGTAGCTTTCGCACGTCCTCAACGAGGCTGTAGACATCATGAAGGGTCCCAACATGTGGAACCCGAGCCAGGAACGCAGCAATCGCACCAGAGGTGACCGCATCAACAAGGTGGGAATGGAGTAGATTAATCTTATGCCGACGGATGGTAGCGCTCAAAAGCAGTACGAATAACGGCAATGTCTCGATGGACTTATAGAAGCGACGCCCAGGGAGGTACCTACACACGATGTTATGGCGTCGACATTGTTCAACCAGCCAGGGATTCCCTACATGCCACACTTCCGGGCAGTATCCATATTCGTGAAGGCTTCGGCTTAATTGAACAACAACCGTTTCAGCTCCACCCGGATCATCACTGTCAATAAAATGTGCGACGCGCTTCATCTGCCAGCCAGATCTACTGACAAGCCCCGCTCAGCCTGATGGCCCTTCACCCGCGTGTCAGGCACTTTGGGCAATTGGTTGTTCCCGCTTAACTAACCTCCGCAACTCATCAATCAATTCCCCTTGAAAGGCAACTGTCAGTCCCAGATAGAGGGTCATCCCCAAAAACACCTTTACTCCCAACACGAGCGGAGCTGGTTGCCCACCCAGCAACTGAGCGACACCAAGCACAGTAGCCATCATGACAACTGTGGCAATACAGGGGTATACCAATTCTGAATATAACTTGCCGTTCGACAGACCAAGGCATCGGAGCGACGGTCCGCTAATCACGACAAACACGATGAGGTAGCCAACCACCCAGGCGTAACAGAGTCCCAACAGCCCAGCTGACCAAGCCCCAACCACAAAGGCCACCGCCATTATGGCTGCATTCATAACAACATTAGTGAATGCTACCCGTGGCATACCAAGACCGGTCAGAGCAGGAGAATACAGTACGCCTATACATCGCAAGGGAACGATGAGGGCGAGCAATTGAAGCGGCACAACGACCCCAATCCATTTCTCGCCCAACACGAGCCGAATTCCTTCGGGAGCTGTGATGATAATGCCACCGCAGACGGGAAATACAACATTTGCAAATAACCGCACCGCCTTAAGGAAATACTCACCTACTCTTGTCGGATCATTCTGAATCTTGGCAAATGCGGGGAAAGCCACCTGGGTTAATATTGGTGACAGCTTCTCAAGTGGCAGGGAAGCCAAACTCATGGCAACAGAGTAGATACCTAAGGCAGTACTCGGCACGAACTTCCCACCAATAAAAATATCGGCCTTGGTTGAAAAATACCAAACCATCCGCTCTGCAGTGAGATAGCCGCCGAAAGAAATGAACCTGTTCATTCCCACAAGTGAAAACTGCGGCCATATTCGTTGGGGAGAAGCCACACTGTACCCCACCATGAACATCAGATGAAGCGCTAGGCTGCCCCAAACAAGTGCCCAGACCCCTCCGCCCCAATACGCGGCTGCAAGCGTGGTCAAACTTGAGGACACCGCAGCCAGCAACTCAATTAGTGATCGGGCCTTGAATTCCATTTCTCGCATCAGCGCAGCTTGTGGCAACGCATACAGCGCCATCAGAATAAAGATAGCGCTCAGTACCTGTAGCATGGGAACAAGGCGAGGCTCGTCGAAGTAGCTCGCAATCAGTGGTGCCCCGGCCAGCAGCAGTCCACACAGCGCCCCGTTCACAACCAAAAGAAATCCAAAATTACGCGCAATTTCGTCTGTCGATAGATCATCTTTTTGGATCAGGGCAGCCCCAACGCCCAATTCTCCCATCATGGAGAGAAACCCAATGATAAGACTGGCCTCGGCCATGAGACCAAAATCCGCAGGGTCGAGGATCCGAACGATCAACAAGAAACAAATCCATGAAAACCCTTGGGCGATGTATTTGATGCTCGCCGTCCAGGCCAGCGAGGACAACACTACGGCTCGCAACTGTGTCACGTTTCCTCTTCTTTTCAGCTTACGGCATGCTCATCGAGCATGCGGCTGTTTATCGACATAGAGATGAAACCACTTCTGAAACATTACCAGCGACCAGAGAATCTTGTCATGAATCTCCTTACCGGAAAAATGTTCAGCCAGCAGGCGATCAATCGTGCTTTGGTTGAAAAACCCATGGGTACCGAGGAATCGCCTATCAAGGATGTGTTCAACGTCCGCCCGCATATCAGTTTGCAACCAGCGAGACGTCGGTCCGACAAAACCTTGCTTGCGGTGCTGAATGATTTCTGCCGGCAAGAGATCCTGCGATGCCTTTTTTAGCAGATACTTCTTTGTAAACCCCTTCATCCGAAGTTCAGGTGGGATGGTGGCACAAAACTCAACCACGGCATGATCCAGGAATGGCACACGTACCTCAAGACTGTGCTGCATGCTCATACGGTCTGTCACGGCCAAGATATCTTCCGGCAAATAGGTCTTCATATCGCAATACAATGCACGATCAACAGATCCTGCCGCTCCGGAAACCTTGCTGGAGTTGAAGTATCCCCGGAGTAGCTCTCCGGGAAACTGCATATGTTTCTCAAAGGTCCCTGCATCTGCAAACAACGAGGTCTTGATACCAGGACCCATGATTGACAGATATCCTGTGTAGCATGCATCTGGCTGCCCGGAGCTCGCACGTATGAAGCGTTTGATGTGATTGATCGTGTAATGTCCATCGGAACGTTCAGGCAACGCGTTAATGATGCCAGGGAGCATTCGCCGCAAAAACGAAGGGACTTGATGATAGATCCCCTGCAGCTTCAATCCGAGATAGCGCTCATACCCGGCAAATAATTCATCCCCTCCAAGTCCAGACAGTGCTACCGTGACATTTTCTCTAGCGATCTTGCACACATAATAAGAGGGGATCGTTGAATCATCGGCAAACGGCTCATCAAACGCCCGAACAATTGTGTCCAATAATCCATCGAGCTTGGGAACGACTTCATACTCTCTGTGGTTCGTACGGTACCGTTTGGCCATTGTCCGCGCATACCCACGCTCATCAAGATATCCACCCGCATCACCACCGAAACCGATTGTGAAGGTATTGATCGGACCTTGAGACCGCATCAATGCCACGACCAAGCTCGAGTCGACTCCTCCACTCAAGAAGGCTCCCAGCGGCACTTCGCTGATGAGATGAGACTCGACCGCCTTCCTGAAGAGATCCATAAATCCATCGATGAAATACGATTCGCTCTTCGAGTAGTCTGGACTAAATTCAAGATCCCAGTATTGACGAACCGAAACCTGTCCGTTCTTCCACGTCAATGAGTGGCCTGGGAGCAGTTTTCGAATCTTTGTGAAAATCGTGAGTGGTGCGGGAATATACGACAGCGAGAAATAACACCCCATTGCCGCCGGATCGATATCCCGCGGAAAATGCGGTGCCTCCAAGATTGCTTTCATTTCAGACGCACAATAGAACACTCCATTGTGCTCAGCAAAAAAGAGAGGTTTAATTCCCAGCCGATCCCGCGCGACAAACAGCGATTGCTCTCTCACATCCCAGATGGCAAACGCGAACATGCCGCTCAGATGCGCGACGCACTTCTCACCCCACTCCTCATAGGCATGGAGGATCGTTTCGGTATCACCTTTCGTTGCAAAGGTATGCCCATGGGCGATCAACTGCTCGCGCAACTCTAAAAAGTTATATATCTCTCCATTAAAAACAATGTACTTCGTCTTATCTTCATTAAAAACAGGCTGGTGTCCTCCTTCTACATCGATGATGCTCAGTCTTCTATGTCCAAGCCCTACATGCTTATCACGATAGTAGCCCCAATCATCAGGCCCCCGGTGAGCAAGTGTGCTTGTGATTGCCTCTAACGGAAAATCACACAGATCTCTCGTTGAAGCAACGCCGAATATGCCGCACATTATGAGAGTGGCTCCCTTGACTGGCCCCTAATTGACATGGCTACTCCCCATCGACATCTGACAGCACACCGCCCTACTCACAGCACTCCCATTCTCTGTTTTGAACGGCAGCCTGGTTCTTCCACAGACGTACTTGCTCAGCACCCTGGTCAAACCCAATGCGCGACTTCCAGCCGATTGCCCTTTCGATTTTCCCTGTACTGTACCTGACGGGTTTCTGCGATGACTTGAGTCTAGAGAGAGAGAGAACCGGCTGTTTCCCGATGATCGCCAACAACTTCTCCTGAACCCAGACCACAAGAAACAACAGGGACATGGGACAATAGACCACCATCGCTCTTGGATAGATCGGCTTAATAACTTGTTCGACGTATCTCCTCTTTGTAACCAGATCATGATCCACCACATTAAAAACCTGGTTCTCCGCCAAATTATTTCTTGCACACTGGATGATTGAATCCACCACATTGTCCACATGGACGAGTGGCAATCCCCCTTCCCCGTTGCCAAATATGACAAACACTCGCCGTCCGAACGAGATACCCATCATTGGCGTATACACTTCAGCGCCAGGCCCATAAAACGTCCCAGGCCTCAAGACCACCGTAGAATACTCGTTCCTGTCCAGTCCCTCAGTGACGAGGGCTTCCGCTTTTAGTTTAGCGGCAGAATAGTGGCCCCGATGTAGAGGAAATCGCTCAATCTGCGCCTCCTCGGTCACGACCTGGTTCTCAGCAAACCCTGCCACTTCGTAGACACTACATGAGCTGATGTACACAAGTTTTTTGACACCATTGACCTTACAAGCCTCAAGGATATTCCTTGTGCCTTCAATGGTTGCCTTTTCAGAGTCATGAGCCGTCCCGCTCGTACCGGCTGCAGCATGCACTATGATGGCAATACCCTTTGCAGCCCCCACAACCGATGGTTGATCTCCCAAATCACCCCATATTGTTTCCACTCCATATCGATTGAGCACCTCAATACACGAGGTTTTGCGCACAAAAACCCTTACCTTATAGCCTTCGTTGACCAATCGTTTCACAAGCCTTTTCCCAAGAAACCCCGTTGCACCGGTCACCAGCACTGTGTCTTGATTGGTCACCACTTGTGGAGGAACCCTTCACAACAACATCGTGGCAGGATGCAGAATGCATCGCCTCCTAGGAGACAACTGAGACAACACACACTGCTCTGTAGTCCCTAACAATCAGTCACCGCATCGCAGCATTTCAACGCTAACGCGGCAATAGTGAGACCGGTATTTGCATGACCGTGATAGGCCAATACCGAGCCATCAGCGATAAACAGGTTCTCAACTCCAAATACTCGCAGGTCCTCATTGACGACACCCTCAGAATCATTCACTGCCATTCGACACGCGCCTGAATGGTGCCCCGCGCTGTCTAATCGACTTCCCATCTCTTTGACAATTTCAACGCTCTCAAACTGAGCATTGTACACCTCAAAGAACATGGCCAGAAACTTTTCCAGAGATTGAAGATCCCTATCTGACAAGACCCATTTAATCCGAAACTTTCCATTGTCCATTTTCCCGATTTCTGAACCCTCTGTGGGAAACTGCTCGGAAAACACCAATCCAGACACGTACCTCGTCGAATAGGACAACCCATATTTAAAGTTGACTGCATCAAATAACAGATCAGGATGCCGGATAAGCTGAGCCATATCCACGGGGCCAGGACATTTCCCCTTATAGGTAACAAGCTTACGCTTCAGAACATCATAGGTGCCCGGATCCTTCATTGAAATCGCTGGGCGCAAATACAGGACGTGGTTCCGGAAATCCACCTTGCTCAAACAGTCCGGCTTTAGTGAAAAGCCGTACCGAATCTTGTAATCGTTCTGAGCCAACCCGAATAGTGGCTTCAGGGTCATACGGTGCCGAAGCTTTGCCTTAAAGACGAACCCGGTTGGATGATCGATAATAAATTTCCCAATCGGGAGCCGTGCAAGCTGAGGACAATCTCCGGTAGAGTGCAGAAGAATCTTGGGAGAACCTAACCCCCCTGCACTCAAGATGAAAATGTCGGCAGAGAACTTCCTAAGACGCCCACTCCTGAGATCAACCCCTTCTGCAGAGGTGACTCGCCCAGTGCCGGAAGTTATCAACCGTTTAATTTCGATATTGGAGACCACCTGCAAGCCATGTAACTCCTGCGCACGCCGAATCAGCGGTAGGCTCGAAAATGGTTTAGTTGGGTAAAGAAGCGCTTTCAATTTGAAGGTATTCCCCATATCGCCAAAGCCACTGATCGAATCATCTAGGGGCGCTTCGATGTCGTCTAGTGAATAGGAGCCTTTGCCTCGTACGAGCTCTATGGCTTGAACGTAATAATTGCGCAGCTGATCATACGTGATTGGAGCATGAGCGCGTCCATCATGGGCAGATGCTCCCTCCACGTCGGACCTGTCAAGAATGGTCAGCCCGCCATGCCAGAAGTTAGACGTTCCACCAAGACCACTTCCCCTCGTGAACGGCATCTTCAGATCTGCAGGATTCCACTCTTCATTGTTGGGAACAAAGGGTGCCGGCGCATCGCCTAACTCCACAAGGCTAACGGAATGACCTCTTGCCGCCAGAGTTGAAGCCAGAATCCCCCCCGCAAGCCCCCCACCAATGACACAGACAGACTTCACCCTTACCCCCAATATTGAGACTAATGCTCACTCAGGATACAACTCACTATCTCAACGAGATCGGACATCCATCCTGAGAGCGCGCGGGGCGTATTCAAGGATGTCACCTAGTTGATTCAATGAGTCCTACAGAAACTCCCATCGAGGGGACATTCAATCTGCAGGTGAAGTCGACTCGTGCCACAATCGTATTCAAGAAAGACCTGTTGGCGAAGAATCTCGTGCGTTGTATTGCTGAGCTGGTTATCCGGCAAAAGCTTCGCTGAAGCCAGGTGACCGCGCAATATTGTCCAGACTAAAGTGAACCAGACCAGGCAGGAACTTCTCAGGTATTTACGTGTCGCCCTATAACAACCATAGCCGGCGTCAAGGCAAGCTTGTAGTGAGAGAGCACATTGATACTCTTAGCAAAATTAAAGAGCAAGGACTTCAGTTCCGTACCCCTACGACTACCAAGAGGCGGAGACGGAAGAACTTGGACATCTGAGAAGCCCATTGTCATAAGACGGTTTTTGAGATACTGCCGGCGACAAATGAATATATGTTCGGGGTTATAGAAACGAACGCGATCCTGCATAGCTTGCTGACCCCGGGTGCGTGTCAATCGCCACCACCACTGACCGAGTGAGATTAGGCCATATTTATTCGGAACACGAATAACGATGCTACCGCCAGGAGACAAAAGGTGCGAGATGACATCCCAGAGCGCTTTAAGATTCGGCTCATAATAGAGCACATCGCTCAACACTAGAACCTCATATTTCCCCTGATGGGCGGCAAGCTCCTCCACACCACCATGCAGTGTCGCAAACCCTAAATTCTCAGCCACCCAGTTGGTCTTACTTTCAGCAATATCATTGACAACCACCCTCACATCAGGACGCCGAGCAATAAGTTGGGCCATTAAGTCGCCACGTGCCCCACCAATATCAAGTATACGGGCGCCTTCAGAAGATAGATTGGCAATGACGCTTGCAAGGTGGTCAAGAATCGGATGTCGTGAAACGCGAAAGTACTCCTCGTTGCTGTACGCAACTTCGAAATGGCCTCGGATTGTATTTTGATCAATATGCGCGTCTGCCCAGACCAGCCCGCAGTTTTCGCATTCCAAAAGATGAATGAGTGTGCTGTAGTAAATATATTGTCCCCACGTTTGCCCTCGGGGACGACCTGCGCAATCAGGGCACACTTCGACGCTGGTTGCTTTGACAGGTTTAAAGTTGTGGCGGCGAGCGTACTCAATCCAGCACTCACTATCCTTGAAGCCGACATTCTCCGAGAGAACGGACATCATGTCGCATTCGGCTTCGACCATCTTCTTCCCTTATCATTCAATGTTGATCAGTACTCTGAGCCTGTATGTACACCTCCAAGAAGACGGTTTCAAGGATAAAGTTCTGGTGTCCGCTATGGACCCCGTTTCGAAACAACTTCAAATCGCAACATGCAATTTTCTTAATACCTCATTCCTCCTAACATTGATGGAGGACTTACTGAGAGTCAGATTCCCGAATACCCGGTAGAGGCAGCTGAGAGAGAGTGCTAAGGTTAGTTGAAATTTGAAGCGAGTTATGATCGATTGTTGTGTATGGGAGGGAATGAGGGAAATGGCGTATTCTGATGGTCGCCACAGATCATCAAACTTTTCACATCGGATGTGAGGATACGCCTTGGGAGATAATACGGTCATCGAACTCCAGAATCCAGGGATTCCTGTTGTTGCGTCGGATGCCTTGACCGACGTGTTGCGGGAAGGGGCAAGAAGAATGCTGATGGAGGCCGTGGAAGCGGAAGTGCAGGAGTTTCTGACCCGCCATGCGCCGCTGAAAGACGGGAACAACCATCAGCGGGTGGTGCGGAACGGATATTTACCGGAACGGACGATCCAGACAGGGCTGGGGGACTTACCCGTCAAGGCGCCTCGTGTGCGGGACCGGGAGGGAGAGATTCGATTCTCGTCCCAGATTCTTCCCCCCTACCTGAGGCGAACCAAAAGTATTGCCGAACTGTTGCCGTGGCTGTACCTCCGAGGGATCTCCACGGGAGACTTCGGCTCAGTGCTGACCAGTCTGCTGGGACAGGATGCCCCGGGGTTATCCGTCGCGACGATCGGGCGACTGAAGGAGTCCTGGAAGGAGGAACACCGGCAGTGGGCAAAACGGGACCTGTCGACGAAGACCTATGTCTACCTCTGGGCGGACGGGATCCATTTCAATGTCCGGATGGACGAAGCCAACCACTGTGTGCTGGTGGTAATCGGTGCGACACAGGACGGCAAGAAGGAGCTCTTGGCGATCCAGGATGGCTACCGGGAAAGTGAACAGTCCTGGAAGGAACTCCTGCTCGATCTCAAACACCGGGGACTGTCCGCGGCCCCGAAACTGGCGACCGGCGATGGGGCCTTGGGGTTCTGGAAAGCCCTGCCCCAGGTCTTTGGAGACACTCGGGAACAACGGTGTTGGGTCCACAAGACGGCCAATGTGCTGAACAAGCTGCCGAAGGCCCACCAGCCCAAGGCCAAGAGCGATCTTCACCAGATCTGGATGGCGGACACGAAACAAGACGCGCACAAGGCCTTCAATTATTTGCTCTCAGCCTACGCGGCAAAATATCCGAAGGCTGCCGAATGCCTAGAAAAGGATTGGGACGTCCTCCTGGCCTTTTACGACTTTCCGGCCGAACACTGGGTCCACATCCGGACGACCAACCCCATCGAATCGACCTTCGCCACCGTCCGGCACCGGACAGTCAAAACACGAGGATGCGTTTCTCGGGAGAGTATGCTGTCGATGGTCTTCAAGCTGGCAGTCGTGGCGGAACAACGCTGGAGACGTCTGAAAGGGTCCGAGCGTTTAGGAGAGGTGCTGGGGGGCGTGGTCTTCAGGGATGGGGTGAACGAGGAGGAAAAAGAGCGTGCCGCCTGAAAAATATTCCCCCAAAACTGTACTGGGAGAAGTTCTTGGGGCGGGGTCCCTCCTCCAGTTCAAGATCACGTTGAATGGGATCCGTCCTCCGATCTGGAGACGCGTGCTGGTTCCAGAGGGGTTGTCTCTGTCCGGATTGCATGACGTGATTCAGGAGGTGATGGGGTGGACCGACACGCATTTGCATGGTTTTCACCGAAACGGAGAACGGTTTGGCATTCCAGATTCCGACTTTGACGGGGAGCGGGTGGTCGACGAGCGAACGGTGACGGTCAAGGATCTTGGCCTGTCCGTAAAGGACAGGCTGGGATACGAGTATGACTTCGGGGACGGGTGGGAACACATGCTGACGGTGGAAAAGGTTCTGAAGACCGGAGCGTACCAGACGCCTGTATGCCTCAAGGGAGCCCGGTCCTGTCCTCCGGAAGATTGTGGAGGGGCCTGGGGGTACGAGAATCTGCTGAAAATCCTCAAAGACCCGGAACATGAGGAGTACGAGCAATGGAAGATGTGGCTCCCCAAGGACTTCGACCCCGAACATTTTGATCTCGCTGAGGTCAACAGCGCGTTGTCGTTGAGGAAGTGGAAAATCTCTCCTCCCTCCCGGAAGAGAGGGAAGAAGAAGGTGTGAGCGTTCCGTTCATACAACAGGGACCATCAGGAAAGGCTTTTCCCGAAGGGCTTCATACCCAACATTTGACATTATCTCAACTTTCACGAAGGAGTGCCGCATCCCACACGCCACAACAGGATCGCAACGAGTCACCGTCTCTTCGCCTCAGTGGCCCATTCACCTGACTCAGGACTAGACCACGAGCTCATCGAAA
>Ga0268299_1002553_pt1 | contig 21101 bp, 15 predicted proteins | sample NOBtaG_FD_193484 | JGI IMG/M metagenome (GOLD analysis project Ga0268299, IMG submission 193484) | Activated sludge microbial communities from bioreactor in Nijmegen, Gelderland, Netherland - NOB reactor | ecosystem: Engineered > Bioreactor > Aerobic > Activated sludge | place: Netherlands... | reverse complement strand
AAGTGCGCCAACCTATTCGACGCCTCATCCAACCCCCGATACGACACCGACCGCCCACCACAACTGACCGCAACAGCCCCCGGATCACGCACCACCTGCTCGGCAAACAACTCAGGAATCGACAGCGGCCGGGGCACGGGGTGAGTCAACGCACCCCGGTTACTCCAGAGGTCCAGCTGAGGGCACTGCGCCTCAGCGCGGACGTCGATGGCTGAAAGTGGCCGCCGTGGGTCGGCGGTCATCTCCGACAACACCCGTTCGAACCGATCCGCCAGGGTGCGAGCGTCACAGTCGGGGAACAATTCCCCCACACCTGATGTACTGAGGAACAGCTCATCGTCGTTCTTGATAAAGACGAGCCCGAACTGGTCCACCAGGCCGGTATGGGTCACGGTGCCGGACCCAGCCGCCCCGGCGAAGTCAGCCAGTCGGGTGGTCGGGATGAAGTTGACGGCAGCATGTCTCGACGGCCACCCACCGCGCTGGAATCCGGTCTTGCTCTCGATGTCGCGCAGCGGAAAGCGCTGATGTCGCAACGCTTCCTGTATGCGGATGGCAACGTGTTCACAGAAGTCGGCTACCGAGGTATACGGCGAGGTCGTCAACCTCAGCGGCACCACGCCAGAACTCATACCGGGCACCAGCAGCGCCTCAGGGCGCACCCGCCGACTCACCGGGAAGTCGAGCACCACCTCTGCGCCCCCGACTTCACCCTGCACCAGCAGGGCACATGCCGCGGTGATCACCGCCGCGCGCCGAACCCCCAACGCGTGCGACAACTCACGGGCCTTGGCAACAACGGCAGGATTCAACTGAATTGGCGCAGATGGCTCGTACTCAGCGAGTCGAGCCGCAGCGGCCGGCGGCGTCCCATACCGAAGTTCATCGTCGAGTGGGCCACAGCTGGCCCAGTAGGCCGCATCGTCAAGGTAGTCCTCGGAGCCCTCATAGTCCGACTCCGATTCGACGAGGCTTCGCAACGATCCGAAAATCGGTGCGGGAACCGGCGCATCCGTAGCGATCGCGGAGTAAACAGCGGCGATTCGATGACACAGGAGGCCCATGCCAATACCGTCGGTCACGATGTGGTGACAGCACACGAAGAAATAGAAGTCGTCGGGCCGTACCTGCATCAGCGCGAACCTGAACAGCGGTCCGTCCAGAGGCATCGGCGCCTTTTGGATCGATCCCGCAATCCGATAGGCGTCACCGACAGGATCCGGCGAACCCGTTAGGTCGTGGTGCGCGAGCTCGGTATCCGGGTAGTCGACGACCGTCTGGAAAACCTGTCCGTTGAGCTCGGAAAAGACCGCCCTGAGCGGTTCGGCCTCGTGTACCACCTGACACACGGCCTGCTCGAGCAGCCTATGCTCGATGGCCCCCTCGATTCGGCCAAGCATCCCGAGGTGCCATTTGGCTCCAGAACGCCCGGTTTCTTCGGCAAGCCAAATATCTAGCTGGCCCCGCGTGAGCGGGAGCGCCCCAGCATTACTGTCCATCGGTCCCCACCCACTGCCTACTGCTCAACAGCCCGACCCTGTGCCACCCTCTCGCGCAGACTCTTTGGCCGAATGTCCGGCCACTGCTGTTCGATGTTGTCAAGGCAGGCGGCGCGGTCCGCCGCGCCGAAGACGACTCGCCAACCAGCCGGCACCTCGACAAACGCCGGCCATAGGCTGTGCTGCTCCTCATCGTTGACCAAAACGAAAAAGCTGCCATTGTCGTCGTCAAATGGATTGATGCTCAACAGTTCTCCCGAAACCATCCACCCAAGATAAGTGGAACCTGTTCTAAAACTAACCGAGAAAACGTCGCCGGTACACGTTTTTAGAGAAATCCCCAATACTTGCTACTGGCCAGTTGTAAATGCCAGACGTCGGCCAGGATTGCCCGGCACGGCCGGCCCGCCAGAGACAAATTGGCTGCTAGTCGTGACCAAACCCCGCGTGAACAGCCTACCGCCGCGGCGGCGACACAGACGGACCTGGTTGTCTCACCGTTTGCTGTAAGGTTCGTGGCACGCATCGGCCACTACTGGACGAGGTATCCGACGTGACCAGATTCTTTGGGCCGCAAGGGCGCCCAGCCGCCAGCCCAGCGGGCTCCCAGCGACATGCCCAACCACCGAAAGTGCCCGCACGCGGCCCCCAACACTCGTACGGTTGACAAGCACCGCAACGCTTCGGACCGAGTCCTCGTTTAAGCCAGGCAAACTCGCGGAAACTATCGTGGGGGCCGGCGGCTGTGCGCTGTAATACCGTCTAGTACTTAGGATCACGCATAGTGAGCAAAACTGCGAAAATCGCACTGCCACCCGGACCTCCGCTGCCTTTGGCGGTGCAGTCCATATTGATGGCGAGTTACGGCCTACGCTTCCTGGCCGGGTGCCAACGCCGCTACGGCAACATGTTTACATTGCGGATTCCATTGTCGGGCAAGGTTGTATATCTCGCGGATCCCGCCGATATCAAGACCGTGTACGCGGGCGATCCGCAGATATTTCATTCCGGCGAAGCGCACTGGTTCTTCCGCGGCCTGCTGGGGGACAGCTCTCTATTTGTCCTTGATGAGGACGAACACCACCATCAGCGGCGACTGCTGATGCCCGCGTTCCATCGCGATGCCGTAGCGCGGCAAGCCACCCAGATGGCCCAGATCGCTGCCGCAAACATCGCCGAATGGCCGGTCGGGGAGAGCTTTCCCGTTGCTCCCCGCACCACCGACATCACCCTCGAGGTAATACTGCGAACAGTCATCGGCGCATCCGATCCCGTACGGCTGGCCGCGCTGCGCAAGGTCGTGCCGCGTCTGCTCTACATGAAGCCATGGGAAACACCGGCAATCACCAATCCGGGCCTGCGGCGCTACTGGCCATGGACAGCGGTGGGGCGTCGGATGGCAGAGACCGACGCCCTGCTCTACGCGGAGATTGCCGAACGTCGTGCTGACCCAAACCTGACCGAGCGAACCGACGTGCTGGCCATGCTCGTGCGCGCCACCGATGACGACGGACGCACCATGTCAGACCAAGAACTGCGTGACCACCTTTTGACCTCCATCGCTGCGGGTCATGAGACCACCGCGACGGCACTGTCGTGGGTACTGGAACGTCTCACCCGCCATCCGGATGCGCTCCTCAAGGCCGCACAGGCCGCGGAGGCAAGCGCGGCGGGCGACCCGGCCGGCGACGAGTACCTTGACGCCGTGGTGAAGGAGACCCTGCGGATCCGTCCGGTGATCTTCAGCTCTGGCAGAGTTCTCAAGGAATCTGTAGAAGTGGGCGGCTATCAACTACCGGCAGGGATCATGGTCGACCCGGCGATCGGACTGGTGCATGCGAGCGGCGCGGTCTACCCCGACCCGGCACGATTCGACCCCGATCGGATGGTTGGCACCACGTTGAGCCCCACCACCTGGCTACCGTTCGGCGGCGGCAACCGCCGTTGCCTGGGTGCCACCTTCGCGATGGTCGAAATACGCGTCGTATTGCGCGAGATACTGCGGCGCGTGGAGCTGAATACCACCACTGCTCCCGATGAGAAGCAGCAAGCCAAGCACGTCACCTTCGTACCGCATCGCGGCGGTTCCATCAGCGTGCGCGCGATCAGGACCTGCGCGCCCGCGGTCACGCCGACATGCCCCGCCGACGTACACGGCACCGGTCAGGCGCGGGATCCGCAGCGATAGGAAGCGGCCAGGCCCTCCACAAGGTCGGCCGTCTTCGTCACGCTTTCGATGGGCTTCGTCATATGAGTGGCCAGTTCGCGCGCCCTGGCCGCACACTGCGGATCAAGGATGGCGCGTAGATCTGACGCCAAGGTCTTCTCGGTTGTACTCGAGAAGCGCCGGGTAGTACCGACTTTCAATTCTTTGACGCGTCTGCCCCATAGCGTCTGATCCAGGTCCGTAGACAAGATCAACGTAGGCACCCCGGCACGCAGACCCGCAGCGGTGGTGCCTGTGCCGCCGTGGTGGACAACCGCACGGCACTTCGGAAAGGCGGCCGAATAGTTCATCGCGTGCACAATTTTGATGTTCTCGGCATCGGGCGCATCGCCGAAGCCTGATCCGGCCGAGCAGACCAGGGCTCGCTCGCCCAACTGAGCGCACGCAGCGCTGATCATGGCGAACGTCTGATCGGCGGACTCGACGGGCAGACTGCCGAAACCGAAGAAGATGGGCGGTGTCCCGGAAGCGATCCATGCGGCGACCTCCTCATCGAAATCCGTTGGTAAATCCAGTGTCAACGCGCCGACAAAGGGCCGATTGGAGGAGAACCTGCCCCATTCTGCGGCCAGCCCCGGAAAGCACATCCCGTCATAGGCCTGAATCTCCAGCGCCCGTCGCTCGGTGATTCTCCACGGTGACGGCTTGGTGGCCCTCGGAAGCCTCAGCTCCTCGCGCTGCACACGCTCAACCTTCTTCGCGTTCTGCCATGCCAACCATTCCCCCGCTTTCATGGCCGAGCGGCCGAGCCGAGCGGGCAAAAAAGGCACGAACTGACCGTTGGACCGCAGTGGGAAGAGATGCAATGTGGCCAGCGGAATGTCGTGGTACTCCGCGACATTGCCTGCGGCATCCTCGAAGTTGACGCCGGTGAAGAGCAAGTCGGCTCCCTCCGCCAACGACGTCAGCGTCCCGACGATGTCCTTCCAACACAGCAGAAAGGGCTCGACCACTTCACGCCGCTTCTCGATCAGTTCCTGGACTCTCCAGAAGTTTCTGAAGAAATGTGTCCAGAATTCGCGGTGCGCGTCAAGGACGTTCCGCAGATCAGGTCCGTACGGTACCGCGGTCGGCCCGGCAGCCTCGACGAATCCGATCAAGTCCGGCGGAACGGCCATACACACGTCGTGCCCCCGGCGGATGAGCTCACGGCCGACAGCCGCGCACGGCTCGATATCACCACGGGTCCCGTAGCTGGCCAACACAAATTTCATCGCGGCTTCCTGCCTGTCACATCCATGCGTGTTCGGCCGTCAATCGGCCCTACGCACACGAGCGAAGTTCTCCAGCAGATCAGCGGCGGTTACGGGACTTTCGGCTGGTTTGGTCATGCGGGTTGCCACTTCACGGGCCCGCGCCACACACTGCGGATCCAAGATGCTGCGCAGGTCCGCGACCAAGGTCCTCTCTGTGGAAGCCGAGAATCGTCGGGCGGTGCCTACCTTCAATCGCTTCACGCGCGCCCCCCACAGTGTTTGATCAAGGTCAGTGGACAGCACCAGCGTAGGAACACCCGCGCGCAGGCTGGCCGCAGTGGTACCCGCACCGCCATGGTGCACTACCGCCTTGCACGCCGGAAATATTGTCGAATAGTTCATCGCGGCAACTACTTTGACATTCTCAACATGACGAACCTGGCTGAAATCACTGCCGCCGGCGCACAGCAAGGCGCGCTCACCCAGTTGGTCGCAGGCGGCACTGATCATGGCAAGAGTCCTATCCGCGGACTCGACGGGCATACTGCCGAATCCAAAACAGATCGGCGGTGCCCCGGCGGCAATCCATGCGGCGACCTCGTCATCGGAAGCCGTCGGTAGGTCCAAAGTCAACGCCCCGACAAATGGCCGTAGCCCCCCGAATTCCGCCCATTCGGCAGCCAATCCCGGCATGCAGGCTTCGTCGTACGCCTGGATTTCCAGCGATCCGCGCTCGGTGATCCGCCACGGTGACGGTTTGGTGGCCTTCGGCAGGCCCAACTCGCGTCGCTGAGGATCCTCAAGCTTCTTGAACAGCGGCCAACCGAGCCACTCCGACAGCTTCATGATGGACCGGCCCACTCGCGCCGGCATACCCGGAACCAACTGTCCATTTGCCCGTATCGGAAACACATGAAGCGTGGCGAACGGGAGGCCGTAGAACTCCGCGACATTGCCGGCCGATTCCTCTCCGAGGACCCCGGTGAAGAGCAGATCAGCATCCTTGGCCTGCGACCTCAGCGTCGAACTGACCTCCTGCCAGCACTGCGTGAGAAACCGCCAGTCCTCACGCAACAGTTCCTTGAGATCCCGGATTCGCCAGAAATTTCTCCAGAAGTTGCGCAGGAATCGCGACCAGAAATCGCGGTTCACGTCCTGCCAGACCCGCACATCCGGTCCGCATGCCACCGCGGCAAGCCCGGCCTCCTCCGCGAAGCCGACCAGGTCGGGTGGAACGACCATGCGCACATCATGTCCGCGGCGCAACAGCTCTCGGCCGACGGCAACACCAGGCTCGACATCACCACGTGTTCCATAAAATGAGAGTACGAATTTCATCGCGGATCTCAGCCCTTCACTTCCCCGGTTTCTGCGGAATGAAAGCGGGAGCCTCGCCACGGCTCGACCGCCCGGCAGCATAACTCGGCGCTCACGCTATTATCTTGAAATCCAAGAGATTTGGGCAGATCGTTCAGTTCTCACCTCATTTGGCACGGAGGACAAACCCGGTCTGGTCACCGCGGTGCTGCTGATTGAGCCTCTTCGCGCGCTTCTCCCATTCCCAGATCTGCTTGGGCCGGAACATCGTAAGGATCTTGGGATCGGTCACCGGAACGTCGGCCCGATACGCTTCACTCCCCGTGAATTGGCCAAATGTCGAATCATCAAATGCCCGCAAGACACGCAGACCGGCTCGCTCCGCGGCCAGCGCCATTCCCCGTCTCGACGGTATGACCATGTGCCGGGGAGCATCCGCCTGCACCCAATCGGCCCCGTAGACCGACCATGCTTCCGATGACGTAGTTGGCACGCGGGCCAGACACATGCCTCCGGTAGCAAGTTTGCGGGCCGCAATCTGAAGCGTCGACACCGGATCAGGCATGTGTTCGAGCGAGTGATTGAACATGACGAGATCGAATTCGCCTGTCACTTCGCCCAAATACCTCCGCAGCAGCGGTATGCCTTCACGCGATTGACCATCCGCCGCGATGAACGGATCGGCACCCAGTAGGCTGCTGAATCCGACCCGCACGAGCCTGTCCAACAATGCGCCGCTGCCGCAGCCGACATCCAGGATTCGCGCGTCGCGTCCGATTCCAAGCTCGGCAAGCATGTTCACGGCATCCCCACCCAGGAGCACCCGGAAGATGCCCTCTGGTATCGGTCTCGACATAAGCGCTCCGAATACCCTTCCGCCGCCGTCCAATTTCCGGCGGTCACGCTGTGTGACCAACCATTGAAGAGCGCTCGGCTGTCCCGAGCCGTTGTGGGAGTAGTAGGTCGCCGGATAATGACGCATGAGATCTTCGCCCTCGAGCACATTCACGATCTGCAAGGTGTCGCACGCCGAGCAGCTGAAGTACTCGAACACCTCTCGAGTGCCAAACATCATCTCGCGGATCTCAAGCCGTGGGTGTGGGCCAGCCGCGCGGCATAGCCGGCATTCACTGGTAACGGCCATCATTCAGATATCCGCGGACTGAGGACCGTGCGCCACAGGACAACCTTCAAAGGAACCACGGATGACGAACCTACCGCGTAGTGTGTCCGAACGTGTGGGGATCGGTACTGGCTCTCGTAGTACTCGTGGCCCTCAATCCCATCCGCCTCGGCATTACCCTTCTGGTGATCTCCCGACCCAAGCCAGTGCCGAACCTGCTCGTCTATTGGGCCGGTTGCCTCATTGGTTGCATTCCCGCCGTGGTGTTGCCACTGACGCTGTTACATGTCACACCGGTGTTCAGGTCGTTCGCCGAGGGCGTCGCGATCAGCCCCACCATCCGCCACATTCAGGTCGGCATGGGACTGCTCGCGCTCTCTGTGGCCGTTCTGATAGCGACACGTCCACTGCTTCGGCGGCGTCAGCACCACATGGTCATCAGCGGAAACGTGCCACCCACAGATGCGGATTCGCCGGCACCAAATCCCCTGTCGCGGCTACTGGGTCATGCCGACGACGACACGTCCCAAGACCGCTCGCCTTTCAGGCGGATGCTCAACCGCGCCACCTTCGCGTGGGAGACCGGATCCCTCTGGGTCGCATTCGCGATCGGCCTACTACTCGGCGGCATCGAACCGGACGCCGGTCTATTTCTCATCGCTATCCTGGTGACCTCTGGCGCAAACACCGCGACCCAAATCATCGTCGCCGCGGTATTCGCGCTCGGAGTACTGGCAATCGTCGAACTCACCTTGATCAGCTACCTGGTCGCACCGACGAAAACTCACGCTGTCGTTCAGCGTGTGCATGACTGGGCGCTGACCCATCGCCGAAAAATTCTGATCGCCATGTGCATGGTGGCTGGGATATCACTTCTGATCCATGGACTCGGTGGGATCTGACACCCCATCGCCTGATACCAAGGCGAAAACCATTCGGACACAACGGTTCGCCAGATCACCGATTGGTATTGCTGCCCGCATTGGTTGTGAATTCCCCCAAGAAAACGCGCCCGTCTCGGTAGTGTTCGGGCCCGTGTGGGGTCTACTGCTCGCGATGGCGATCATGTTCGCGGTCAATCCGGTACTGCTCGCCGTCATCGTCCTGATGATCTCACGGCCGCGACCAGTGCAGAACCTGGCGGCTTATTGGCTCGGGAGCATGATCGTGAGCCTCGCAGGTCTTTTGGTGCCGTTAGCGGTCCTACACGTCGCACCGTCGTTCCGTTCCTTTGTGGAAAACATGGCCGTACCGGGCAGCAATGTCACCACCCGCGTGGTGAACCTCGGGATGGGTCTTCTCATGCTCTCGATCGCCACACTGCTCGCCGTGCGCGCGCTTCGCGAGCGCACCCACATACCGGTGGCAGCGAGCAACGTGCCCACCGTTGACTCCGAGAAACCTCGTCCCATCACGTCACCGTTCGGAGTCTCCAGTAACTCCGGGGTAGCGGCCGGCTCGATATTTCGGCGCGTACTACGCCATCTGCAAATTGCCTGGGAACAGGGCGCTTTATGGGTCGCATTCGTGTTCGGTCTCTGCGGACTTCCCCCGCCGATGCTGGTCATCTTCGTACTCACGCCCGTAGTGGCATCCGGCTCCACGATAGGAACACAGATCATTGCCGTCATCGCGTTTGTCTTCGGGATGTTTACGGTGGCCGAACTCACCCTCATCTGCTATCTGATCGCACCCGCGAGAACGATTGCGGTACTCCAACCACTACATGACTGGGCACTGGCCCACCGACGACAGATGCTGATCACCATCTTCTCGATCGCGGGAATCATCCAGGTGATCAACGGCGTGGCCTGAACCGCTAACGCGTAGTAGAGCCGACTTGTTCAGGCCCACGTTCCGCGGCGCCCATTGGCTGCCGCCATCACCTCGTAGATCAACTTCATCATCGACGGGCGGGTCCGCCGACTGAGCTTCTGGAACTTCTGGAAGTCCTCGACCATCATGCGGAACCCTCGTTCGCTTGATCGATATGCAGCCAGGACACGGTCGAGTTCCGCTGAATCCCAAGGTCCGTCGCTCGCAGCCACACACAGCGTCTCATAGACGACAGACATCCAATCCGTGCCGAAAGGCTCTGTCACCGGCCCGCAGTACTTCTGACGCCGTAGATCGGTTTCAAGAAACGCCTCGATAGCCATATCGTCACGGGCATCCAGATTGACCCCCAGCGCCACCGAAATCCTTTTCATCTCCGTGCGCCAGTCCTCCAGCAGATTGGTGTAACCGACGAACACGCGGGGTACATCGCGGGTGTGGGCCTCGGCCAACAGATTGAACTTGAGCCATAAGGCGCTGGAAAACTCCGGCGAGGCGGCCGCCTGGGCGGCAACCGACGCGACGACTTCTGTCGGATGACGCACCGCGATGACCGTCGCCACATCGAATCCAGACTTCCGCGCCGCCTCAAACCACATATCGGACAGCAGATTTATTCTGGGATCCTTGATAACCACCAGGGGGGCCGATGGCAGTGTCGCCAGGTACCCCTGGATATCGGCTATGCAGGCGGTCTTCTCCACGGCGCTGAACGCGTCAGGCTCCTGCAAGCGCAACGTCGTGTCGAACCGTGAACTGCCGTTGCGATGCAGGATCCTCTCATTGAGGATGATCGCCTTACGTGGCTCCCAATAACCTCGCGGATTCGCCGGATTGGCTCCCGCGAGCGCGGCCGGAAGCACACCACCGCATAACGAGATAACCCGAGTGATCGCCGACGTGCCCGACCGGGCCATGCCCATGACGAAGAGGAGAACGGGACGTCCCTGACCATCCGGACTCATGAACTCGGCCTCCAGCCGCCGGACGCGTTCAACAGGAAGGCATCGTGCCACACCATGAGATCCTCCAGCGGTACACCGCCCGGTCCTGATGGGACCATCCGATCAGAACGAGTTTCTAGACGTAATTGACTGTCGCACATTGAATCATGTGTTCGCGATACATGTGATGACATCGAGACGCTTTTCGTAATGTGGTAACGACGGTGATACGAAACGGGTTTCCGATTCTCAGCCGCGCTGTCACGGACGGCTGGCGACGACCACCGTCGGCCCCAGGCCGCGCCGGCTCCGGAACTCTACGTTGATGGCGGGATCGGCGTGATGCGCCAACGCACGTAACGCCGACGGGCTGTACGCGCGTAGAGAACTGATGAATCCATCGTGCTGCAACGGCGAGATGGCAACAAGCGGCAGCACCACTGCCAGCAGCGCGAGGTGTAACGGCACCGGCGGTCTGGGCAGGTCCACAATCAATAGCTTTCGGGCCACCCTGGTCCCGGTCGCGAAGACTCGCGCGGCAAGCTCTGGTGGGAGGTGATGCAGGGACAGTGCAAATACCGCAAGGTCGTAATATCCTCCCGGAGAATCTATTTCGGTTGCGTCCAGCTGTCGGACCGTGGCACGCGGATGGCTGCCAATTTCCCCCGCCGCCACCGCGGCCACGAAGCTCGGGTCGACGTCGGTGACCGTCACCTGTGCGGTGGAATGCATTTCCAATAGCTTGTGCGACAACCCACCCAGACCTGCACCAAGTTCAAGGATCTTCGGACGGTCCACATCCGCCACCTCCCGAATCGCCATGCGGGCACATTTCTCATGGATGCCGATCCACCGTCGACGCCCGGCACGGTCAAGAGACTGCATGACCCTACGTTTGAGGTCATCGACGTCATCGCGGTCCAGGTATTCCAGTCGGTCGGTCTGCAATCGCCGGTCCAGCCAGGAGGCGTTGGGACCGCCGCGAGGCATGCTCGAGATATCGCGGGCACTGTTCTCCACGTAGAACATCATGGATCACCGCAACGCCTTCCGATGCACCAGTCGCAAAATCAAAAACGCTGCGGGGCACAAAAATGCAATACCAATCCAGATATGCGGAAGATGCGCGGCAGCAGCACTGTGGGGCTGCCCGTACATCAGATTACGCACGGTGATCATGTGGAAGATTTCTCCACAACCTTCCCGCGAAGCGACTAGGCTCCGGAGCTATTCGGTTGACGCGGGCTCGGCTGAGCAGCCGACAGAGATGCGCCGCAACTGCGCCGGACATATTTCCACATCGATTGCCGCTCACACCGGAAACAGTCGACCGTGGTCTAGGGTAAGGAGTCCGATCGGTGCCTGGGCAGATCCGGCATATGCGTAAATCCCTCAGCAGGCGCCGTACGTCCAAAGGCGCTGCCACGATGGACAATCGACTGGCGTTGGCAGATGAAGCGCTGCTCGCTGAGCACCACGCCGCCGGTATGAATGTGATCATCCAGGTCACTTGGCTGTATTCGCACGCCATCGACTTCGATGCCTTGCAGCGCTTCCGTCACAATCTGGGCCGGGGACTATTGGGACGGCGCATCGAAGCACCGGCACTGCCGATCGCCCGGCATCGCTGGGTGATCGATCATGGGCCCGCGGATATCGATATCGAGGAGCGAGCCCGTCCGCGTGCAGAATTCAGCGAATGGGTCGATGAACGCTCACAGCTGCATATCGACCCCGAATCGGGCCCCGGCTGGCATATCGGTGTCCTTCCGCTCCAGGATGGCACGACAGCGATCAGCCTGGTGCTGTCGCACAATCTAATCGACGGCCTCGGGCTAGCTCTCGTCATCGTCGAAGCGGTCATGGGCAGAACCCGTGACCTCGGCTACCCATTACCGTTGTCTCGCAGGCGACTACGCGCGCTGGGCCAGGATGTCCGGCAAACTGCACGGGACGTGCCCCAGGCCACCCGCGCGCTGGTCGCCGCGGTAAGGCTGGGGCGTAAGCAGGCACGTGACAAAAACCTCCCCGGGCTGGCACCGGTCGCGGTACGCCCCGCAGGCAGCACCGCTCCATCCGACGAAGTTGTGCTGGTGCCGGCTATCACCATTTATGTCGGCCTGGATGCGTGGGATGCCCGGGCGGAAGCTCTTGGTGGCGCCAGTCATACGCTCGCCGCTGCTTTCGCAGCTCGTTTCGGAGAGCGAATCGGACGACGGCGCGCCCATGACGGGGCGATTACCCTGCAAATTCCGATCAGCGATCGCACCGAGAACGACACCCGCGCAATGGCCCTGTCTTATGCTCGCGTCAGCATCGATCCGGTATCGCTCACCACAGATCTGCGCGAGGTTCGGGCCGCCATCAAGCAGACCCTCAAGACCTTGAAGGAATCGCCCGACGAATCCAAACTGCTCCTGTGGCTACCGTCATTCGCACCGGAACGCACCCTCAAGCGGATGGTCGCCAGGATGCCAGCGGACCCCGATCAGTCGGTGTTCTGTTCTTATCTAGGCGATCTGCATTCCATGATCGGCTGGCCCGCGGGAACGCTCGCCGACTTCCAGAACGCACGTGCCACCGGGCAGCGCGAACGGCGGCAGCTACTCGAGCGGACCGGTGGCCGGATGTTCATCCTCTCCGGCCGTCTCAACGGCAAGATCTTCATCAGCGTTGGCGCCTACCAACCCGGCGCGACCAACACCAAGGAAGCGCTACACGAGCTGGCTGAACTCACCCTGGCCGACTTCAGCTTGCCCGGCGAGATCCATTGATGAAGTCAGAAGTTGTGACAAGTCCGGTAGGCCTGTTCCATGACGCCAAGGTAGGGCTGGAAGGCTGGGGCGTTCGCCACGTCTTGTGCGGTCTGCGCCCGCTTTTCCGGGCCGGCTGCCAGGAACTCACGTAGGCCGCGCTGCAGTATCGGCGACTGAGAGAGAGCCTTACCGAATTGCGGATCTTGTGCGTTGAGTGCGGCGATCACCTGTGGATAGCTACATGTTGTGTTGATGGCCAAGTCCAAGTCGGGGTCCGCCGAGGCGATCCCGGCACCGACCGTCGATGACAACACGAGCCCTCCCAACACGGCAGAGAGACCCCTCAGCGACAAACGCAACATAGGTTTACTTCCTTTCTTTCCAACATATTTGGCATAAATCGGATACCAGCGCTCAAGTCAGGCATCAAGCAGTACTCTCATCCGGCGCTCAGCAGGCGCTTGTGACGTTATGGCGGGCCGGCGGCGTATCCGTTGTGGCCACCAGAACCACCGCCCCAACAGCGCCGCGATGGCCGGTGTCATGAATGCCCGCACCACCAGAGTGTCGAACAACAAGCCGATCCCGATGGTGGAGCCAACCTGCCCGATCACCCGGAGGTCGCTGACCACCATGGACAACATGGTGAACGCGAAGACCAGACCCGCCGAGGTGACCACTTTGCCGGTCCCACCCATCGCTCGAATGATGCCCGTATTGATACCGGCACCCAGCTCTTCTTTCATGCGCGACACCAACAGCAGGTTGTAATCGGACCCCACCGCCAACAAGATGATCACCGACATCGCCAACACAACCCAGTTCAACGGGATACCCAGAATGCTCTGCCAGATCAGAACGGACAGACCAAACGCAGCCCCCAACGAAAGAGCCACCGTGCCAACGATTACCAGCGCAGCGACAAAGCTGCGCGTCATGATCAACATGATTCCGAAAATCAGGCACAGCGCAGCCACACCCGCGATCAAGAGGTCATAGGCCGAACCGTCCCGTAGATCCTTGAAAGTCGCCGCGGTACCCGCCAGATGAATCGTGGCATTCTCCAGCGGCGTTACCTTGAGCGCCTCCTGGGCCGCCAACCGCACGGCATTCACCCGCGAAAGGCTGTCCGGGGTTCCCGGATCACCCCGATAGGTAAGGATGAGTCGAACAGCCTTTCCATCCGGTGAAAAGAACAGAGACATAGCTCGTTTGAAGTCTTCGTTCTCGAACACCTCCGGTGGCAGATAGAACGAATCGTCGTTCTGGGCGCCGTCGTAGATCTTTCCCATCGCGCTGGCATTCGCGGCGGTTTGGTCGATGAGAGAGAAGATTCCCGACATGGTGCTGTGCATCGTCAGCATCATGGCGCGCATTGATTTCATGGTCGTGATCATGGGCGGGAATAGGGCGATCAACTCCCGCTGGTACAGGTTCATCTCCTCGACGCGTTCGAGAATCCGGTGAGTGCGCTCACTGAGCAGATCGGTACCGTCAAGTGCCTGGAACACTGACCTGATCGCGAAGCAGATCGGGATGGTCTCGCAATGCTTTTCCCAGTAGAGGTAATTGCGCAGTGGCTTGAAGAAATCATCGAAGTTGGCGATGTAATCTCGCAGCCTATCCACGGTCGCCGTCAGCTCTCGGTTCATGACGACCGTTTCGTTGGTGATGCCGGAGATGTTGCTCATCAACTCATAGGTGTGCTGCATCTGGTTGATCATCTTGGTCGTGTCCTCGGCCTGCTTCAACATGTCGTCCACGCGTTCTTTCCCGAACGGCAGAATCTGCAACATGCCTGCGCTCTGCAGACTGATCTGGAACGGTATCGATGTCCGCTCGATCGGACTGCCTTCCGGCCGAGTAATGCTCTGCACCATGGAAATTCCCGGTACGGCGAAGAGGCCCTTGGCCAGTTTGTGCAGAACCACGAAGTCCGCGGGATTGCGCATATCGTGGTCTGCTTCAAGAAGCATGACATCGGGCGTCATGCGCGACTCGGGGAAGTGCCGCTGCGCTGCCGCATAACCCACGTTGGCGGGAATATCCTGGGGCACATACAGTCTGTCGTCGTAGCTGGTCTGATAACCGGGCAGAGCCAGCAGGCCCACTAACCCGACCGCGCAAGCCGCCGCCAGGATGGGGCCCGGCCAACGGACGGTCGCCGTGCCGATCCAGCGCCATCTGCGGACCATCATTCTTCTCTTGGGCTCGAATAACCCGAATCGACTGCCGAAGCTGATGACCGCAGGCACCAGCGTCACCGCCACGGCTACCGCCACCGCCATGCCGATCGCAGCGGGTATACCCATGGTCTGGAAATAGGGCAGCCGCGTGAAACTAAGGCAGAAGATAGCTCCGGCAATCGTCAGCCCGGAGGCCACTACGACCTTCGCGACACCGCTGTAGGTGGTGTAGAAGGCGGTCTCGCGGTCTTCGCCGCACTGGCGCGCTTCCTGATATCGCCCGGTGAAGAATATGCCGTAGTCCGTTCCGACAGCGATGCCGAGTGATACCAGCAAGTTCACCGAGAAGGTCGAAAGCCCAATCACCCCTTGGTCGCCCAAGAACGCGACGATACCGCGGGCCGCTTGTACCTGAATTCCCACCATGATCAGCAGGAGAATCACGGTCATCACCGAGCGATACACGAAGAGCAGCATCGTGAAGATCACCACGAGCGTGACCGCGGTGATCTTGATAATGGACGAGTTCCCGGCATCGTTCATGTCCGTCACCAGCGGCGCCGGTCCCGTAACGTAGGCCTGCACTCCCGGCGGTGGCGCAGAGCGTTCCACGATGCTCCGGACCGCCTCCACTGACTTATTGGCCAAGGCCTGCCCCTGGTTGCCTGCGAGACTGATCTGTACATACACGCTCTTGCCATCGCCGCTCTGCACACCACTCGCGGTCAGCGGATCGCCCCAGTAGTCCTGAATGTGCTGCACGTGGGTGGTATCGGCTCCCAGCTGCCGAACCAGCGAGTCGTAGTAGGCGTGCGCCTCGTCATCCAGTGGTTGTTGTCCCTCCAACACGACCATCGCCACGCTGTCGGAATTCGACTCTCCGAACACCTCGCCCATCCGCTGCATCGCCCGAAAGGACGGCGCCGCTTGAGGAACCAGAGACACCGAGCTTTCCCGACCGACCTGCTCCAGCGAAGGAACAGCGAACGTGACGATGGCTATCATGCCCAACCAGCCGAGGATGATCGGTACGGAGAGCCGTCGAATCAACCCGGCCAGCAGCGGCGGCCGGCCACTCATCCGGTGGATACTCATCCGGTCGTCATCCGGTGACAGACAAAGGCAATCATCGCGTTCAGCGCTCTTGCTTCTGGAGAAGGAAACTCATCAACGGGCGAGGACCAGCTGAAGCATGGAATGCCCTAGCAGGACGTTGGCGCACTCGTTGTGGCCACCAGAACCACCGCCCCAACAGCGCCGCGACGGCCGGTGTCATGAATGCCCGTACCACCAGAGTGTCGAACAACAAGCCGATCCCGATGGTGGAGCCCAATTGCCCGATGGTGACAAGGTCGCTGACCACCATGGACAACATGGTGAACGCGAAGACCAGACCCGCCGAGGTGACCACTTTGCCGGTCCCACCCATCGCTCGAATGATGCCCGTATTGATACCGGCACCCAGCTCTTCTTTCATGCGCGACACCAACAGCAGGTTGTAATCGGACCCCACCGCCAACAAGATGATCACCGACATCGCCAACACAACCCAGTTCAACGGGATACCCAGAATGCTCTGCCAGATCAGAACGGACAGACCAAACGCAGCCCCCAACGAAAGAGCCACCGTGCCAACGATTACCAGCGCAGCGACAAAGCTGCGCGTCATGATCAACATGATTCCGAAAATCAGGCACAGCGCAGCCGTCGCCGCGATCAACAGATCGTATTTAGAACCGTCGACGATGTCTTTCACCGACGCCGCAGTGCCGGTCATGTAGATCTTGGCGTTTCGCAGCGGGGTGCCTTTCAGCGCTTCCACAGCCGCCGTCTCTATCGGCTGAACAAGCGACATACCCTCGCGCGTCGCGGGATCGCCGCGCTGAGAAATGAGTAGTCGAGCCGCCTTTCCGTCCGGCGACAGAAAGATGTCCATCACACGTTTGAAGTCCTCGTTCCCGAAGACCTCCGGCGGCAGATAGAACGAATCGTCGTTTTGAGCGGCGTCAAACGCCTTTCCCATCGCCGTCGCGTTGTTGGTGGTTTGTTCCATCTGGTCGAATATCCCGGACATGGTGCTGTGCATGGACAACATCATTTTCCGCGTGGATTCCATCGTCTCGATCATCACCGGAAACTGTTCGGCCATTTGCGGGAGAAGTTCATCCAGCCTGTCAAGATTCGCGACCAGATCGCTTAGCTTGTCCGATACCTCGTCAACGCCATCGAGGGTGTCAAAGACTGAACGTAGGGCCTGACACACCGGGATGTCGTAGCAGTGCTTCTCCCAGTAGAGGTAGTTGCGCAGTGGCCTAATGAAATCATCGAAATCCATTACGTGGTCTCGTAAGTCATTCATGATGTCTTCGAGTTCATGCGTGGTCCCAACCATATCGTGAGTGGTCCCAACCATCTGCTCCGTCAACGCTTGCATGCGCTTCATGATCGCTATCGTCTTGAGCATGTCGTCGGCCTGGACCAGCAAGTCATCCATGCGGTTGCGCTGAAAGGGCATCAGATGCGACTGGCTCGCGCTACTCATGCTGAGCATGAACGGAATAGTGGTGTGCTTGAGAGGTTCGCCACCCGGGCGCGTAACCGCCTGAACCCTCGAAACACCCGGGACTGCTTGCACTCCCCTGGCCAGTTTGTTCAGAACCAGAAAGTCGACCGGATTGCGCATATCGTGATCGGCCTCGATCAACAGAATGTCCGGTGCCATCATCAATGATTGTGGGAAATGCCTCGAGGCAGCGGCATATCCCACATTGGCCGGGATATCTTGCGGAATGTACTTCTGGTCGTTGTAACTGGGTTGGTAGACGGGCAGCGTCAACAGACCGATAAGCGCCACCGCACACGTCGCGACGAGAATCGGCGCCGGCCAACGCACGATGGCTGCACCGATCCGACGCCAGCGACGGACGGTAACCTTTCGTTTCGGTTCGAACAGGCCAAATCGGCTGCCGACGGCGATGACCGCGGGGACCAGCGTGATGGCGACGGCCACCGCGACGACCATGCCAACGGCGGTGGCTACGCCCAGCGTCTGGTACACCGGCAACCGCGTAAAGTGTAGGCACAGAACGGCTCCGGCGATGGTCAGGCCCGAACCAAGGACCACCTTGGCAACGCTGCGAAAGGTGGTGTAGAACGCCGCCTCCTTATCTTCGCCGTTCCGACGTGCCTCTTGGTATCGCCCCGTAAAGAATATGCCGTAGTCGGTTCCTGCCGCGATAGCCAGGGCCACAAGAAGATTGACGACGAATGTAGTGATGCCTATGAATCCCAGATTGCCGAGTAAGGCTACGAATCCTCTGGCCACGGTCAACTCTATGCCGACGACCACCAACATCAGGATGACCGAGACGACCGAGCGGTAGACCAGAAGCAGCATGGTGAAGATGACCGCCAGGCTCAGCCCCGTGACCAGTAAGACGGTCCGGTTACCCGCGGGCCCCAGATCCGCGGCGAATGCGGCCGGGCCGGTGACAAAGGCCTTGACTCCCTGCGGGGCTTGAGTCCTGTCCACGATCCCACGAACGGCCTCCACCGATTGGTTCGCCGAGACACCCTGCCGTGGATCAGTAAGGGCCACTTGCACATAGGTGGCTTTGCCGTCGAGACTTTGCGCGGCGGCCTGCGTCATGTCATCGCCCCAGAAATCCTGCACATGCTGCACATGTGTCGTATCGGCCTTCAGCTGGCGAATCAGGTCGTCGTAGTAGCGGTGGGTGTCCTCGCCGAGTGGTTGCTGGCCCTCCACGACAATCATGGCCACCACGCCGGAGTTCGACTCGTCGAACAGCTTGCCCATTCGTTGCGTTGCCTGAAATGACGGAGCCGCGTCGGGGTTCATCGCCACGGCGTGGTCCTTCTCGACCTGCTCGAGTGAGGGAACGCTGATACTCAAGACTACGGCGATCGCCAACCAGCCGAGGATGATGGGCACAGCTAGGCGGTGGATCATCCGCGCCAAGAACGGCGGTCGGCTGAGCGTAGGCAGCGGTTCTGTGGGAGGTTCGTTACGGTTACTCATGCGGCCTTCAACATGCAGAAGGTCAAAGCACTTACGCCGTATCGGATCTTCTCGTCTTTGACCTTGTCACCCACGAGGATGCGACAACCTATGCTGTCGGTGTCGCCCTGCGCGGTGATGTTTCCCATGGCGGTCGCCTCGGTGATCGGAAACTCCACCGACCAGGGCAGGGCGGCCTGCCTGATGACCTGTGGTTCGGCATCGGCGTCGAAGTAACTGATGGTTGCCACGGTGCCCGGGGGGCCGAACACCTCGTAGACCAGGTATTTGGGGTCGTGGGGCCGCTTCTCTTCGCGATCGGCGGTCGCGTACTCGGGCCGACGCTCATTCCCGAATACACCGTGCAAGCGAGACACGGTGAATCCGCCTGCAATACCCACCACCACGAGCACCAGCGGAATCCACACGCGCTTCAAGAGCCTGAAAATCTTGAGTCCCTCCGACTGTCTTCCGCGCTCGGCAGCATGTCAGCTGCGCAAACATGTATCTCCAGATCGGATGTGAACACAACGGATAACCGAACTTCGAATGCGGGGCACCCAGGCTCGGTCGTATGCGAAGCACCGCCAACGTGCGGCACGCCTCGTCGCGCGCGACCCGATTACCGACGAGTAAACCACGTTGACGCCTCGTGAACGCCACAATCCGAAATTTGTTCCGGCCCGGTCTGGCAACGCCTAATGCCTTGATATCAGCCAAATTTGGGAATGAACTACTCGTTCAGAAATAGCTCTTGCTGCCATCCGCCCCGACTCTTGGGCTACTCGCCGACGGCCACCGCGTCCGGGTCCATCTCCGGCTGAACCCACCGGAAGCCGTACTTGCTACGCTCCATGAACCGGCGCTCGTAGGTGCCGGCAATCTGCTTGCCCTCCACCACACCACTAAGTACGAGTCGGTCCGGATCAGATTGGTGAGCGTGTAAAACCTGTTGCGGTGCTTCGGATTTACGCTTACGTAACTCCAGCTGATCACCGTTGACCTCTAGCATCCACCGCGATGTGCGCCCGTCGGGCGTCTGGGAGACGAAGGCCCGCACGCCGAACTCTTCTACCTTGTCGCGATGGCTGATGGCCACATTGGACCATGGTGCGGGGCTCGTTTGGCCCACCGTCGCCTCATGTCCGTCGACGGTGAATGATGTTGCACGCCAGACACCGTCAAGGCTGGACGTAGGCGTCTTATACGTCGAGTAAATCAGCATACTCAGAAAGGCGCATTGCACCGTCAACGCTGCCGCCAGGACGAACTTCAAGACGATGCCTGTCCTCAGCAGCCAGCGACGGCCCGTGCCGAGTGGCGACCATAGCCGCACCGGTCTTGTCCCGCGGTTGAAAACTACGCGCACCAGGTTCGGCCACAACGGCGCGGTGATAGCCACCGCGATCAAGAACAATTCTCCGGACACCTGCTTCACCGGAACGTCGTAGGTCATGTTGAGCAGGAATACCTGCGCCATGGCAAAGACGGAGCCCAACGCGCCCAGCACCCAAGTCCGATTCCATAGCAGCAACAGCCCGGCCGCTAGCTCTACCAGCCCTGTGGCTATCGAATAGGGCTCCGAGGCGCCCATGAAACCCCACAGCGTATTGAATAGGCTTGTGTCACCGACCAATTGAAGCTGCTGGTCGGGAAGTGTCATGTATCCCATCTGCGTGGGAATCGCCTTGGCCATCCCGTAAACGATCATCGACAGGGCCAGCCCGAATCTGGCGAATACCCACAACGAAGCCGACAGCCGGCGGTAGTGGGCACGGTGACGGTCCGACAGGGTCCAGATCGCGACAATTGCCAGCGCGATGACAACCCACCCCAGGTGGTAGCACCACAACCACAACAGGTCGCCCCCGGACGATACGGTGAGCTCGATACCGTGCCCGCGGATCAGGAAACTGCCGATCTGTGCAGATAGCCACAACACCGGTTCGAATAGACCGAACAAACCGAGGTTGTCGTACACCGAGAGCAGCAGAATTCC
>Ga0268299_1002552_pt1 | contig 21121 bp, 21 predicted proteins | sample NOBtaG_FD_193484 | JGI IMG/M metagenome (GOLD analysis project Ga0268299, IMG submission 193484) | Activated sludge microbial communities from bioreactor in Nijmegen, Gelderland, Netherland - NOB reactor | ecosystem: Engineered > Bioreactor > Aerobic > Activated sludge | place: Netherlands... | reverse complement strand
ATCGAATCTTATCGGATCGGCTGCGGATGCACGATCTCGATTTATACAACCTGATTTTGGGCGTCTGCGCCGGACTCTGGAATTTCAGGTTAAGTTGTTGAGCGCAAACATCACAACAACTCTAATGCAAAAGTGGCAGGTCATGATGATCAAGCGAAAATCTGGATTGAGCATTTGAATAAGCTGCAGTCTCAGAAATAGTCACATACTGATGTTACGCGATGGCAAATCAAGCAAAGCATTTGACAGTTTCTTCGTCCCGGCAGGGACGGTTGAAATTAGCGCGGCGTTTCAACGCCGGGTAGCAGAGCCTTTCTTTGCCGCGTCCTGTAAGGACGCTTGAATCCTGTTCTGGCGGAAACTCAAGCGTCCCTACAGGACGCCGGTTCATTCGCTGCTTTTCCCGGCAGTAAACTGCCGCGCTAATATCAAAGCTGTCCCTGCCGGGACGAAAACCGTGTCAAACCCAATGTTCGATTCCTTAGCGCGTAACATCAGTCACATATTTCCCACCGTTCTTGGGCTGCCCTTACATAATGAAATTTTAGGGCAGCCCTTTTCAATCGCTTGAAGATCTTCTCCTTTACTAATTGGAGATCGTTCAATTTGATTTTTGCGGATGCGGCACTTATGATGCCCGCGTTTTTGGCGAGCCGGCACTGGCAATCCCGCTGAAAACAACTTCCGAAAGATCGTTCAACACAGATGACCGCTGATCGTCTACAACAAAATTCAATCGCCGAGCCGCCAGTTCGCTCGTTCTATTTCGGCGTCCATTCTTCTTCGAATCCGTCGTCATCACATTCATCATCAGCCGGTCATTCATCCTGTTCGTGGCGTAGCTCATCATCACATTCGTGGTCATGGTAGTTGTGGTTATTGAGCGCGCTCCTTCTGAACTCCAAACAATCGCCACAACCAAATCAAGAAAGGCTGGATTCATAATTTCATGAAAATCCTGATAAGCGACAATCTTTCCACACTCGGCGTAGAGATTCTGCGCCGCAACGAAAATTTTCAGGTAGACGTCAATACCGGCTTAAAGCCGGAGGAGTTGAAAGCCATCATCGGCCAATATCATGGCTTGATCGTTCGCAGCGAAACCAAAGTCACCGCCGACATCATTGCCGCTGCCGACAGTTTGAAAGTCATTGGCCGCGCCGGTTCCGGCGTAGACAACATTGATGTCAAAGCCGCCACCGCGCGCGGCATCATTGTCATGAACGCCGCCGGAGGCAACAGTGTCACCACCGCCGAACACACCATCTCGCTGATGATGTCGCTGGCTCGCAAAATCCCGCAGGCTCACGCCAAACTCAAAGCCGGAAAGTGGGACAAGAAAAGTTTCATGGGAACCGAACTGCGCGGCAAAACGCTGGGCGTCATCGGACTCGGCAACATAGGCAAAATCGTCGCGCAATGCGCCGTCGGTTTGAGCATGAAAGTCGTCGCCTACGATCCTTTCACTTCGCCTGAAGTCGCCGCAAAGGCCGGAATCGAGCTTGGCAGTCTGGATGATGTGTTCACGCGCGCGGATTTCGTCACGGTGCATACGCCGATGAACGATGAGACGCGCGGCATAATTGGCGAAGCCGCTTTCGCCAAAATGAAAGACGGCGTTCGGGTCATCAATTGCGCTCGCGGAGGCTTGGTGGACGAAACCGCGCTCTACAACGCCATCAAATCCGGCAAAGTCGCCGGAGCCGCGCTGGACGTTTTTGTCAAAGAACCCATTCCCGAAGATCATCCTTTGCTGACTTTGGATGAAGTAGTTGTCACCCCGCATTTGGGAGCTTCAACCTACGAAGCGCAGGATTCGGTCGCCATCACCACCGCTGAACAGGTCGCCGATTATCTGGCTACGGGAACGATTGCCGGAGCCGTCAACGTCCCAGCGGTCAGCGCCGAAGCTTTGGTGACGATGCAGCCGTACCTGACGCTTGGCGAAAAGCTGGGCAGTTTCCAGTCGCAGTTCTTCACGCAACCCGTCAGCGAAGTGCAGATCAGTTACAGCGGCGAAGTCGCAGGGCTGGACGTTCGCCCGATTACGCAAGCCGTTTTGGCTGGTTTGCTGAAGGGCGTCAGCGACCGCGTCAATCAGGTCAACGCTTCTGTCATTGCCGAAGAGCGAGGGCTTCGCGTGACGGAAACCAAGGAATTGACTGCGCAGGATTTCACCACCTTGATCGAAGTCATCGTCAAAAACGACAAAGAGCAAAGCCGCGTTGCCGGAACCATTGTCGGCAAAGGCGAACAGCGGTTGGTGGCGATCAATTCGTATCGTTTGGACGTGCTGCCCGAAGGCCAGATGCTGGTGCTGCACAATTCCGACAAACCCGGCGTCGTTGGCCGAGTCGGCACTTTCCTGGGCGACCACAGCGTCAACATCGCGCAGCTTTACCTGAGCCGCAACAAACCGGGCGGCACGGCGATGGCGGTTTATCAAGTAGACAGCGCGTTGGATGCGACCACATTGGCCGAACTGGCGAAATCCGAACACGTGATTTCGGTCAAACAAATCAGCTTATAAAACGGTGGTTGGTGATTGGCGCTACCAGTCACCAACCACCAATCACCAACCATCAATGCTGGCAAAACGAATAATTCCCTGTCTGGATGTAGATCGCGGTCGAGTGGTCAAAGGCATCAGTTTTCTAAACCTGATTGACGCCGGAGACCCTGTTGAACAAGGCGCTCGGTACGACCGCGAAGGCGCTGACGAATTGGTCTTTCTGGACATTACTGCTTCGTCGGATCGGCGCGAAATCGTCGCCGACATGGTTCGCCGAGTCGCCGACCGAGTGTTCATTCCATTCACCGTCGGCGGCGGCATTCGCAGTGTGGATGACATTCGCGCCATTTTGATGGCCGGAGCCGACAAGATTTCGGTCAACACGGCGGCGGTACAGAATCCGAACCTCATCCGCGAAGGCGCGGAAAAGTTCGGCGCGCAGTGCATTGTCGTTGCCGTTGACGCCAAGCGGCGAAAGAACACCGACACGCTTTCGTGGGAAGTTTATCTGCACGGAGGCCGGACTCCGACGGGCATTGACGCCGTCGAATGGGCGCAGCAGGCCGCCAATCTGGGAGCGGGTGAAATCCTGCTGACCAGCATGGATTGCGACGGCCACAAAGATGGTTATGATTTGGAACTGACTGCCGCCGTCGCCGAAGCGGTCAACATTCCAGTGATCGCTTCTGGCGGCGCGGGCAAACTGGAACATCTTTATGACGCCTTGACCATTGGCAAAGCGAGCGCTGTGCTGGCCGCTTCGATCTTCCATTTTGGCGAATTCACCATCGGCGAGGCGAAACAGTATCTGCGCGAACGCTGTATACTGATGCGGTAATCTTTGCCCCTCACTTCAAGCAAGGAGCAGTTTTTCAGATGAATCGAATCACCAGAATTTCATGTGCGTTGGTAGTGTTGATGTGCGCTGTCTGGCCGGTTGCCGCTCAAAGCAAACCCGCGGTTCAGTCACAGGAAGTCAAATTCGACGGGCACGACGTAAAGCTGGCGGGAACGTTGCTGACCCCAAAACTTGACGGCGGCAAACGAGCGCCGGGCGTGTTGATAGTGCCGGATTCGGGCGTCACTTCGCGCGACGGAATACGAATTGGCGAAGCCGTACACACCATTTACCGCGATCTGGCGGAGCATCTGTCGGGCAAAGGATTGGCCGTGTTGCGTTACGACAAACGTTGCGCGGGCGATAGCGAATGCAAACCGGCGACGACCTTTGATGATTACGTTGACGACGCCCGCAAAGCCGTTGAGTTTTTGAAAGCTCAGTCCGGCGTTGATCCCGCCAAAGTGTTTTTGTTCGGTCACGGCGAAGGCGGGTTCATCAGTTCCAGCCTGGCGGCGGCTGAAGATGTCAAATTTGCCGGAGTGATTTTGGCCGCTTCGCCCGGTCGCCATCTGCACAAGATCATTCGCAAAATGGTTGAGCGCCGGTTGACCGAAGAAGCAAAAAAGCCTGAAGAAAAAGACGCTACGCTGGCCAAACTCGACCGCGTGATTCGTATGATTCAATCCGGCCAGCATGACTTTTCCAGCATCTCGCTCAACGACAAGGATTATTACGATTCCCTGCTGGCCGATTTGATAAAACAGCGAAACGTGATTGTCTCGCTCTTCATTGACGATCCGCTGCAAATCGTCAACAACATTGCGGCTCCGACATTGATCCTGCAAGGCAAAAAAGACCTCCAGGTGACGGTTCAGGATGCTGAATTTCTGGAAGAAGCGATGAAACGAGCTTCGCATCCTGACTCGACATTGCTCTTGCTGGACGATGCGGATCATCTGTTGAAGACCAACAAAGGCGCGGCTTCGACGGCTTCACTGTCGGATGCTTCGCGCTCGCTTGATGCAGCGTTGCTGACGGCGGTGACGGATTGGATATTGAAAAAGGCAAAGTAGTCGGTAATCGGCGCTCGGTAGTCGGTAGAAAAATCATATGTTAGGCGATTACCGACTGCCGACTTCCGACTACTGTCTCCGATTACAAGCAAATGTCTGATATTCAAAACCTGAAATTTGACGAACAGGGATTGATTCCCTCCATCGTGCAGGACAATGCAACCGGCGAAGTTCTGATGGTCGCGTATATGAACGCCGAAAGTCTGGCTCGCACTATGCAAACCGGCCAAACCTGGTTCTGGAGCCGTTCGCGGCAGGAGCTTTGGCATAAAGGCGCGACTTCCGGCCACACGCAACAAGTCTTGGATATTCGCCTGGATTGCGATGGCGACGCGTTGCTGGTCAAGGTCATTCCCGAAGGCCCGGCCTGTCACACAGGCGAACGAACCTGTTTTTATCGCGGTGTCAATGAAGCAGATCAGCACAGTGAACCCGAAGAAAAATCGGTTTCAGTAATTCATCAGGCCGATTCGCCCTTGGCGTTGGTCAATGTGGCGGCGATGGATTTGGGCATACTGTTGCAGGATTTGTACCGACTGATTCAGGAACGCAAAGACCAACTTCCTGAAGGGTCATACACGACTTATCTGTTCAACAGCGGTCTGGACAAGATTCTGAAAAAGGTCGGCGAAGAAGCCGCTGAGACGATCATTGCCGCCAAAAATGCCGCAGACGCCGAAACCCATAAATTACTGTCCGGCGAAATCAGCGACCTGCTTTATCACTTGCTGGTGCTGATGGTCGAACGCGACGTGAGTTTGCAGGACATTTCAAACGAACTGAGCCACAGAGCCGGAAAACCTGCGAATCCGAAATACGGCAAATGATGTGCGATAGCCGAAACGTTTTTTTGCGAGTAGTTGAAAGTCTGAAGTTGTCGAATCCGTTTCGCCGCTTTCTACGGGCGAAGGCGTGAATCACGGGACAAGCCCGCAGCTTTTCCCATTGCCTAAATCAGCCAACCCATCAGGAGGACAACATGACTGAAACTCATGAACCCGCATCTTTCTTTGACAAATGGCGGATCAGATTGATCTGGTTTTTCAACTGGATTTACTTTTTGCGCTTTCCGATTATCACGGCGCTCGCGCTGGTCGGATTGCCTTATCTGGGGCTGGTGTCCGCGCTGAAATCCCTGTTGGCCAGTTTGTTCGTCACCGACAAATGGGGAATCTTTCTGGTTTCAGCGGTGGCTTTCACCACCTGCTGGGCGATTCTGACGACGTGGCGATTGATTCGACTGTACGGAACGGCGCGTTTCAAACTCGGCGAAGAAGCCGCAGAAACCACCGAACCCATATTCAGAATCAGTCTTCGGCAAATGCTGGTTGCCGGATTGCTGGCTGTGCCGGTGACGGCGTCGGTGGCGTATGAAACAGTCGCCGAATCCGATCACACGTCGGCGGCTACGGCGGTTGTGTTCGCGGCATTGGGGCTGGCAGGTTCGTTGTTGCTGTTTTTCCTGGCAGTCGCGCTGCAACTGTTCGTCAACTCCGAAACCAGAGCCAGACAGTTATACAAGCATCTGGCCATAGTCAGTTGGCTGCCGGTTTCGCTGATTGACTGGATCGCCCGAAAAGACCCGGTTAAAAATCCGCGGCGAAGCTTGCGAAAATTCCTCAAGCCAATTTTCGGAGAAGGTTTTTTCAACGAGCGCGAAAACCGCTTTCTGGCCGGTCACGGAATGGCTGCGGCATTGTTTGTGGTGACATTCGTTGTGTTCATATTGGCTGGCATTCTGGCTGGACGATTCATAAAAGTCGAAATGCCTGCGTTGTTTTTCGTCGTGCTTTTGCTGATGTTGCTTTGCTGGGGCTTGAGCGGATTGTCTTTCATGCTGGATCGTTTCAGGTTTCCTGTAATGCTGGTTCTGCTGGCCATCACTTATGTTTCCAACCCTAATTACTTTTACGCCACGGAAACCGACAAACCTTTGCAACCGCTGACGCCGCAAGCGGTGTTGGCTGCCAATGGAGCAGCGCCTCAAAAGATCATTGTCGTGGCTACAGAAGGCGGAGGAATTCAGGCCGCAGCGTGGACGGCTCAGGTGTTGTCGGGCATTCAAAACGAACTGCCGGATTTCGCCAATGCAGTCCGGGTTATCAGTTCAGTTTCAGGCGGTTCAGTCGGCGCTCTGTTTTTCGTCAACAGCTACGATCCGCAAGCCGGAACGCCCGCTCCCGAAGCGCTTGAACTGGTCACGAAAATGGCCGCCGGCAACAGCCTGGACGAAGTCGCTCGCGGATTGATGTATCACGATTTTTTCAACACAGTCTTGTTCGGTTTCTGGCCGTTCGGAAAAGATCGCGGCATTGCGCTGGAAGATTCCTGGTCGCGCAACTGCCAGAAAGTGTGCGACGAATATCTGCGCGACAAACCGCCTGGAACTCCCTGCCCGGTGAATTGCGATATGAAAGGAACGCTGGCTGGCTGGGCGGCAGATGTCGCGGCTGGCAAACGTCCGGCCAACATTTTCAATGGAACTGTGGTGGAAAACGGCGACCGTTTGTTGATCGCAAACACCGATGTCAAAGAACCGATTGACCGGCGCGGCAGAATAAACATCGCGGAGTTGTTGGACGGCAAAGACGTACAGGCCGACACAGCCGCGCGATTATCGGCGACCTTTCCCTACGTTTCTCCGGCGGCGCGTTCGCGGTTGAATCAACCGCCGGATGCGATGCTGCACGTCGTTGATGGCGGTTATTACGACAATTACGGCATGACCAGTCTGGTGGAATGGCTGAACAACGCGCTGGCGGAAAACCTGATTTCAGAAACGCTGGTTATACAGATTCAAAGTTTCCCGGAAATCACTTCCAGCAAAGAACCAGACGGATATGTCTCGCAACTGCTGGCTCCGGTCGAAACCTTGCTGAACATAAGAACTTCGGCGCAGGCTTCGCACAAGGCAATCGAGTTCAAACTGCTTCAGGAAAAATGGCCAAACCGCGTGCGGGATGCAACGTTCAGGTTTTGCTGTCTGCGACCGGACGATACGAAAAAGAATTGTTACGATCCGCCGCTGACCTGGAAATTGACCGACCGGGAAAAAGCGAACGTCACCGCTTGTTGGTCGAATGGCAGTCAAAAGGGCGAATTGCAAAAGGTGGCGGATTTTATCGCCGTCACCAAATAAAACACTCTCAAACTTTATGTCTTCAATCATTCCTTCAACCTACGAGGAATTTCTTTCGCTCGCCGCGCAAGGCACAGTCGTGCCGCTGGTCAAAACCGTCATGGCTGATTTGCTGACTCCTGTTTCGGCATTTCTGCGAATTGAACGCCAATCGCCGCGCGCGTTCCTGCTTGAATCCATCGAAGGCGGCGAAAAAATCGCGCGGTATTCGTTTCTGGGCTGCGCGCCGCACACGATTGTTCGCGCTCGAAACGGAATCGGGAGCGGTAGCAACCGGGTTGATGTTGTGATTGAACGTTCCGATGGTGGCCTGGAAACTGTCAATCGCCCGATGATGGATGTGTTGCGCGACCTGATGCGCGAACACCAGCCGGTCAAGTTACCAGGTTTGCCGCCGTTTTCGTGCGGCGCTGTAGGCTATTTCGGCTATGACGCAGTGCGCTGGTTCGAGCGATTGCCAGGACTTTCAGAAAACGGGGCCAAAGACGATCTGAACATAGACACCGCAGTCGTGATGTTCTTTTCCAGCATTCTGGCCTTCGATCACGTCAAACATCAGATTCACATTATTTCCAACGTCTTCACCGACGGCGAACGCGACGGCGCGAAGCTGCGCGACAAATACATTGCCGCGTGCAGCGAAATCGCGCGCCTGGAAGCTTCGCTGGCTGCACCGGTCGAACCGCCTCCGCCAGGTCGCCGAACTGAATCCCCGCAGATTCGGTCAAACATGACCAAAGAGTATTACGTTTCGGCAATTGAGAAGATCAAGGACTACATCAAAGCCGGAGACGCCTTTCAGGTAGTGTTCGGCCAACGATTCGAAACCGACATCACGGTGCATCCATTCCAGATTTACCGGGCTTTGCGCGTGGTCAATCCTTCGCCATATATGTTTTTCCTCAAACTCGGCGGCGATGAAACAGTGCTTGGCGCTTCGCCGGAAATGCTGGTCAGATGCAGCGACCGCCAGTTGGAATATCGTCCGATTGCCGGAACTTATCCGCGCGGCAAATTCGAAGCCGAAGATCAGGACTTTGCCGAAAAGCTCTTGCAGGACGAAAAGGAACGCGCCGAGCACATCATGCTGGTTGATCTGGGACGCAATGATCTTGGTCGCGTAGCCGAATACGGTTCGGTCAAAGTCGCCGACCTGATGTTCGTCGAACGCTTTTCGCACGTCATGCATCTGGTGTCGTCGTTGAAGGCCACATTGCGCGAAGGGCTGGATTGTTTCGACGCGCTGGCGGCCACTTTCCCAGCCGGCACGGTTTCCGGCGCGCCCAAAGTTCGCGCCATGGAAATCATTGACGAACTGGAACCGACTCGTCGCGGAGCCTACGCCGGTTCGGTCTTGTATTTCGATTATTCGGGCAATCTGGATTCCTGCATCGCTCTGCGAACGATGTACGCGCGCGGCAATCGGGCTTATATTCAGGCTGGCGGCGGCATCGTCGCCGATTCCGTGCCCGAAACCGAGTTTGAGGAAACAGTCAACAAATCTCGCGCGCTGGTTCGCGCGATTGAAATGGCGGAGAAAGAGTTATGAGATTTCAGATTTCAGATTTCAGATTTCAGATTCTGGCAACTGCTGTGGCGATTTGTATGTTTGCTGTGGCTGCATTGGCGCAAGGCGTTCCTCCTGCGCGAAAGAAAAACGCTCCGCTACCTGGAGCCGAGCCTCCGCCGATTTCGCTGGAAGAAGCAGCCAAAGTCGAAGCCGTCATCACCACGGAACTCGGCGTCATTCGATTTGAGTTTTATCCGGCCAAAGCGCCCAAACACGTCCAAGCTTTCGTCAAAAACGCCAAAGCCGGTTTTTACGACGGTTCGGCGTTTCATCGCGCCATCAGGCTGGGAATCATCCAAGGCGGCGATCCGCTGTTGAAAGACCCGAAAACTCCGCGCGCACGATGGGGCAGCGGAGCGCTCAATCAATTGCCCGATGAAATCAGCGATGTGAAACACGTCACCGGCACGGTTTCGACGGTTCGCATTCCCGGCAAAGCCAACAGCGGGGGCGCGCAGTTTTTCATCTGCGCTTCGGCGCAACCGGCGCTTGATGGACAGTTTTCAGCCTTCGGTCAGGTCACCGAAGGCATAGAAGTCGTGGACGCCATTTCGCAAGCCGACGCAGACGACGATCAGATTCTCAAAAAGCCGATCAAAATCCTGAGCGTCAAAATCGAACCCAAACGCGAGGAACCGTTCAAAGACGCGACGGTTGACGAAATGCGAAAGGAAGTCATTTTGCACACCAGTCTGGGCGACATCACTGTGGCGTTGGAACCGGACCTGGCGCCGGAACACGTTCGCAACTTTCTGAAGCTGGTGCAAACCGGTTGGTACGACAAAACCATTTTCCATCGCGTCGTTCCGGGCTTCGTCATTCAAGGCGGAATGGGAGCAGGTCGTCCCGCCGGGCAAGTGCATTACGCGGACAAATGGGTTCGCAACGTCAAAGGCGAATTCAGCCAGGTGCGAAAACATATTCGCGGAGTGCTTTCAATGGCGCGAGGCAACGATGCTGATTCGGCGTTGACTTCGTTTTTCATCGTGCTCGCTCCGGCAACGAACCTGGACGGCAAGTATTCCATCTTCGGCAAAGTCGTTGACGGATTCGACGTGCTGGACAAGATAGAAAGAGTTCCGCGCAACGGCGAAGCTCCGATTGAGCGCGTCGAATTGATCGAAGCCGCCATCAAACCTTGAGGCAAAGTTGAAATGATTCTGGTGATAGACAACTACGATTCATTCACCTACAACCTGGTGCAATACTTGGGCGAACTTGGCGCGGACGTGAAAGTCGTTCGCAACGATCAAGTCGGCGTCGAAGACATAGAAGCCATGCAACCGGAACGCATTCTGCTTTCGCCCGGCCCCTGCACGCCGAACGAGGCCGGAATCACTTTGGACGTGATTCGCCGCTTTGCGGGCAGGCTGCCATTGCTTGGAGTTTGCCTTGGCCATCAAGCGATGGGACAGGCCTTCGGCGGCGAAGTAATCCGCGCGCCATATCTGATGCACGGCAAAACCAGCCAGATTCTGCACGACAGCAAAACCATTTTTTCGGGCATAGGCAATCCGTTTACGGCGACTCGGTATCATTCGCTGATTGTCGAACGCAGCAGCATTCCGGCGGAGTTGGAAATTTCAGCGACAACTTCCGATGGGTTGGTGATGGGATTGCGCCACCGTGAATTTCCGGCTTGCGAAGGCGTTCAGTTCCACCCCGAATCCATCATGACCACTGAAGGCAAAAAGCTGCTGGCAAATTTTTTGAGATTGAGTTGAAAAAGAGGGCTTATGCCGGTCATTTCGATGTTTTACGGAATCATGGTTTCGATGTATTTCTTTGATGATAACCGGCATCATCGTCCGCATATTCACATTCGCTACCAGGATCAAGAAGCAGTTTTCGGCATCCCGGACGGCGAATGGTTGGAAGGCGAAATGAAATCTCGTCAAATCAAGCTGGTGCAGGCGTGGATAGAGCTTCACCAGGACGAGCTGATGGCAAATTGGGCTTTGGCAATTCAAGGCCAGCCCATTTTCCAGATTGATCCGTTGAAATAGCGTTGGGAGAAAGCGAGGTTGAAATGAATCCAAGAGTCAGCAATGCAACAGCCAATGACGATTACACGCTTACGATTGTTTTTACCAATGGTGAAATTGGCACATTTGACGCCTCGCCATATCTGGACAAAGGCATCTTTCGAGAGTTGCAGGACAAAAACTACTTCAGGCAAGTTGCGGTTGTTTTAAACACTGTGCAATGGCCGCACGGACAGGATTTCTGCCCGGATACTTTGTACGAAAAAAGCCTGAAAATGGCGGTGGCCGCTGATTGAAATGCCTGGTCTGATTCACCAACCGTCGCTCCAATTCCTGATGCTTCCTGACATACTCAACAAACTGATTTCCAGCCAGAGCCTCTCTCAGGCCGAAGCCGCTACTTTGCTGAATGCAATGTTGAGCGAAAGCACGACTGACGCTCAGATTGCTGCCGCGCTGGTTGCGTTGGCGGCCAAAGGTGAAACCGAAGAAGAACTGGCTGGCTTTGCCGAAACAATGCGCGTTCGCAGTTTGAAGATTGCCAGCAAACATAAGACTTTCGTTGACACTTGCGGCACGGGCGGCAGCGCGGCCAAGACGTTCAACGTTTCGACGGCGGCGGCATTTGTCGTCGCAGCAGCCGGTTTGCCTGTAGCCAAACACGGCAACGTCGGCGTCACCAGCAAATCAGGCAGCGCCGACGTGCTGCGCGCGCTTGGCGTCAAAGTGGATTTGCCGTCGGAACGAGTCGCTGAAATCTTTGACGAAATCGGCGTGTGTTTCATGTTCGCTCCGCTGCATCACGCGGCGACAAAACGAGTGGCAATGATTCGCCGCGAACTTGGCGTGCGAACGATTTTCAATTTGCTGGGGCCGCTGACCAACCCAGCAGGCGCGCCTTTTCAAGTCATAGGCGTTTCATCCGAAGCGGGTTGCGAAAAAGTGGCAAAAGCGTTGTCGCGGCTGGGAACGCAGCGAGCGTGGGTGGTTCGCGGCGCGGATGGTTTGGACGAAATCACATTGGCTGGAAAAACCATCGTTCACGAAGCGACCAATGATGGAGTGCGCCGCTTTGAAATTTCGCCTGCGAATTTTGGTTTGCGCGAATCGTCGCTCGACGGCTTGCGAGGCGGTTCTGCAGAAGAAAATGCCGCAATAATTCGCGCGGTGCTTTCCGGCGAACGAACAGATTCGGCGCGCGATTTGATATTAATCAACGCGGCAGCTTCGCTCTTTGCCGCTGGCAAAGCGGAAAGCCTGTCAACAGCGACTGTATGCGCCGCCCAAGCTTTGGACAGCGGAGTTGCACTGGCGAAATTGGAATCGCTTGCTCGCACAACTCAAAAGTAAAAATCTATGACCGACATCCTGGAAAAAATCGTCGCCCGCAAGCGAGAACGTCTGGAAGAAGCCAAGCGCCGCGTTTCATTGAACGAACTAAAAGCTTTGATTCCTACTGTTGGCGGCCAGGGAATTTTCACTCCCCGGCTACGAGGCGATGGAATCAACATCATTGCTGAAATCAAACGCCGCTCGCCGTCCAAAGGCGTCATCCGCGAAAATTTCGATCCGGTCGGCATCGCTCGGAATTACACGACGGGCGGCGCGGCGGCGATCTCCTGCCTGACCGAAGAAGATTTCTTTGACGGTTCGCTGGAGTATTTGCGCGCCGTGCGCGAAGTTACTCCGCTGCCGATTCTGCGCAAGGATTTCATCTTCGACGCATATCAGATTTACGAAGCCGCGCATGCCGGAGCCGACGCGATTTTGCTGATTGCCGCCATGTTGGAAGCCGAACAGTTCAACGACTTGTTGCAACTGGCGCACAGGCTGGGCATTGACGCGCTGGTGGAAATTCACGACCGCGAAGAATTGGACAAGGTGATGCGTTACGACGTGCGACTGCTGGGCATCAACAATCGCAATCTGCGAACCTTTGAAACACGGCTGGAAACATCGCTGGAACTGGCGAAAGACCTGCCGCAGAGCATCACGCTGGTCAGCGAAAGCGGCATCCGAACCCGCGAAGACATAAACCGATTGCGCGACGCTGGTTTTCACGCTTTTTTGATCGGCGAAGAGTTGATGCGAGCGGAAGACGAAATTGCGGCTTTGAAAGCGTTGGTGAGTTGATGGGGCAAATAAAGCTCAAAGTTTGCGGCATCACTTCGCCCGAAGACGCGCATGCAGCGATTGAATGCGGCGCGGAGTTTCTGGGCTTCAACTTTTATCCGAAAAGCCCGCGCTACATCGCGCCGGAAGCGGCGCGGGCGATCATTGAACAACTGCCGAGCGGCGTGACGACTGTCGGCATTTTCGTCAACGAAACTCAGCCTCAAGACGTGATTGAAATTCTGAAAGTCAGCGGCGCGCGATTGGCGCAGCTTCACGGCGACGAAGACGCGGCTTATTGTGAAGCCGTCGGAACCGAGCGAGTCATAAAGGCTTTGCGCGCTGGCGAAGGCTTCGACGTGCGACGGGTTTTGGCTTATCCGGTGTGGGCGATTTTGCTGGATGCTTTCGACAAGAATCTTTACGGCGGCACAGGCAAGACCGCGAATTGGGAAGTCGCGCGCGAAGCCGCAAAACTGACTCGGTTGTTTTTGGCTGGAGGCTTGTCGCCGGAAAACATTGCCGAAGCGATTCGCGCAGTTCATCCGTTCGCCGTGGATGTGAACAGCGGCGTCGAAAGCGCGCCGGGAAAAAAAGACGCCGACAGATTGAAAGAACTGAAACTGGAGATGGAGACGATCAAATGAATTTTTCCGCCTTGCCGGATACGAGCGGGCATTTCGGGCCTTACGGCGGCAGCTTTGTGCCTGAAACGTTGATGTACGCGCTCGACGAACTGAAAACCGCTTACGCCGTCGCCAAAGACGATCCCATCTTTCAGGAAGAATTTCATCGGTTGCTTCGTGAATTTGTCGGACGCCCAACGCCGATTACTTTTGCCGAACGGCTGACTCAGCATTTGGGAGGCGCCCAGATTTACCTGAAACGCGAAGACCTGAATCACACTGGCGCTCACAAAATCAACAACGCTTTGGGGCAAATTCTGTTGGCCAAACGCATGGGCAAACGCCGCACCATCGCCGAAACCGGAGCCGGTCAACACGGCGTGGCAACTGCGACGGTTTGCGCGTGGGCTGGTTTGGAATGCGTGGTTTACATGGGAACCGAAGACATGCGTCGGCAGGCGTTGAACGTTTTTCGCATGCGACTGCTGGGCGCGGAAGTGCGCGGCGTGGATTCCGGCAGCAAAACCTTGAAAGACGCCATCAACGAAGCTCTGCGCGATTGGGTGACGAACGTAGGCGATACGCATTACCTGCTGGGTTCTGTGCTGGGGCCGCATCCCTATCCGATGATGGTGCGCGATTTCCAAAGCGTGATTGGCCGCGAAGCCCGCGCCCAGATGCTGGAACGAACCGGGCGATTGCCGGATTATCTGGTCGCATGCGTAGGCGGCGGCAGCAATGCCATGGGATTGTTTTACGATTTCCTGAACGACGAATCCGTGAAGATGATCGGCGTAGAAGCGGGCGGACGCGGTCTTTCGCTCGGCGAACACGCGGCGCGATTTCTGGAAGAAGGCGGCGGGCGCATCGGCGTGTTGCAGGGCACGCGCAGTTATGTGTTGCAGGATGATCGCGGCCAGGTTTCGCTGACGCATTCGATTTCCGCCGGACTGGATTACGCCAGCGTTGGGCCGGAGCATGCTCATCTGCACGACGCCGGTCGTGCAGAATATGTGTTTGCCAACGACGACGAAGCGTTGGCGGCTTTTCAGTTGTTGTCGAAACTGGAAGGAATCATTCCGGCGTTGGAATCGTCGCACGCGATTGCCGAAGTCGTGAAGCTGGCTCCGCGTTTGTCGCCGGAGCAAATCATTCTGGTCAATCTGTCGGGGCGCGGCGACAAGGACGTTCACACCGTCGCCGACGCGCTGAACGAGAAACTCTGATGGCCGAACGCGCAATCAAAGCGGACGAACTGGCTGCGGAGGTCAAACAGTTGATGGGCGATCAACTCATCTCGGTGATTTACCGCGACCGCATTCGCGCGAACAAAACACGCAGTTACAAACTGCCTGCTTCGTCGAAAAAAAACGACGTGGAAGTGATGCACACTCTGTTGGGTGTGGAATTGAAAGTCGGCAAACGGCGCTTGACCTGCCCTGATCTGGCGACGGCTCGTTACCTGTCGGTCTTTGCCCGGCTGGGCGTAGCGGAAATCGCCGTGCCTTATGACATCACTAAAATCTCGCGTCTGGCTGACGATCTGGAATCGTCGTGGTTTCGCATGTTGATGATGGTCCAACATTTGACCGCCGAACGCAGCGAGCGATTCCGCAGCAAAGTCGCCAACCTGCTGATTGCCGGGCAGCGCACTGAAATCACGGCGCTCGGCGCTGGCCCCGCCATCCCCGAATTCAACCAGAACACTCGGCAACGCAGGCCGAAATACTGGACAAAGTCGTGAACCAAACGAGGATTCAAACATGAAGTTACGAAGGAATATGTTTCGGCTGATGGCCTGTCTGGCGCTGGTAATTGCCAATTCGCCAACGTTTGCTCAGTTGCCTGCCGAACCTACGCTTGAACAGATCAAAGCTGAAAAATTCGTGATTCGCACCTTGACCGGAAAAAAGATGGAATTGAACAAACTGCTGACTGCTGGCAAACCGGTCGTGCTGGATATTTGGGCGACTTGGTGCGGCCCTTGCCGTCAGGAAATTCCTCATCTGATTGAACTGGCCGATCAATATCGCCAGGACGGGCTGATTGTCATCGGATTGACCACCGAAGATTACGAAACTCAGCGCGAACGCGTGAAGTCATTCGTCAAAGAGTACGGCATGACTTATCACGTAGGCTTTGCTTCGGAACAACTTTATCTGGCAATCAACAATGGTTCGGCAACCATGCGAATTCCTCAAACCTTTGTTTTCGGCGCTGACGGAAAATTGGTGAAGCGGCTGATCGGGTACAACTCGCGGATTGGCAGAGAAATGTTGAACTCCGCCGTAGCCGAAGCCGTAACATCGCGCAAAGAAGCTGGCCAATAAACGGCTTCTTGATCCACTGGGTAATTTTCATCAGTTGTCATGGTCGGAGACGGCAGGCTATCATACGGCTCGTTCCGTCACCCGCGTTCGCCAATCAGGCTGCCTTGAAGCCAAAGTCCCAACAGCGAACGGCGCTTAACTTCACCGAACCCGAAAACAGAAAAACAGACAGAAAAACAGAATGCATCAAACCAGTTTTTTTCAACACTCAAAGAATTCCCTGAAGGCTTGTCGCCATTTCTGCCTCTGCGCCATTTTGTTGACGATGCTGATTCCGAGCGGTTGCTCGGATAGCAGCGTCATGAATCGCGCGCAGCAACCCGGCAGTGGAACTTACCGTCCTCCGGCAAATTTGCGTGGCAAACTGGATGGCAGCGTTCACAACGTCAATCTGCCGATGTTGAAAGGCGACAGCGTCAAATTCGGGGATATGGTAGGCAGCAACAAAGTAGTGCTGGTCAACTTTTGGGCGACGTGGTGCGGGCCTTGTCGGCGGGAAATCCCGGACCTGATTGCGTTGCACAATCAATTCAAGGACAAAGGGGTCGAAATCGTCGGCTTGACGGTGGAAGACCCGCAAATGGAGCGCGGACGTGTGGAAATGTTCGTGCAGCAGTTCGCAATGAATTATCGCGTCGGATTTTCTCCGCGCGATATGTTTGCATTGTTCAACGTCGCCAATGGCAACGATCCCCGCATGCCGATTCCACAAACTTTCATCTTTGGCAGAAACGGCAAGATCGTGGACAGTCTGCCGGGTTTTCGGCCTGACTTTCGCCAATGGGCAGAAGGCGCTATCAATCATGCGCTCGGCACGACTTGAACCAGTGAATGTTCATTCAACGACTTTCAAAATCGCGCCCCTCATTTTCCTCAACTCATCTTTTGTGATTTGTGATTCGGAGGTAGAAATTTATTATGCGTAACCGTCAATCTCAGGTTTTTCTTGTTCTCGCGCTCAGCGTATTTTTCGCCGCGCTGATCGGTTTTGACGCCGGAGCGAAACAGCAAACCAACGACACTCAACCAACGGCACCTCAGGTCGCAACTCAGGACGGCCCGGTCGCCGTCACGCCCAAAACAACTATTGAAAAGGGGCCGCCTGAAATAATCATCACGCCGGAAGATTTCGGCAATTTCCGTTTTCCGCTGGTCAACAACAAAGGCGAAATCGTTTTTCTTGGGTTGTTCAGCAAGCAGGACAAAACGAACGGCGCCGGACAATCAATTTTTGTCCGACAGCCCGATGGCAGTTGGAAGATACTCAAAGAAGGAGAAAAAGCCAGCAACTGGCCTCAGGCGATTCATGGATTTGGCATGCCTACGTTCAACGACAACGGCGACCTGACTTTCTTTTCCAGCTTTGGCGCTCCGGCGGTTGCGCCCACGACAATCACAGACCCTAACGATCCGGCTCACGTCGCACGACCGAGCAATGGAGCGCTGTATCTGAAAAATGCTCAGGGATTGAAAATGCTGGTCAAGCTGGGCGATGAAGTTCCGAAAATGCCTTCGCATTTCAGCGGTTTCAGCAACGCTTCGACCAATTCCAAAGGCGTGACGGCATTTGTAGGCATGTACAGCGACCCGGATGGAAAAGGCATTTTCCTGATCGAAAACGGCGAATTACGACTGCTCGTCCGCAGTGGCCAGAAAGTCGGCATCATTGGCGGGGAAGAAACTTTTTCCGAACATTACTACCCGACCCAAATCAACGAACTGAATGAACTCGCTTTCCTGGCGCGAATTGGCGAAAAAAGCGGAATCTTCGTTTCGCGCCCCAAAGGATTGGAACTGATCGCCTATGTCGGTCGCCCCTCTCCGGTCAAAGGCACGAACTATCTGGGATTCGGCAATCGTGCTCCGGCAATCAACAACAAAGGCGATGTGGCGTTTTCAGGCTTTTACGATGGCCCGACTGCTGGACGCGCTCTGTTTTTCAAACCTGCCAATGGACCGGTTCAGGTCGTAGCCAAAAAAGGCGATCTGGTTCCCGGCGCTGGCAAGTTTGAAGACTTTCTCTCTCCGGCGGTCAATTCGCGTGGCGAAATCGCCTTCATTGGCCTGCTTGGCGGACGCAATCGCGGAATGTTCATCAAAACCGCCAAAGGCATTGAAACCATCGCTCTGGTGGATCATAAAATTCCAGGCGCCAAAGATGAACTGGACTTGTTCAATCAATTCACCCAACCAGCCATCAATGACCGCGGCGAAGTGGTTTTTTACGGACAGATCAAAAACAACGTCGCCATATTTCATCGTGACGACAAGGGCGTTCTGCACACTCTGGTTCGACGCGGCGACAAGATGCCGAAATAACGGCCATCAGGAATCAGGTTTTCAAAACAATGGCGGTTTGGTTTGGCAAACCGCCATTGTTTTTTGTCCATTGATGCGCTGCAACTACCTCCCTCCTCTTTAGCTCAATCCTCAATTAACACAAAAAGTTGAACTCAGAAAAAAGTTTTACTGAAAGCATTGACTTGCTTACCCCTCGCACCTAGAATCGCGCCGCCTTATCAAACTGACAGCATAAAAACTGTCATCCAAAATTAGTACCAAAGAAGTTCAAATTTGTTCGCCCCTGTTCCCTGGGCAAACGGTCGTCCGGCGGAACCCTTATCAACCAATCTGTTTCCAATTCCATACTCTGGTGGTTTTGTCTACTCAGACAAACAGCGGTGATTTATGGCTTTTTGTTTGATTAGCCGGAACCGACCTGTCAGTGAAATCACTATCTCGAACAGTAGGTTTGCGGTGATACTCCAGATATTGTCATCCCAGACTACCTGTTCAAAGGAGACAAACAATGGCAGAACCATTCCTGTCAGAAATCAGGATTATGTCGTTCGTTTTTGCGCCCAAAGGTTGGGCGTTATGCAACGGCCAATTACTCCCCATTAACCAGAATCAAGGGCTTTTCAGCTTGCTGGGCACGACTTTCGGCGGCGACGGGCGCGTGAATTTTGCGCTACCCGATTTACGCGGGCGCACGCCAATCCATGTCGGCGGCAGTCATACGCTGGGCGAACGCGGTGGCGAACAGGCGCATACGCTTTCGATAGCCGAAATACCGACTCACACCCACGTCGCCAATGCTACGTCAGCGGCTGCGACAACCAACACTCCAACATCGAGTTTGCTTCTGGCCCAATCAACTGCTTCGCAACTGTATACGGCCCCGGCTGCTTTAGTAGCGATGTCGCCCGGCGAAATCACTAATGTCGGAGGCAGCCAAGCCCACCTGAACATGCAACCTTTTCTGACTTTATCCTTCTGCATTGCGCTGCAAGGAATTTTCCCAAGTCCAAACTAAGAAGGAGAAACCAATGGCACAACCTTATGTCGGTGAAATCAGAATGTTCGCGGGCAACTTTGCGCCCGCTGGTTGGATGTTTTGCGAAGGGCAACTGCTCCCAATTTCGGAGAATGAAACGCTTTTCCAATTGATTGGGACCACCTACGGCGGCGACGGGGAATCAACGTTTGCGCTTCCCGATCTGCGCGGACGCATCCCTATTCATCAAGGCAACGGATTCATTCTTGCCGAGACAGGAGGCGCGGAAGAAATCACTCTGACCGTCAGCCAGATTCCGGCTCACTCGCACGCCATGCTTGGCTCTGCGAATATCGCCAATGGCGTGTCGCCGACCAATCAGGTGGTAGCGACTTCGACGGAAGTGACGGTATCGCCCTACGGTTCTGACAACCCTCAAACCAACCTTTCGCCACAGGCAGTTTCCGCAGTGGGAGGAAGTCAGCCGCATACGAATTTCCAACCGTACCTTTGCATTAACTTCATCATTTCCCTGTTCGGAATCTTCCCGTCCCCAACTTGATCCTGTCGCCGACTGTGGTTGGCGAACACATAAATCAAATTAACAGCAGGTTAGGGACTTTCCACAATTTTTTCAGGAGAAAACAATGGCAGATCCATTTGTCGCTGAAATACGAATTTTTCCATTTAACTTCGCGCCAAGGGGCTGGGCCTGGTGCGACGGACAGTTGTTGCCGCTGAGCCAGAATACGGCTCTTTTCTCGCTGCTTGGCACGACCTACGGCGGTAACGGCAAATCGAACTTCGCTTTGCCCGATTTGCAGGGACGCGCTCCAATGCATCCGGGACAAGGCCCTGGGCTTTCACTTCATGACCTTGGCGAAACCGGCGGGTCCGAAACGGTCTCTTTGCTCGAATCGGAAATACCGTCGCATTCCCACGCCATGCGGGCATCACAGGCTGATGGCGGTAACAGATCTCCTGCCGGCGAGTTGCTGGCTACAGGCATTGGCATAGGGATGTATGCTGCTCCGGGTCCGTTGACTCCATTGTCGCCCAACACGCTTACTCCCGCGGGCGGCGACCAACCCCATAACAACATGCAACCGTATCTGACGTTTTACTTCAATATCGCGCTGCAAGGCGTTTTTCCGCCTCGCACCTGATAACGACGGTTGTCAACAACGATGGGCAAAAGCTGCCCAAACCATTCACTGGCAGCTTTTGCCCATCGTTCGATCAAGTCCGTTGACAGGTTTTTGGGTCTCCCCTAAACTCCCGGCCTGTATCGGCGATTTTCTTCACGAACTTTTGCTGCCGAAAATGCTCCTCACTCACTGGAATCGGCCTAACTCACAGGCAAATGTTTGAGCATTCGGCGGCTTTGGATTCAACACAAACCATAAATTTGCCAGGCAATCTAGATTGCTTAAAGTTTGGTATTTGTGTTCCCGGTCTTAAACCTTGAACAGAGGCTTCACATGAAACGAATCTACACGCTCGCTTTGGTAATGGCTTTAGGCGTCTTATTGCTGCCGCAGCGTTTGGTGTCGCTGGGAGCGCCGGAGGTGTCCGGTTCTCTCTTTCGGCAGGCGTTCGATCAGCAGGAGCGGCAGGCTCCGCCGGAGCGTTTGGCAGTGGTCGGTCAGTTGGATT
>Ga0268299_1002551_pt1 | contig 21134 bp, 10 predicted proteins | sample NOBtaG_FD_193484 | JGI IMG/M metagenome (GOLD analysis project Ga0268299, IMG submission 193484) | Activated sludge microbial communities from bioreactor in Nijmegen, Gelderland, Netherland - NOB reactor | ecosystem: Engineered > Bioreactor > Aerobic > Activated sludge | place: Netherlands... | reverse complement strand
TTGCGTCGGTCTGTGCTGGCTGTTGTAAGTCCAGTTGCCGAGCATGAAGCTGTCGTTGTTCTGAATTTCCGTTATTTGCGTCAGGTCGATTCCATTGGCGGCATATGTGTAGGAGAAGACACGCCCGGCTGGATCGGCGCTAAAAATTCGCTTTCCGAGCGCATTGTTTCGGTAATAGGAAGTTATCTCCCCGCCTACAGCCTGATAGTCAAGTCCCATCGTCGGGGCGCCGGATGCAAATGGGATGTACGAAAGATTATCCGGAGTCGCTGAGGTGGTCAGATAAATCGTCGGTCCGAACGACGTCGCCGTGATGCCTCTGCTTGTAAAAATACTACTGGCATTAATCGCGTTCTTTAGTCCAGTGGCAGCGGTCGTAAGCGTGTCACCGCCCTGAATATTGTATTGCGCACCACCTTGAGAAACGCCCTGAGCGTCCAAATAGACGCTGACGAAATTTCCAGTCGTCACCGTTCCTGTCAAAGTCATCTGAGCCGATTGAGGCGTCGGCGTCCCCAGCGAAATCGTCTCTGTGGCGCCACCGCTCAATGATTTCGAATACGCAGTGGCGTTGACCGACTGTGAAATCATCGCTAGTTTCGTCCCGGTCGCTGCCGCCGTCACCCCAAGTTTGCGCAAATTCGCATTGGCATTTACCGCCGCAGCCAGGGCACTTGCTATCGTCGTCAATGTGTCCGGCGCGAGCACCGTATATGCCACCGATTGCGAACCACCGGGAAGCGCGCTATCAGTAAATGTCAGCGTCAGGACATCGCCGGTAGTCTTGGTGCCCCCAATCGTCGCTTTGACAGGAGTCGCCGCCTTGCGCGTCATCTTTATCGGCTTGTTGATAGTATTGGTTCCGACCGTGCCTCTGCCGGCGGTGCCTACTCCCTCATCCAAATACGAAAACGTCAGGCGACTTTCCAGCGGTTGCTTTTCATAGTCGACAATCGGGTAAAGATATCCGTCACTTGGGTTCCACAACCACGCGAGCTTAAAGCAATGCGAAAAATCATGATTGCTCGGATCGTTCGGATAAAGCTCCATCGCTTCCCTGTCCCAAATGAATGTCGCATTGTAAGGCTCGTGCCCGAACCATGTCTCGACAACCGTACTTGTCCCGTCAGGATATTGAACGCGCAGACCTCTTGCCGGATAAGTCCAGGGAGTCGGGGTATACTGGCTGAACGCCGTCGTTCCGTAGACAGTCTGCATCGAGCTTACGAATGAATTGCTCGTGTCATAAAACATCTTGCTCTGCAAACCGAGAACATCCGTCGTCGATACGAGATTGGTATTCGAAGAATCGTAAACGAAGCTGCATGAGCGGCTCATCGGATCCGATATCTGCGCAAGTTTGTAAAAGCCGGAATTACCCAGTGTGTTCGAGACATAGCTCAGAGTACTGACCTGCCCTATCGGATCAGTAATCGACGTGATTCTGAAATTCGCGTCGTATTGTATAAGTGTCTGGTTGCCCTGTGGGTCGAAAATCTTCGTCATGAAAATCTTCGCCGGTGTTGCACCATCAGAGAGATCATATTGCATGATGCTGCCGTCGGTTAGCTGTCTCTGATAGACACCACCTCCCATATTGACCAGAAGCGCCTGAGACAACCTGTCTCGATTGTAGACACCGCCATTGAGCACAAAAGTTTCGGAATAACCCTGGGGCAATCTCACGGTCGCAGTCGACGAGACATCAAGCGTTAAATATGAAAGGTACTCGAAGCTCCAGTTCGGTCCGAGATTTGTAAAAGTAAAAGTCGACGGTTGATCGGCAGTCAGATAATTGTAGTCAATTCCAAATCCGACGGTCCCGCCTATGGGGCAGGCATATGACAGCGGCGTGTCGTAGAGGTGCAAATTGCACGTTGTCGAATTGACATCGAATTGCATCATCCCACCACCAATAGGGCAAGACGGCCCACCACAACATGGTGGTCCGCCTTTGTTGTCCGGCCAGATCCAGGGCACGCCTTTGCCGAATATCTTCGCTCCTTCATCTTGCGACACCGACTTCCATCCTGTGGGCAACGGACCTTCCGGTATCAGCGCATACCCGTCCGTCTCCGCATCGAAGACTCCTTCGCTGATAAGCATGGAATTGTCCACGCCAAATGTCGGGTCTTTGATTTGATAACGGTCGCCAACCTTGGCCGTCACCGTGAAATAGTGCCCTAACGCCCAGTGGGTCAGGCTAGGCACCACTATCTTCGCTCCCGGCGAACGCTTAGCAATTTGAAGTTTCAATCCGAGCTTTGCTGCAAGGTCTTTGTTCTCGACAAGAGACGTTCCTTCTTTTGTGGAAGGATAGTCATCAACCGTTTTGTTGAATTCATACTTGCCGTTTTTCACAGCAAGCAAAGACTGGATACCCCAAGGTCCGCACTTGAAGCTTTTTTCCGGGTGAGAGCGCATCTGGCTGAGCGCTTCTTTCGTCGCTCGAACTTTCTGTTCCATTGAGCCGAAAAACGCTCTGTCTTTTGTTTCAGCCAGAATCTGCTCAATTTCAGCCATGCGCCCGACTTTTGCATTCAACTGCAAAATCTCGGCTATACATCTGTCAGCTACCGCTTTTTGCGGCTGGTCCGTCTCACCTTTAGACGCATTCCATGCAGACGTCCAGAGCTGCAAAGCCTGGCTAATGTATCCGGACTGAAAACGAAGCAAGCCCACATTAAGTTGAACAGACGGAGTCCATCGAGACTCTGGATATTTCTCGACAAAAGACGTCAGCGCCGATACATTTTCTACGTCCTTCGCTCTCTTGAACGACTTCACAGCTCCGGCCAGCGCATCGTTCTCTCCTGCAACTGCCGGGCCCGACATCGGAACAAGCGGCTCTTCAAAAATCCTAGCTGTTGACAAATCAAGATCGCTCGGATGATCCGGAAGAGCTTTCGGCTCGACCGGATTGAGCGTCAGAGGCCCTCTTCTTACACTGCTTGGACTTTGCGGGTAGTCTTTCACCGCAGGCGGTGCCGGTCCCTGGGCGGCAGCCATCGCCGCAATCGGCATATTTAAAACGAGAACAAGCGGTATGAGAAGACACGCGATGCTTTTGCTTACCAGTGCAGTCTTGACCTTTATTCGAAGATGCATTTTCTTCTCTCGCTTGAATTAGTGGTATCAGTTCGCATCATTAGATGCCGGTGCTGCTGCCGCTGCTGCTGCTTTACGGCTGACTCGCGTCATGCGGAATTCCTACAGTCGGCAATTGCTGCTCGATATTCAAAGTCCTCGTGTCGCCCGCAGTAGGCTGGGGCCATTTTGTAGAGTCCAAGGTTAAAACCGAACTCGATACACCACTCGATATGCCGTTCAAAACAGCAATGGCCTTAAGAGTCTGTGTCCAAGCCACATTCACCGGACCGGAATAAGAATTCGATGATGTGGTCGGCGTCGAACCGTCATTGGTCCAATATATTTTTGCTCCATCAGGACCAGCTATTGCCACCTGAGATGGTGCGCTCAATGTAGATGTCGGTAAACTCAGTATCGGCGCCGCCACGGCATTCGTGCTAAGCAACTGATACTTAGATGAAAGATATCCTTCTACAGCCGTTCTTTCTGCCAGTGTGAGCTGGCGGTTCCAGAGCAGCAGCTCGGCAATTTGACCATTGAATCTGTTTCCACCGACCGAGTCTTGTCCAAGAAAGCAATTGTTGCGAGTCAAATTATTCAAGGTCTGCATCGATGTCGACTGCGCAAGCTGGGCGCCGTTCTGGAAAACAGTCGCTGTATTCGAACCGTTGTATGTCGCCGCAAGAAGCTGGAATTGACCCAAATTGACGCCACTGGATGCGGTGGCGGATGACGAAGTGGCACCGTTGACAGTTGTGAAAGTCAATCCGGTTGTCGAAGGCAGGCTCATGCTCACATTGTCGCTCGCTACCCCGTTTCCGAAGTCAAACAGCCTCGCACCTGCAGCCACCGAAACCGGCTTCGCTACAACCATTGCGGTCATGCCGGAGGAAAAATTAGACATGCCCGCCGGAAGCTGGAGAAATTGCGCCCCGCTAAAATTCACAGCCGGCAGTCCATTGACGGCATTGTTCACCAATGTCGGTTGATTCGCGCCGTTGGTCGCGTTGTTTGACGAACCGGAAATGTCTTGCCAATTTGTGACATTGCTTCCGCTTGTTGTAACATCGGACGCGCGATGCCATTCGACTAAGCCGCTGCGCGGAATCATGGCGGTCGTGGTGTCCATTAAATAAGTCGCGGTTGCAACCGGGCTGTCTGCCCAGAACGGCGCCTTGGCAATTGCAGTGATGGTGGACGATTGAGACACGCGCGGGACAAACTCAGGAGCCACATTGTTTAAGAAGAAACTCTGATTGTTGAAAAACCACAGATCACTTGTCGTCGGCGGACTCACTCCATCCGCACGGAAATAAGTCAGAGCCTCCTGCGGCTGACTGATCATCACCTGCTGCTGGGGCAGGAACACGCCCGAGGCAGGCTGTATCTGCGGTGCATCAAGTTGTGGGACCGAGCCGACTCCGTATTTGGAAAGCATGTAAGATTCGATGGATTTTCTCAGCCCATCGGAAACAGGGTTGGCATACAACATCACTTCGCAAATATCGCCGCCGAAATACTCTGTAGACTGCGTGCTCGTGCCAATTCTATTTGTTGACCTTGTCACATTCGCTAAAGTCTGCACCAGTGTACTGCTGGTAGCATGCTGCGTGCCGCCGACATATACTTTTCCGACTCCGGTATTTGGGCTCGACCCGGGCTGGAAGGTCGCTTCCACCAACTGGAAATTACTCGTCGAAATCGGGTTAGATGAAGTCGTCACGTTCGAGCTTGTTGTTCCCGAGTAAGCATATAGCGCCGCATTCTGCCCGACAGTTTTGACCAGCACAGCATCACTCGGACCAGTATTTCCGACAACCACCGGAGTTCCGGTTGCCACCGCGGACGATGGCTTCAGCATAAGAAAAGCTGAAAAGCCCGAGGTCAAGTTTGCATAGCCTGAGGGGAGTGTCAAAAACTGAGAAGACCCATTCAGCGTCAATCCCGAAAGCACGCCACCATTGGCGATATCAGCAGTGAGGGTCGGTCGAGTCGCCCCAGAGCCGGTCGCCGTCATTCCATTGCCGCTTAGATCAGCCCACGAGTCTACTGACGACCCGGTTGTGGACAATCCCCAATCTGATGCATGCCATGACAGGAGATTCGCAGATGGCTGCGGAACGGTCGTACACGTCGAGACATGATCGAAAACCGCTGTCGATTGAGTAGCGCCATTCACAGAAGAACTCACTACAAAGCCGAACGTAGCCTTGTTCGGCATCGGGTTGGTGTTAACTTCCGCCGCAGAGCCGAGCAGCGTCCAGTTAGTACCGTTACTGCTGGTGTACGCACTCACAGTGTACCCCGTGGCTGCGCTGCCATTGCGAGCCAGCCTCAGCCAAATCGGCGCCGCGCCCGATGTCGTTGCGATCGTGCTGTTCACACCACCTTGATAACGACGCGTGAAAGCAACGCCGTCACTTGGTGAACTTGTCAACGTATAGCTATATGCATAGCTCGTCTGTAAACTATTGCGAATGCAAAATCCGGCTAAAGCACCGGCTCCGGTGTTCGTCTGACTGACAACTTTACCCTGAATGATGCAGCTCTGAGTATTGGGTGTGTTGACATAGCAGAAAGAATCGTCAACGGCTCCCACGCCGGTGCCACTGCCGGTGATACTGTAACTGGGCGGAGAGCCGGGCGTATACGTAAAACTGCCTACGCTGCCACTGTTGATGTCGTTCTTCGTCCAGGTCACCGCTTGCGCCAGCGCATCAGTCGGCAGCAGAAGAGAAAGCAGAAGAACAAGCAGGAGGACATTGAAAAATAATGACACCACATACAGTGGCTTGCGTCTGTAGAAATGGTTACGCAAAACTGCAACAAGTGCCATCCGGAGCCTCGTCTACTCGTCTACAAGATGATAGGTATTCCAAAGTGATACCGTGCCCGCCTTCCAGCGCGCGAGACTCCAATTCCTTTTATTTTAGTCGTTTAGAAATGGTAATTTGATCGCTTTAAATTTCGCAGCAGCAGCAAATTCGTTTCCTCATCAAACCAGGCACTCACATGGCTGTCAAGAGGGGGGCGGGCTATCGTTTACAGGTTGCAATTAGCTTGGCGCCTGAGTAGATGACGCATCGCGAATTTTATTAAAACTACTCTTCACGCAAACAAAAAGTTCTAATCATTTATCTTGTTACCAATTGGAGAGAATTGGGAAGTTATAAAAACCTTTGCTTTGATATCTCACTTGCTGCTGATCTGGTCACTTCTAACTTGAGCCTCCGTCAAAGTATCTTCTTCGTCTTTTTGGCTAATCATCGCTTTGGCTAATCATCGCTGTTCATCATTTTTGCAAACATCCAGTGAGGCATTGAGCGTCCGCCGGGAATGTTCATGTTTTCGCGAGCGCGTGCTTCCGCCTCCTCGTATTTCGTTTTGTTCGACTTGATCGTCTCGATTGCCTTTTTGAAATAATGCGCAGAATCTTGTAGAGGTTTATTCCGCGCTTTGTCATATGCGTAAAGGATCTTGGTGTCATCGATTAGTCTTCGCAAGTCGGCGCCGGTCAAGCCGTTTGTCTCATCGGCAAGACGGTCCAGTTCCACGTTTCGCAAGGACTCTGGTAATTGTTCAGAGCGGTCTTTGAGAATTTCCAATCGCGCATTGCGATCCGGATGGCGAGTTTCCAACCACAATTCGATCCGACCTGAGCGCACCAGTGCCGGTGGCACGCTGGCAACATCCATTGTCGTCATCATTACACAGATGCGCTTGTTGCTTTCGCCTTCTAAGCCATCGAGCATGGTTAAAAGATAGCGGTACAAACCGAAGTCTTCTTTATTTTCAAAAATCACATCGCTGTCGTCGATGAAAATAACAGCAGGCGCATTGTTCTTGGCGGCTTCGAAGACTTGCTGGACGCGAGTGTAGAAGTCGCTGCTTCCCGATATGTATGTTCCGTCGATGAGAAAAAACTTGCTGCGCAATCTATGAGCAAGGGCGCGCCCGACAGTCGTTTTGCCAGTACCGGGAGGACCGGCTAAAAGCACTCCTCGCTTGGGTTTTATGCCGTATTCATTGGCTAGCTCGTCTTGCTCCAGCGGAATGATGATGTTTGCTTCCAGAGCTTCTATCACATCATCGAAACCTCGAAGCGAGCGAAGATCGACTTCTTCTACTTCGTCAAGTTCAACGTTGCTGACCATGCGTTGGCTGCGCAAGTAGTCTATGAAGGTGTCCGTATCGAGTGATTTGTGATCATTTATCCAGACACACGCAGACTTCAATTGATGCGAGTTCAACTTGGGCGCAAATCTGAACACCTTGGGCATGTCCAGTTTTTTGGCCTTTGCGCCAAGAAATATCGAGCACAAATGCTCGTAGTCGTCTACAGTGAATTTTTCGATGTATGACCAGTATGTGCGAGCCGCAATGGCGTCAGGGGTAGAACCGCGCGTTCCAAGTACTAGCTTCTTATTGCTCTCCAGGTAATAGTTGCAGAGGTTTGCGAAGACAGCTTCGACAAATTTTTGCCTTTGATACGGGTCGCTGTATCCACAACCGCAGATGACATCGTAAATCAAATCGACGTCGTCCATTATAATCAAATCCGACTCATCCATGGCTTTGCGCAGCATTTCCTCGAGCACTTCTTCCATTTGAAACGGGTCTTTCAGACTGATTTCGTCAAGATACTCACGAGTGTCGAGAAATTTCGAATCGTGCTCCGCATGCAGTTTTCTCAAGATCGTCGTCTTGCCTCTGCCGGACTTCCCGCGAACAACCACAAAGTTGCCGACAGTCAACGATTTCTCGAGGGCGTCATAAGATACTTGCTGCGCAGGACTCAATTTGGTCATATCTTGCACCTAATTATTCATTAGAGATGATTTTTCCGATTTCTTGTTTTTGGATTTGAGATCGAACGTGAATTCGATTTCGAAGCTTTCGGGCGCACCTTTGCCGGGTTTTGGCAATGGGCTGGCATTGGCGATTGCTTTTATGGCGGAGACGTCGCAGGCCGGATCACCTGATGGTTTGTGTATTCGGATTCCGGAGGTAGCACCCGATTGGTGCACTGTAAACACAACGGAGACATTGATCGGATTCGAGGTTGCTGGATGCCGCCAGGCTTTCTTGATTATGGGAGTGATTTTTTGCATGTAGGCTGCGCCGTCAAATTCTTCATCTTCCGCATCTCCGGTTTCTGTTGATGACGTTTCGGCAGACTCTTCTGCCTGTTCAGTTTGAGGGGCTCTTCGGTGACGGCCGTGGCCCAGTTTTGTCGCATCCAATACCGCCAGGGCAACGCAGCCGCCGAACATGGTCAAAACAATTATCACAGCGACGATTCCACTGGACTGGCGGACGAATCTTGTGGAGTTTTTCTTCTTTGCCTTTGCTATTTGACTCAAGATCTCGGGATGGTTCGTCGCCTCAGCGATGCAGGTCAAAAAATGTTCGTCGCCGCATACGAGCGTGTCACCAGTTTGATGGGCTCGCAGCACTATCTTGTCCTCAGCCGATCCGCCGACACGCACTTCCCATTCGTCAAGAGCGATAGCAATGGGCTGGTTGCCATTTTCTTCCAAATAAAGCAGCAGCATGTCGTCTTGAAATGACACGGTTACAGGGATTGAATCGCCTGTGCCGCGTTCATACAAACGGGCCAGGAAATTCATTTGTCTGTCGCCTAGTTGCCTGCTGCCCATAAAACTTTGTCCGAGCGTATCTTTTCAAATATTCCCAATAAACAAAATAGCTCATCTTTTTCACTTGATACATTTTAGTTTGACTTCCAGTTTGCACGGGTAAGTGGACCAAGATACCTGGGGGCTAAATAAAATATGCAATTCGACATTCTCCACGAAGGTTCCAATGCTGTGTTGCTCGTTTCCCTGAAAAGAGGGGAGACGATGAGAGCCGAGGCTGGCGCGATGGTGGCAAAGTCTCCTAAGCTGCAAATTCGCGGCAAGATGTGGGGTGGCTTCTTTGGTGCAATGCAACGCTCTATGCTGGCTGGGGAAACATTCTTTTTTCAGGAGATTTCCGCAGAGGATGGCAACGGAGATGTTCTTCTGGCGCCCAGTTTAATCGGTGACGTTAAGGTAATTTCGCTGGCCGACGGCCAGGATTATTATGTTCAAAGCGGCTGTTTGCTCGCTGCACTCGATCACGTGGAAATGGGCACGAAGGCGCAAAAGCTCACCGCCGGTTTGTTTTCAGGGGCGGGATTCTTTGTCCTGCATCTGAAGGGAAGCGGGCATTTCGTGATCAGCGCCTTCGGCGCCATCATGGAGATTCCGATTCCTGCCGGCCAGGAATACATTGTCGATAACGGGCACGTTGTTGCCTGGTCTGGTGACACTGAGTATCACATGGTGAAGGCCGGAAAGACCTGGTGGAGCAGCATGACCAGCGGCGAAGGGTTGGCGTGCAAGTTTCAGGGACCTGGAAAAGTCTGGATTCAAACTCGCAATCCCAGGGCGTTTGGTGCATGGGTTGGGCAATTTGCCACACGCCGCGGCGGACTCGCCTCTCTTATCGGATAATACCTGTGGAAAAATACCAGGCACGCTTTTACGACTCGTCTGGAAATGCGCCGGATCAAGTTGAGGTGCAGGTCGAAAGTGGAAAGATTTCTATTTGCGGCAGCTCATTCGCTATTCCCTTCGAAGATCTGCAATTGCAAGTGGGAGGGCACGGCGGCGACCGGTTCAAACTGATTTGCCAGAAGCAAAATGTAGCGATACTTTCTGAAGATAGAAGTCTTTTGCACGCCTTGGCTGAGGCTGCGCGAGGTACTGAACTGGGCAAACAAGCCGCGCATGCAGATCACAAAATAGTGAAACGCGGCACTCACAATGCCAGATATTGGTCCATCGTTGTCGCCGTGATCTGCGCGCTGGCAATTACCGGTTACCTGCTTCTTGATCCTATGTCCGCTGCAATTGCCACTATGATCGATCCAAAGTTCGAGATCAAATTAGGCGATATGCTTGCGCGAACCGACAAGCTGGACAAGAAATCCGAGAATTTCCACCGCGTTGCGGGCATCGGCCAAAAACTCACTCAGCAACTGGAAAAGAGCCCGTATAAATTTCAATTTTTTGTGAAGAAGGATAAGGAGATCAATGCGTGCGCATATCCCGGTGGAATTATTATCATCAACTCTGCGCTCATTGAAAAAGCAAAGGACGATGATGAAATAGCCGGCGTGATGGCTCATGAGATCGGTCATGTTATTCACAGGCATACATTGAAGCAAGCGCTGCATAATTGCGGTTTGATCACATGCTTGTCACTTGTCTCCGGTGGCGTCAGCGGACCAGGCGAGGCGGAAAAGTTGGAAACAGTTTTTGCGCTTGCACAAAAGTTGGAGTCGTTGAATTTCAGTCGCGGACAGGAAACGGATGCGGATTTGACCGGGCTGAAACTGGAAGTGAAAGCCGGCTATTCCGGACAGGGCATTATTAATTTCTTCAAGCGCCTGGAGAGAGAGGAAAATTCACTGGGACCGGGCTCGGCTCGCTTGTTCGCCGTCCTCTCGACGCACCCTATGAGTGCCGACCGCGTCGCCAAAATCGAGGCTGAGCTGCAACGGCTTAAGAAAGAAACCGGGCAGCCTTAAGCAAAGACTGCACAATTGCACATATATCGAAAGTTCGAATCGCCGTAATATCGCAGTACCCGCGAGCCGAAAAGAGTGAATGAGCGCCGCCGCGCTTGTGCTTGGCTTTTGTTTGCGTTTTTACCTGCCTATGGTGATTCTCATGCCTTTTGACAGCATCAATTTTTCCAGTGATAAATCCGATTATATAGAACCTGTAAAACCTGTAAAGCCTGCCGAATCGGCTCAGGCGCCGGAAAAGTCAGAGAATAGACCGGATGTCTGGGCGGACTTCGTCGGTTCTCTCTCAGCAAGCGTAGGTGGCGCTGTCGCCTTCGCTTTGGGTTCGAAGTATCATTTGCCCGGTTTAACCAGAATAGCTTCGGTCGCTTGCGCTGGAATGGTTTTACGCCCGACCGCTAAAGCCGGTTATGAAATTGCGTTTTTGTCGAAAGAAAAACATTCCGCAGGCATTATGGATTGTGCATGGGGAGCAATCGACGGTCTGTCGGGAATTTTGGGCGCGGCAACCGAGGCGAAAGCCGGGGCAATTTTTGCCCGCAATTTAGGGCAGAAAGCCCTGGGAAGACCTGTTGCCGCCGCTGTAGCGGAAGAGGCCGGCATGCGCGTTGTTCGCAATTCGCTGCAAACCAGATTCTTGTACGATTCCGGCCGTGCCATCGCTGGTGGTGCCGCCGGCAGTCTTGCTTTCAGTGTGCCGCACAACTTATATAATCATCGCGAAGAAATTGGCAGAGATCCTTTGAATGGCTTGAAAAACGCAGGCGGACAAATCGCGATGGAAACAGCGGCCGGCAGTCTGTTTTGTGGTGCCGCGTCTGGCCTGTTCACTGGTTTTAGAAGCCGAGCAGAGATCGTTTCCAAATTCACGGATTCGCTGAAGCCGAAATCCTATCTGACATCAATGCAGATTCTGCACTTCAATGATTTGCACAGCAATTTGCTTGGCGATAATAGTTTGAGCAGGATCGCAACGGTTGTTGATAAATCTCGAAACTCCGCCAATGGTCGTCCTGTTCATCTGTTTAGCCTGGGCGACGAGTATTCGGGAAATGTCATATCGAATTACACTGGCCACGGTCGTCTCGAGAATGAAGCGATTGCGGCGCTCAAACCTACAGCGACAATTCCAGGCAATCATGCCGTCGATATGGGGGGTGGAAAAACCGACATCAGACCGTGGTTGAACATCACGAATGACTTGAAGAATGCCGAGGACGGTGTCTCGCGTACAATCGCCGGCAACCTGGAAATCAAATTGCCTGGATACGAAGGTTTCGTCGGTCCGGATGGGGTGGTGAAGCCGTATCGTATTTTAGAAGTCGCAAATGCCAATGGAACAAAAGACAAAGTCGGGCTGATTGGATTGGTTACGCACGAGCTTGAGGATTCCAATGTCGAAGTGCACGATCCTATTGAAGCGGCACGAAAATACATCGCCGAATTGCAGAATAAGGGCGTCAACAAAATCGTTGCATTGTCTCACCTCGGATTTGCTGAAGACAGCAAACTGGCAGCGAGCGTTGACGGGCTGGGAGCGATCGTGGGAGCACACTCACATGATGCGACACCGGTTCCTCAATGGGTGTTGAATCAAAAGACCGGCAAGGCAGTACCGATCGTGCAAGCGGGAAGCGAAGCCAGATGGCTGGGCGACTTTAATCTGACGTTCAATCACGATGGTTCTGCCAACCGTTTTCACACTACTGGAAAGCTGCATCCGATCTCCGCTTCCATTCCCGAACATCAGGGTCTGAAAGACATGATCGAAAGGTCTGAGATGTTCAAAAAAGTTTCTGAGTTGAGAGATTCAACTGCATTCTCAGGACACAAGCTCAACATCGGATTTCCATTCGGTAAGACTCGTACCGAAGAGACCGCGCTGTCCAATCTTGTTTCCGATGCACAATTTGAGGGGATCAACAAAGTCCTGCCTGAGGAAGAACAGATTGAATTGTTTATCAAACATACCGGTGACATTCGCAAAGGTCTCCCAGCCAACAAGCAATTGACCGGTCACGAATTGAGTGATGTCTTTTGCAATGGTGACAATGCCAAAGAATTGTGCGTCGCTCAGATGAAGGGTTCTGATATCAAGCGTGCCCTGGAATTCGGCGTTGCGGACTTGAAAGACACCACTGTCGAAAGCGTTGACCCTTCGGGCAATTTCCTTCAGGGCAGCGGCTTTAAATACAAATTCGATCTCGATCTTCCTGAAAGACAACGAGTCTCGGATATTCAAGTTCGCATTCCGGGAACCGACAAATATGCGCCGATTCAAGCGGACAGGATCTATCGAGTAGGCACTCTTGCGCACCCGATTGATAAATGGTCCAAAAAAGACAAACTGGTTTTCGAAGGCGTTCCGGAATTCATGCAGTTGATTTGTGGCGCCGATTCCAAAGCAACCAGGATGGCCGCTGCGCATGAATATGTCGGCTCCAAACTCGTCAATCTCAGCCAGCCGAGATTGCTGGATCAGTTCATTAGCGATCCTGATAAAGTGAAACTTTCTTCCCTTGTCGGAAAGCGATTCCAGGACATTACAAAACGCGAGCCCTTGAAGGTGAGCAATAATGCTGTTGCTGCGATGAATATCGCTCAGTTAGCCAACGTGAATGAGCGGGCGGCGTTTTGAGTCCGGTTCCGTCGATCGCAAAATCTCGCGCGTCAGGGGCGCCGTTTCGCCCTCACCAAGGAAGATATATTTGACGATATAGGAAATCGGATGTCCTTCGGTCCAGCCCAAATAGCAATGCGGAGCTTTGTGCGTGCGATCGCGGATGTACAAGAGAAGCGCAGCCAGGGCATTGGGAACAGCCTGTGAAGTGCATCTCATGACCTGATATCCGTTTATCACCTGACCTTTCACCTCCAGGCAATCGTCTATAAATTCGGAGGCATCATCTGTGGTGACTTCGAAAAATATGAAATCTCCTTCCGGGTGCTGAATGCTGTGCACGTGCCGTGCCCATTCTTCCTTGACACCATAATTGATATCATCCGGTCGGTGAGCAAGAATGCGCACTTCACCCCAGTGTTTCTCCATCGCTTCCTTGATAAATCGCTCGGCGGTCTCGTCCAGTTTTACAGACTGAATGCGCAATTCTGTCGAACGAATCGCCCGTGAAACAAGCGAGCTTGCCAGGATAGCGACGATGAAGAAGGATGCAATCTGCAGACCTTCAGTATTTTGCAAAGTATTGGCGATGAGCGTGTATGCGAAGATGCCGCTGATTAGAATAAAGGCAATTCGATGGAGCCAACTGCGTTTCCACCGGGCAATCGTGGCTGCGATCGCCGCTGACGTCATCAGCACCAATACCCCTGTTGCGTATGCTCCGGCTTGCGCGTCTACATTGGCTTTGAACATGATCGTCACGGCTGCTTCAACAATAAAGAAGAAGATGACCAGCGGGCGTGTAGCCAGCGCCCAATCCGGTGCCATTCCGTAACGCGGCAAGTACTTCGGCACCAGCGTCAGCAGACCGGCAATAGCCGAAGCTCCGGCAAACCATAGAATTGAAATGGTCGAGATGTCATATATCGTGCCGACCAAATGACCGCAATATTTATGACAGAGATACGAAAGTGCTCTGCCGTTTGCTTCGCCGCCTTCCGCGAAATGCTCGGGTGGTATCAAAAGTGATGTCGTGATGCTGCTGAATGTCAGGTAGAAACACATGATAATCGCGGCAGTGGCCAGCAATTTTTTCGAGTTTCTAATTCTTCCTCTGGGTAATTTCGGCTCGTCCTCTGCGTCTCCTTTGACCAGAGGCATGACGGCGACACCGGTTTCGAATCCTGAAAGACCGAGTGCAAGTTTGGGAAACAACATGAGTGAAACGAGCAGCATCTTGGCGGGCGAATCATATCTGTTCGTCAGAGTTGCCCAGGCGTTTTCAAACACATGAGGATTGTCCATCAAGTGCTGGCTGGAAACGAACAACACATATGCGTTAAGACCAAGATATATAGCCACAATGACAGCAGCAACACCGATGGCTTCTCTGAAGCCCTTCAGGAAAACTCCCGACAAAAGGCTCAACAAAAGAAGGGTAACTATGACGCGATCCTTGTTGTGCATCCATACCGGAATCACAGGACTTTCGATGATGTGCGCAGTAGCGTCAGCCGCTGAAAGAGTAATCGTGATAATAAATGCCGTAGCGGCGAAACCCAGCAAAACCAGTACAACTGCTTTGCCTTTCCAGCCTCCCAAAAGGCGTTCGAGCATGGAGACTGAGCCCTGCCCGTGCGGACTTTCCGTCGCCACGACGAAGTAGGTCGGCAATGCCGCCAGCAATGTCATTAAGACAAGGACTAGTGTCGCCAGTGGTGACAGTAATCCGGCGGCAAGAAATGCAATACCGGGCTGATATCCCAAGGTGGAGAAGTAGTCCACCCCGGTCAAGCACATGACCTTCCACCAACTGTCTTGATGCGCAGGTTCGGCCGTATTCGCCTTGGCGCCCTGCATCAACCACTTAGAAAATTCAGTTGTTTGTTTTTTAGTCACGGGGATAAGCCAGGACAAATCCAGAACATACTTTACTTCCAGCCGCGGGACGTTTCAAGCATAGCCTTTCAAATCAAGTTTGAGGTGTTGAATTAATGACGCATGCATGCACGCCGGTGTTTGTTTCCAACTCGCGGGCAAATTCTCTGGCCTGCGTCGGATCTTGCCCTGTGCCGAGGAATATCTTTCGGAATTTTCTGTAACGCTTCAATTGAATCATTCCGTCGATGAGAGTCTCCGGCAATACTTTCACGGTCAATATCAAGTCTCGATCTTTGAACTTGGGCGCCACCTGTTGCGATACCACTCTTTGCAACAGTTCGAAGACGATACCACGGCGAGCGGCTTCTTCTTCGGCATGGAATATGACTACTTCTTTTTCTCCAGGTTCCTCATGCTCCAGGAGGTCAAGCAGCAAAACAGTCAAATTGCGAGCTTTCGCTCCTGCCGTGCAAAGTACATAAGTAGGTAAATCTTCGGGCAAAACGTCGAACTGCTGGAATTTGCCAAGACCCAGGCGAAGGTCGGGCAGGTGCTGCAAGCGACCTTCCAGGACCCCCAGCCTGTAAAAAGCGGTTACCATCAAGACCAACAAGAAAATAGATAATCCGAGAATGCGCGCGTCGTCGGCATAGATAAAGAGACCGACCTCGGCAATCGTCAGAGCGATGAGACCGAGCACCGCCGGCACGGGCATGCTCAATTCACCGATGTGCCATATCCAGCGAGTGCGATACGGCGAGCGGGCGACTTTGAGCGGCATTCTTGCACGCAAAAGAATGACGCCGAAGCAGAAAGACATCATCACGGCCAGGAAAGCCATACCATAGACTTCCGCCAAAGCCTTCACTTCACCCTTCAAAAGGCAGATCATCACGATGGTTACGAACATGAATGTAAGAGCGCAGTTCGGATAGCCCTGGAAGAATGGCATTCGCTCTCTGTATGTTTTGAACGGCCAGGGGGCATCATCAGCCCAGCGGCGCAGAAAAAATCCAGGCAGATTTCCTTGTTTTGCCATCGTCGTGCACAGACCGATGCAACCCGCATAGGCCGTATTGACTGCAGCAAACAGTACCAGGCATGCATCGAGAATCAGCACGACCAGACCGGTGTGCCCGAATTCTTTCAATGCCAGCCCGCTGAGCACGTTGTCGGAATACATCTGCATCTCGGCAGGCGTGAGAAGAATGACGCAAAGATATGCAGTAAGCGGTGCTGTTATAGCGACCAACGAAACGACGACCAGATACACCTTTCTAAGTGTCAACCAGGTTGGGGGCTTGAGCTGTTCGACAATTTGGGCGGCGGCTTCGAAACCGGTGATCCCGAGAAATGCCGCGGCGAATCCGTGAATCAGGTTTTGCGGGGAAATGGTGAAGATGCCGTCGAAAATTTTGCCGAAGTTTGCACCGGTGGAAATAGCGATTGCCAGCCCGTAGGCGTCGAGAACAAGGAGCAGCGTGAAGTGGAACGCGGCCACGGCAAGCACAATTTTTGCCGGTTCTTTAATGCCGACAATGTTCAAGAAACCGAAGAAGACGACCGGTATGAGCGATACTGCAACCAGATTCTCAATGGGCCATTTATTGAGTGCATCAAACGAGTCCAGATAATGTGCGCCCGAAATGGCACTGACGGCGGCGGTAGCCAGGTAGGAAAGAATGGTGAGCGCGCCCACGACCATAGCCATTCGCCGTCCCACGGTCTGCAGGACCATCATGTAGGCGCCGCCGTTGAAGGGGCTGGCTGCGCAGCCCTCTTCGTAGGTGAACTTGAAAAGCCACATCAGCAAGCAGACAACCAGGATCATGAGCGGCGCGGCGTTGCCGACAATGCCGCCGACTATTCCAGGCGAATAGAAAACCGACGTGCCGATGTCCGCTCCGACAATGGCTGCGGCGAGCCACCAGCTCAGCAGTTCGTCCTTATGGCGAGTCACCTGTTGGGATGCAGGCTGGGTGGTCGAGGCGGTTGACGGTTCTTGCAAAGCTGTTACCAGAGTCTCTGAGGAACAAAAGCCCTCTTGTAAATTATAAGGATTATAAGGAAGCTGCGGTCATTAAGCATAAATTCAGAGCTTTTTCGCTTGGTAAAGTTGTCTTTCCTAATGGCTAATTTTGAGCCTGGCTGGTGTCTTCAGCTATTTGATTCAGTTGCTGCCGCTCTTTTCATACTTGGCTTCCGTCCATATCAGGCAACATGAACGCAAGGGCGAACGTTTTCGTCCTTCTCCGCCATTCTCAAAATTTCTCGGGTGATTGAGGCTGTTTCCCCTTCGCCTAAAAACACGAACTTCAAGACATAAAGCAGCGGGGCGCCCTCTGTCCAACCCAGATAAATGTGCGGTCTTTTGCCGGTCAGGTCGCGCAAGTAGAGAAGGATGGCGGAAAGCGCATTGGGCACGGCAACCGTCGTGCAGGTGAGCACGCAATACTCGCCTCTGCGCTCGCCTTTCACCTCGAGAACGTCATCAACGAATTCTGAAGCGTCATCGAGGATGACTTCGATAAAAATGATCCCTTCTTTGCTGATATTGTGCTTGTGCGTTATCTCGGCCAGTTTTTCGGCATACTTGAGATTGCCGGGGTGGTGCGCCACCAAACGAATGGTGCCCGGCATTTTTTGCCCCAGGTTGGCAGTGCTCAATGACTCTGCGCCCACGCCCATCGCTTCTCTGATAATCTCTTCCGCCTCTTCATCGACGACGACGTTCTTGATTCGCAATTCGGTTGAACGGCGCAATCGCGAAATGAAGGAGACGATGATGATTGCCCAGATGAAGAAGCTGGCGATGTGCAAACCTTCGGGCCTTTCGATGATGTTTGCCAATGTAGTGTAGACGAACAGTACTGAAATCAGGCATAACACAACGCGTTTGCCGACGCTCGATTTCCAGTCGTGCAATGTGACTGCTATGGCGGCTGATGTCATCAAAACCAAGACTCCGGTCGCGTATGCCGCTCCCTGGGCGTCTACATCGGCTTTGAAGTATTGAGTAACAGCGATACTGACGATGAAAAGGACGAGTACAAGCGGGCGCATGGCTCTAGCCCAATCCGGCGCCATGCCGTAGCGCGGCAGATAGCGAGGCACGAGGTTAATCAAACCGGCCATGGCGGATGCCCCGGCAAACCAGAGAATTGCAATGGTGCTGACGTCGTAAAAAGTGCCGAAGATGTCGCCGAGGTAGTGATGCGCCAGATAGGCCAGCGCACGCCCATTGGCTTGACCGCCGTCTTGAAACTCTTTTTCGGGAATCAAAAGAGTGGTAATGAGCGAAGTAGCGATGAGAAAACAGCTCATAATAATCGCCGCGGTCGTAAGCAATGTTTTCGTGTTTCTAATTCTGCCGGTCGGCTCTTTTTGCGTGTCTGTCGGATCGCCCTGAACGAGCGGCATTACAGCCACCCCTGTTTCAAATCCTGATAATCCCAAAGCCAGTTTCGGAAACAAGAGCAAGGATACAAAAACCATTTGCGGCATCGAAGGATATTGGCGGCTGAGGCGGCCGAACCAGTCGGTGATTGGTTGTTGGTTATGGAGAATATCTTGGGCGCATACACAAACAACCACCAGATTGAGCAGCAGATAGGTTCCGACAAGGACGATGGCTACACCGATTGCTTCTTTGAAGCCAAGCAAGAATATGGCGGCCAGGATTAAGAGCAGAACGTCGGTCACGATCAAGGGGCTGAGCGAAAAGCCTCTCATGAACGGGTTTTCCACTACGTGTTTGGCGGCATCCGCTGCAGACAATGTGATTGTGATGATAAAGTCTGTGGCGGCAAAACCAATGAGCACAAGCACGGCCGCCTTTCCTCGCCATCCTCCCAGCAAGTGCTCGAGCATCGCCACCGACCCCTGTCCGCGTGGTGAAACTTGGGCAACGCGCCTGTAGATGGGCAACGCCGCAAAGAGCGTGAAGAAGACTAGAACCACTGTCGCCATGGGAGACAGATAGGATGCGGCAAGGAAGGCAATACCGGGCTGATAACCGAGGGTGGAGAAGTAGTCCACGCCGGTCAGACACATGACGCTCCACCAGGGAGCCTTGGTCCCTTCTCCTTCGTCCTTTTTCGAAAGTCCCTTGAATAGCCACTTGCGCGCTGAATTCAGAGCTTCTTGCCGGCTGTCGTCCATAGCGTCGAATTTCCCTTCCTAAGTTTCTTTATCTACCCAATGCTTGCAACAACAACTCTTTTGCCGTTTTTATCGGCGCCAATCTAATGCTGTTTTTATTGACCGATGAGGGTGTTGTCAGGGTATTTCCGTGTGGGCAAACGCGTTACTATTCATATTCTTGGAGTTCTTGGAGTTCTCGGAATTCTCGGATTATCCAAGCAGGGGCTGGCCGGCAGCCCGGGCAGGAGCAAAGTGGTAAGTAAGACCGAAAAAGCGATGAAATGGTCCTCGCTGATTGGCGGGAAGGAAGATGATGAAAAGTCTTCCGCAAAGCAGACTGCCAGGCAGATAATCGATCAGATGTCGCAGCGGCTGATTAAGGAACTCGGTCAGTCTCCCGACCTTGTAATTGCTTTTGTCTCGCATCATTTCGCGCGCAGCTACGAAAAAATTCCCGGATATATCAAAGACGCATTGAAGCCGAAAGCGTTTGTCGGCTGTTCTGCCGGCGGCTTGATCGGCGGCGGCGAAGAGGTCGAACACGACCGGGGCATTGCCCTTGCCGGTGCGGTTTTGCCTGGTGTCAAACTGTCCGGATTTCATATATTCAACGAGCAGCTTCCTGATGGTGATGCACCGCCGTCGGAGTGGGAAAAAATTGTCGGCGTCGAAAGCAGTCTCAATCCATCGTTCATTCTTTTGCCTGATCCGTTTTCGTTCAGGATAGAAACGCTCGTGCAGGGGCTTGATTATGCATTTGCCGGCAGCGTCAAAGTAGGCGGACTGGCAAGCGGGACCAACGAGCCCGGGCGCAACGCGCTTTTTTTGAACGACGATGTCTATTCGGAAGGCATGGTCGGTTTGTCGATCTCCGGAAATGTCGTGGTAGACACGGTGGTGGCACAAGGTTGCCGGCCAATCGGCAAACCTCTCAGTGTGACCGCTTGCCAGGGAAACATTCTTTTGGAGTTGGACGGCGAGCCTGCAATTGGTGTTTTGAAAGCGGTGCTCGAAGATCTTGCGCCTCAGGATCAAGAATTGGCGCGCAACTCACTTTTCCTCGGCGTCGTAATGGACGAGTTCAAAACCGATTTCAAATGCGGAGATTTTCTCATTCGCAATCTGGTCGGACTGGTGCCGGAAGCTGGTGCCATCGTGGTTGGTGAATTGCTCAGGCAAGGAAGAACAGTTCAATTTCATTTGCGCGATGCCGCGACATCGTCTGAAGATTTGAAATTGATGTTGAATAACTATCGCGATCGCATTAAGTTATCCGGTGCTGAAGCGCAGGCTCAGGGTGCGTTGCTTTTCTCCTGCTTGGGACGAGGCAAATATTTGTACGGCGTCAGAAATCACGACAGCGACACTTTTCGTGAGATGGTGGCAGATGTGCCTCTTACCGGTTTTTTCTGCAATGGTGAGATAGGACCGGTTGGCGGAACAACATTCTTGCATGGGTACACATCATCATTCGGCTTGTTCCGAGCGAAAGACAGCGGCGGTTCTTTATAATCAAAAGCGATAGTGAGGAGGAAAAATATGTCTGAACGTTTGGTCGCTTTTCAAAATGTGGTTGCCCGTTTGGCATTGCCGGTCGCCTTGCTGTCTTTGTTTTCCTTTTCCAACTCTGCTATGGCGGCACCTCAAAACAAAGCTCCGGCGACGAAAAATACTGTGCAGAGAAAGGCTCCCCCTGTCAATAATTCGGCCGCACTAACAGGTTATTGGAATCGACTGCGAGTACGTCTTCAAAATAACTGGCAAGTGCCCGACGGCAAAAACACAGTAGTCTTGACTGCCAATATCGCCTCAGACGGCTCG
>Ga0268299_1002550_pt1 | contig 21135 bp, 18 predicted proteins | sample NOBtaG_FD_193484 | JGI IMG/M metagenome (GOLD analysis project Ga0268299, IMG submission 193484) | Activated sludge microbial communities from bioreactor in Nijmegen, Gelderland, Netherland - NOB reactor | ecosystem: Engineered > Bioreactor > Aerobic > Activated sludge | place: Netherlands... | reverse complement strand
GATCAGCTTCGCGGTGATGGAGCAGCACGGCTGCCGGGCGGTGATGAGCTTCGACGCCGACTTCACCCACGCCGGCTTCACTCTCTGGCCGGGTCGGGGCTAGAGAGGCGCATGCCCCGACTCGAGCTCGCGGACGTCTCGCTCTACTACGAGGTTCACGGCGACGGACCCTGGCTGGTCTTCGCCCACGGTGCCGGCGGCAATGCGCTGTCCTGGTGGCAGCAGGTGGCGCACTTCGCTGCCCGCTACCGCTGCGTCGTCTACGACCAGCGCGGCTGGGGCCGCTCGACGACCGCGGCTGCCCCCGACCCGGCGGTGTTTGCGACCGACCTGACGGCGCTGCTCGATCGTCTCGGGGTCGAGAGGGCAGCGCTGGTCGGCCAGTCGATGGGGGGCTGGACGGTCGCCGGCTGCGCCGCCGCGCGCCCCGAGCGGGTGACCCACCTGGCCCTGGTGGGCACGCTCGCGGGCCTGACCGACGACGAGATGCTGGCGGCCCTGGCGCAGTTCCACGCCGCCGGTGGTGGCGCCCGCTTCGACCCGCACCTCGCGCTCGCCGAGGACTTCCCGCAGCGCGAGCCGGCCCTCACCCTGCTCTACGACCAGATCTGCGGCCTCAATCCGCCGGTCGGACCCGAGTTCCTGATGAAGCTGGTCGCGCTGCGCTACGCCGAGCAGGCCTCCCGGCTGCGCATGCCGGTGACCTTCATCGCCGGCGCCCGCGACCGCCTCTTCCCGCTCGACCTCGTGCGCGCGGCGCACGCCAAGGTCGCCGGCGCGGCGCTCGAGGTGCTGCCGGAGGCCGGCCACTCGGGCTACTTCGAATGCGCCGGCGACTTCAACCGGGCCCTGGCGCGGTTGCTGGAGCGCCGATGAGTCGGCTGACGGACTGGCGCAGCAAGGTCGCGATCGTCACCGGCGCCTCGAGCGGCATCGGGCGACTGCTGGCGGAGCGCATCGCCGCGCAGGGCGCGCGCGTGGCGCTGGTCGCGCGCCGGCTCGAGTTGCTCGAGGAGGTCTCGACCGCGATCCGCGGCGCCGGCGGCGAGGCGCAGTCGTTCGCCTGCGACGTCGCGCTGCGCGACGAGGTCTTCGCCACCGCGGAAGCGGTCCGTCGCCGCTTTGGCCGCATCGACGTGCTGGTCAACAACGCCGGCTACGGTCGCCACTGCCGCTTCGCCGACTGGGACCTCGACGACATCGAGCGGATGATGCAGGTCAACTTCCTCGGCAGCGTGTACTGGACCAAGGCCGTGCTGCCGTGGCTGAGCGAGCAACGACAGGGTTGGATCGTGTTCATGGCCTCGGTCGCCGGGCGCATCGGCGTGCCCGACGAGAGCGCCTACGCCGCCTCGAAGTTCGCCATGGTCGGCCTCGCCGAGTCGCTCTCGTGCGAGGTCGAGGACGCCGGCGTGCACGTGCTCACGGTCTGCCCGGGCGCGATCGACACGCCCTTCTTCCGCCCCGAGGATCTCGCCCGCATGCCGGCCGTCGCCAAGCGCTCGATGATCGGGCCGGAGAGGGTCGTCGACGCCACGCTCTCGGCCCTCGCGCGCGGGCGGCACGAGGTGACGGTGCCGGCCTCGATCGCCGTGGGCTACGTCGTGCGCGCGCTCGCGCCCGAGTTCATGCGCCGCCAGGTGAAGAAGACGACGATCGGTTGATCTGGAGTGCGGCGTGAAGCGCCGCTCTGGATGAATCCGTGAACGATCCAGAGCGGCGCTTCACGCCGCACTCCAGATCACTCCTCCCCCAGCCGCTTCCCCGCGAGGGCGCGGGCGCGGGCCTTCTCGACCACCTCCGGCGGCACCGGATCCATGCGCCTCATGCCGAGGCGCAACAGCGCCGGGGCGAGCAGTCGCAGCAGGCGCGCCGCGACCAGGCGCGGGTTGCGCCGCGGCACGGTGACCTCGTGGCGTCGCTTCTCGACCGCCTCGAGGATGGCGTCGGCGACGATCTCGGGCGGATACGTCGGCCCGTCGTAGGCGACGGGCTCGTGCTGCTTGCGCCAGATCTCGGTGTCGATCGGGCCGGGGTGGACCAGCGCCACGTGGATGCCCGAGCCGGCGAGGTCGTTCCACAGGCCCTCGCTGAAGCTGCTCATCGCCGCCTTCGAGGCGGCGTAGAGGGCCTCGCGCGGCGGTGTCACCCGGGCGGCGAAGGACGAGACGTTGACGATCGTGCCGCCGCCCTGGCGCAGCATCGCCGGCAGCGCGGCGAAGGTGGTCCAGACGCACGACATGAAGTTGACCCGCATCACCTCGTCGGCGGTGTCGGCGGAGCTGTGCCAGATCTGCCGGTGGGCGGGAATCGCCGCGTTGTTGACCAGCACGTCGATGCGGCCGTGGTGGCGCAGCGCCTCGTCGATCACGCTCTCGGCGAACTTGCGCCGGCCGAGGTCGCCGGCGAGCACGCTCGAGTCGGGGGAGTCGGCGCGGCACTCGTCCAGCAGCAGCGCCAGCCGTTCGGCGCGGCGGGCGACGCCCATGACGGTCGCGCCGCGGCGCGCAAAGGCGCGAGCGGTCACCCAGCCGATCCCCGACGACGCGCCGGTGATCACCACGACCCTGCCGCGATAGTCCAAGCGAGCCTCCTGATGCCTGGGTCGCTACACCGCCCCGCGCCGCCGCGGCAAGGGGGTTGAGGATGTCCGGGCTCTGCAGCGCTTCGCCGCCGCCCCAACCCAGCACGACAGCGGAGCCGCGACCGTCAGGGAGCGGTTGGCTACGTGCCAGCGCGATGCCAACCGCTCGCTGACGCTCGCGGCTCCGAGGTCGTGCTGGAGGGGTCGCGGTTTGACACGAAGTTCGTGTGACACTAGCCTCGTGGCCGTGAAGAACGTCACCATCACGCTCGACGAATCGGTGGCGCGGTGGGCGCGGATCCGAGCCGCTCGAGAGAACACCAGCGTGTCGCGCTTCGTGGGCGAGCTTCTCCGCGCGCAGATGGTCGAGGAGGAGGGATACGAGGCCGCGATGCAGCGATACCTGGCGCGCCGGCCCGTCCGTCTGAAGGCGGCGGGAGGCTATCCTCGCCGCGACGAGCTGCATGACCGGCCTCGCGTTCGTTGATACCAACGTGCTGGTCTACGCCAGGGACGCGAGCGAGCCGGAGAAGCAGCGCACCGCGGCGACCTGGCTCGCGCATCTCTGGCACCAGCGCGCGTGGACGATCCAGGATCGCTACGGACAGTCCTGGTGGGACTCGCTGATCATCGCGGCGGCGCAGGTGTCGCAGTGCCGATACCTGCTCACGGAGGATCTCCAGGATCTGCAGCGCTTCGACGACGTGACGGTGATCAACCCGTTCCGCCATCCGCCCGAGTCGCTCGACTGAGATTCCGCCCGCCGGAGTCGGATCGACTTCGAAGCGCGACCTCGCGCAGCATGCGCGCCGTGACCAGGCGCGGGTTGCGTCGCGGCACGGCGTTGTCGACCTGCGCGTCGACGCGGCCATGCCGCCGCAGCGCTTCGCCGCAGCCCCAAGCCAGCACCCCATCGGAGCCGCGAGCGTCAGCGAGCGGTTGGCTGCGTGCCAGCGCGGGGCCAACCGCTGGCTGACGCTTGCGGCTCCGATGTCGTGCTGGATTCCGGAGCGGCAAGAACTCCGACATCTGAGACGGAAGCGCCGTTCGCCAGGCAGTTCGTCGCTGCCGGAGGCGCTCTCCAATGGACGGCACGCATTCTGCTTCTGGTTCCCGTTGTAACCCCGCTTCTGCGGGAGTACGGTACCGCCCCGCGAAGGAACGCTGCGGGCGGATGGCAGAGCGAGAGCGAGGGGGCCCATGGAAGAGCACGACGGACTGACGACCATGGAGGGAAGGCGGGCGGTGATTCTGGCGCGTGCCCGCGCGGCGCTGGACGCCCGGCGGGCGTCGCCGGCGCCGGCCGGTGCCGATGTGCTGCCGGACGCGGCCGCTCACTTCGATTGTCTGCTGCAGGCGGTCGCGGGCAATGCCCCGTCGCTGTTCACCGATCACCTGGCGTGGACGAAGGTGGTGCTGGCGCGGCGGGGCACACCTGCGAGCGCGCTCGAGCTGAGCCTCGAGTGCCTCGGCGAGGCGCTCGCGGCGGAGCTGCCGCGCGAGGTGGCGACGCGCCCGCTCGAGATCCTGACCCTCGGGCGGGCGCGGCTTCCCCAGCTCGCCGACGACATCGCGCGCGGCATCGCCGAGCAGGAGTCGCTGGCGCCGCTGGCGCGCGCCTACCTCGAGGATCTGCTCGCTGGCGAGCGCCATCGGGCGGCGCGCCGCGTCCTCGACGCAGCCGAGTCGGGCACGCCGGTGAAGGATCTCTACCTGCACGTCTTCGAGCGCTGCCTGCACGAGATCGGCGCGCTTTGGCAGAGCAACCAGATCAGCGTGGCGCAGGAGCACTACTGCACGGCCGCGACGCAGATGGTGATGTCGCAGCTCTACCCGCGCATCTTCACCGGCCGGCGGAGCGGGCTGCGCTTCGTCGCGACCTGTGTCGGCGGCGACCTGCACGAGATCGGCGTGCGCATGGTGGCCGACCTGCTCGAGATGGACGGCTGGGACACCTACTATCTCGGCGCGAGCACCCCGACCGAGAGCGTCGTGCGAACGGTGGCCGAGCGCCAGCCGCACGTGCTCGGGATCTCGGCGACGATGACGGCGCACCTGGGCAAGGTGCGCGAGCTGATCGCGGCGGTGCGCGCCGCCGACGTGCCCCTGCGGCCGGTGGTGCTCGTCGGTGGACATCCCTTCCAGATCGCGCCCGATCTGTGGCGCAGCGTCGGCGCCGACGGCACGGCGGCCAGCGCCGCGAGCGCGGCGGCGGTGGCGCGTGAGCTGCTGGCGCCGGAGGCCGCGTGAGCCGTTCGCCCGACCTCGACCCGAGGGGCCTGATCCTCCGTTGCGACGCCGGCGGCGGCGTGCTCGAGGTTCTGCGCAACGACGTCGGCCTGACCCCCACTCCTGCCCCAGGCCAGCCCTTCGAGGCGCTGGTCGACGCGATGAGCGCGGAGAAGGCGCGCCGCTTCCTCGCGACGGCCGACGCCGACGGCAGCGCGCTCGACTGGGAGCTGAACGTCGCCACCAGCACCGGGCTGCTGCTGCTCCACTTCGTCGCCGTGCGCGACGCCGCTGGGTTGCTGATCGCCGGCGCCCGCTCGCGCGTCGCGTTGCAGGGCTTCTACGAAGGCCTCGTCGAGATCGGCAACGAGCAGGTGAACCAGGTGCGCGCGATGGTGCAGGAGCGTGCCGCCAGCGAGCGCGCGCGAGAGATGAAGGAGGCGCAGTACGACAACCTGACGCGCCTCAACAACGAGCTGATGGCGGCGCAGCGCGAGCTCGCCAAGCGCAACGCCGAGCTCGACGCGCTCAACGCGCAGAAGAACCAGTTCCTCGGCATGGCGGCGCACGACCTGCGGAACCCTCTGGGAGTCATCCTGGCCTACAGCGAGATCCTGATCGACGAGGGCAGGGAGCGCTTCCGGCCGGACGAGAACGAGTTGCTGGAGGCGATCCACGACTCCAGCCAGTTCATGCTGCGGCTGGTCGAGGAACTGCTCGACATCGCCAAGATCGAGTCCGGCACGCTGCACCTCGATCTGAAGGAGGTCGACCTGGCCGCGCTGGTGCGCCAGACGGTCTCGCGCAACCAGCGGCTGGCGGTCCGCAAGGGGATCTCGCTGTCGGTCGAGTGTGGGCCGGACATCGGGATGGTTCTCCTCGATGCCGGCAAGATCGAGCAGGTGGTGAACAATCTGCTGACCAACGCCATCAAGTTCTCGCCGGGCGGGACGGCGGTGTCGCTGACGCTGGCACGCGGCGACGGCGGCATCCTGCTCAGCGTGTCCGATCAGGGGCCCGGCATTCCCGCGAGCGAGCACCAGAAGATCTTCCAGCCCTTCGCGCGCGCCAAGAGCGTGCAGACGACCGCCGGCGAGAGCAGCACCGGGCTCGGTCTGGCCATCGTGCGCAAGTTGGTCGAGGGGCACGGCGGCCGCATCTGGGTGGAGAGCGAGGTCGGCCACGGCTCGACCTTCCACGTCCTGTTGCCGGAGAAGGAGCCGGCGAACGGGCGGATTGGGGGGCGCGATCCGGGCTGAGCGGCGTTTCGTTTGTGCACCGGGGGGAATTGGTTCAGACTCGACCTCGTCTGGGGCCAGGGCCAGGGGAAGAGTTGATGGACGCGACAACGCGGCGCTGGGTGATCGCCATGGTGGCGGCCCTGCTGGCCGTGTCCGGCTGCGGCGACGGCAGTGGCACCGGCAATGCGCTGTCCGAGACCACCGCCGAGTCGCACTGCGGCAAGTCCGGCGACACCGTCCGGTGCGGCTGCAACACCTACTGCCAGAATACCGGCTGCGGTCTCTGTCGCGCCGCCGCCTCCGGCCTGGTGGCGGAGCCTCCGGCGGCCGGACAGACCGCGTGCGTCGCCGGCTTCGCCGGCATCTATCCCTGCCACAACGTCGATCTGATGGCCTTCCTGCCGAACAGCGCCCTCGGCGGCGGCCAGGCGAACGACGTCTGGGGCTGGACGGATCCCCTCACCGGCCGCGAGTACGCGCTTCTCGGCCGCTCGAACGGCACCTCGTTCGTCGACGTCACCGATCCCGCCGCGCCGATTCACCTGGGCAATCTGCCGACGCACTCGGTCAACTCGCTCTGGCGCGGGATCAAGGTGCACGCCAACCACGCCTTCATCGGCAGCGAGGCGAGCGCGCACGGCTTGCAGGTCTTCGACCTCACCCGCCTGCGTAACGTCGTCAATCCGCCGGTGACCTTCACCGAGACCGCTCACTACGCCGGCTTCAGCAACTCCCACAACATCGCCGTCAACGAAGAGAGCGGCTTCGTCTACGCCACCGGCACGAACACCTGCAACGGCGGGCTGCACATCGTCGACGTGCAGAACCCCGCGCAGCCGGTGTTCGCGGGCTGCGTGAGCAACGACGGCTACACCCACGACACCCAGTGCGTCGTCTACGCCGGCCCGGACGCGGTGCACGTCGGCAAGGAGCTCTGCTTCAGCTCCAACGAGGACACGCTGACGATCATCGACGTGTCGGTGAAGAACGCACCGGTGCAGTTGTCGCGCACCGGCTACGTCGGCGCCGGCTACACCCACCAGGGCTGGCTCACCGCCGACCATCGCTACTTCCTGGTCGACGACGAGCTCGACGAGGCGAACTTCGGCCACAACACCCGCACCCACGTCTGGGACGTGTCGAACGTCGACGCGCCCGTCCGCATCGGCTTCTTCAGCTCCTCGCGCCCGGCGATCGACCACAACCTCTACATCGCCGGAAATCACGCCTATCAGTCGAACTATCGCGCCGGCCTGCGCATCCTCCGGCTCGACGATCTCGCCCAGTCCGACCTGACCGAGGTCGGCTTCTTCGACATCTATCCCGCCGACGACGCACCGGCCTTCAACGGCACCTGGAACAACTACCCTTTCTTCGCCAGCGGCACGGTGGTGGTCAGCGGCATCGAGCAGGGGCTCTACGTGCTGCGTCCGAATCTCGACGGCCAGGTGTTCACGCCGACGCCGAACACGCCTTCGCCGACGCGGACCGTCACCCCGACCCGGACGATCACCGCCACCCGCACCGCCACGCGTACGCGCACGGCGACGCAGACCCGCACGGCGACGCGCACCCGCACGCCGACGGTCGAGCGCACCGCCACCCGCACCCGCACGCCGACTCGAACCCGCACCGCGACCGTCGCGCGCACTGCGACGCGGACCCGCACCGCGACCCGAACGCGCACGCCCACAACCGAGCGCACCGCCACTCGTACCCGCACTGGCACCCGCACGCGTACGCCGACGCGTACGGTGTCGACCCCGACGTTCACGTCGACGCCCGACCCCGCCTGGACGGCGACGCGGACCAAGGCGGTGACGCCCTCGCGCACGGCGACGCGGACGCGCACCCCGACGCTCACGCGCGTGCCGTCGCGCACGCGCACGCCGAGCCGTACCCGCACGCCGACGCGCACCCGCACGCCGACGCGTACACCCGCCTCGGGCTGAGGGTCGGACTCAACGGAGATGAACGGAGAAAGCGATCTCCGTCCATCTCCGTTCCAGGCGACCTAGCTCAACCGCGGCTTCATCAGCAGCCGGATCGCCACCAGCAGCGCGGCGAAGATGGCGCACAGCGCCAGCGTCGGCACGGCGACCTCGCTCAGGTCGGCGCCGCGCTCGACGATCCGGCGCAGCGCGATCTGGTACCAGCGCAGCGGGAACAGACCGCCGATCTGGCGCACGCCGTCGGGCATGAACTGGTAGGGGAACATCGCGCCGGAGAGCACGAACGACGGCATGATGAAGAACACCGAGATGAAGACCGCCTGGGCCGAGGTGCGCGCCAGGGCCGAGACGAAGACGCCGACCGACAGCGACGCCAGCACGAAGGGCAGGGTGACGACGAAGAGGGTGACGAAGCTGCCCTCGGGCCAGAGGCCGAAGACCACGCCCGGTGCGGTGGTCGCGAACAGCATCACCACGTAGCTCACCCCCACGTACGGCAGCAGCTTGCCGAGCACGATCTCGATCGGCGTCGCGGGCGTCGCCAGCATCTGCTCGTAGGTGCCGCTCTCGCGCTCCGCCACCAGGCCGAGGCTGGTGGCGGAGAGGCAGAGGTTGGTGAGCAGCATGCCGGCGAGCGCGGCGAGGAAGAACTCGCGGTCGTCGAGGGTGGCGTTGAACCAGAAGCGCTGGCGCAGGTCGAGCGGGCCGTCGGTGCGGACGCGGTCCTGGGCGGTGCGCTGGTCCGGCTGGCGCTCGGGATCGAACTGGCTCGCGACCTGGGTCAGGTAGCCGCCGACGCGCGCCGCCTGCATCGGGTCGCTGCCGTCCACCAGGACCTGCACCTGCGCCCGCGAGCGCTCGAACTCGCGGCGGAAGTCCTTCGGGATCACCAGCATCGCGACCGCCCGGCCGCGCTGCAGCAGCGCCCGCCCCTGGTCGTAGCTCGTCACCCGCTGCGGCGGCACGAAGTAGCCGGTCGCCATGACGTCCTCGACCAGGCGGCGCGCAGTGGCCCCGCCGTTCCAGTCGAGCACCACCCACGGCACGTTGGCGGGCTTGTTCGACAACGCCATGCCGAAGAGCAGGAACATCATCACCGGCTGGATCAGGATGGCTGCGAGCAGCGCCTTGTCGTGGCGCAGGATGCTCGCCTCCTTGTAGGCGACGGCGAGCACGTTGGAGAGGAAGACCCCGGCGCGGCTCATCGGCGCGCCTCGATGCTGCGCAGCGCGTAGATCACCATGATCGCCGCGAAGATCACCAGGACGCCGAGCTCGGGCGCGAGGGCGAGCGGCCCCTCGCCGCGCATGTAGATCGCGCGGCTCATGCGGATGTAGTGGGTCGCGGGGAATAGCTCGGCCACCCACTGGATCGGCATCGGCATGCTGCGGATGGGGAAGGCGAAGCCGCTCAACTGGACCAACGGGATGCTGGTCATGACGCTCTTCTGCACCGCCTCGGCGGCGGTTGCCGAGGTCGCCGAGATGATCAGGCCCATGGCGAGCGAGACCATCACGTAGAAGGCCGACATCGCCACGAAGAAGACGATGCTGCCCTCGGGCCAGACGCCGAGGACGAAGCCTGCGGTGAGCACCATCAGCAGGACGTCGAAGGCGAACACCGCGCCGAGCGGAAGAAGCTTGCCCAGGAGGATCTCGACCGAGGTGGCCGGCGTCACCTGGAGCTGCTCAAAGGTGCCGGTGAGCTTCTCGTTCACGATCGACACCGCGGTGATGAGCGTGGTGAGAAAGGAGAGCACGAAGCCGAAGGTGCCGGCGACCATGAAGGGCGTGCCGTCGAGGGTGGGGTTGTAGAGCGAGCGCAGCACGACGCCGACGCCCGGCGGCGCGCCGGGGTCGCGCGGCCCGATCTGACCCATGGTCGAGCCGACGATGCCGCGCAGGAAGCCCTCGGCATTGCCGGCGAGCATCGCTTCGCCGCCGTCGAAGACCACCTGGATCTCGGGCGGGTCGTCGCCCGGAGCGCGACCGTTGAGCTGGCGCTCGAAGTCGGGCGGGATGACGATCGCGGCGCCGATGTCGCCCGAGACGATGGCGCGATCGATCGCCTCGCGCGTGGCGTAGGGCCGGGGCGAGAACGTGCCCTTGGCGGCGAGATCGGCGATCAGCCGGCGGCTGGCGGGGCTGTCGCTGGCGTCGAGCACGCCGAGGCGCAGGTCGCGCACCTCCGTCGAGAGCACGAAGCCGAAGATCAGCAGCGCGCCCAGCGGCACGCTGATCAGGATGATGACGGTGAAGGGATCGCGCAGGGTCGCGAGCACCTCGCGCCGCATCAGCGTCAGCAGCCGGCGCCACCTCATGCCGCCTCCTTCGCCAGCCGGCGCGCCGCCGATTCGAGCAGGACGGTGCGGAAGATCTCGGTCATCTCCGGCTGCTCGATGCGCACGTGGGCGCCGCGCACGTCGACGCAGATCCGTCGCAGCTCGGCGAGCAGGACGCCGTCGAGCACGGGGGTGAGGAAGACGAGTGCGCCCGGGGCGGGTGCGGGGCGGTGGCCGAGACGGCGCAGGGCCTCGGCCGCGCGCGCGGCGATCTCGTCGGAGGGCACCTCGACCACGACCCGGTAGCCGTCGGAATGCTGGCGCCGCAGGGCCTCCGGCTCGGCGTCGGCGATCAGACGCCCCTCGTCGATGAAGCTCACCCAGTCGCAGTAGTCGACCTCCTCGAGGAAGTGGGTGGTGACGAATACCGTCGTGCCGCCGCGCGCCTCGTCCTGGATCAGCTCCCAGAAGAGGTTGCGGTTGTGGACGTCGACGCCGGCGGTGGGCTCGTCGAGGAAGAGCACGCGCGGGTGGTGCAGCGTCGCCAGCGCCAGCCCGGCGCGCTGGCGGATGCCGGCGGGCAGATCCTCGCTCTTCTCGTCCTGTACCTCGGCGAGCGAGAAGCGCTCGCGCAGCGCGCCCCAACTACGCTCGAGCTGCTCGCCGCTCAGGCCGTAGAGGCCGGCATAGAACTCGACGTTCTCGCGCAGTGACAGCCCCTGGTAGAGGCTGACCTTCTGGCCCATGTAGCCGATGTGGTCGCGGACGCGGCGCGGGTGGTGGCCGACGTCGATGCCGTCGACCTCGATCTCGCCCGCGGTCGGCGCCAGCAGCCCGATGAGCATGCGGATGGTGGTGCTCTTGCCCGAGCCGTTGGCGCCGAGGAAGGCGAAGATGGTGCCGGGCCGGACGCGGATGTCGAGCGCGTCGACGGCGGTGAAGTCGCCGAACTTCTTGGTGAGGCGGTGCGCGGCGATGATCGGTTTGGCCTCGAGGCCGTCGCCGCCGCCTGCGACGGTGCCGCTCGCTCTTCGACCCTCTCCCGCCGCCTGGGCGGGGGCGTTCGTCGCCGTGGTCTTCGCGCCTTCGCGGGCGAGGGCGAGGAGCGCCGACTCCATGTCGAGGGGGACGGCCTCGGCGAGGCGCGCGCCGGGCAGGTCGCCCAGCTCGGCGAGCACGCGCGGGGCGGCGGGCGACTGCGCCTGCGGCACCTCGACGCGGGCGAACTGCGCGCCGGCGCGGGTGCCGGAGACCCACTCCAGCCGCGCCGCCGCGGCCGCGACCGCGCGCGGGTCGTCGCTCCACAGGCGGTAGAGGTCGAGGCCGACCATGGCGCGCAACTCGGCGGGTGTGCCGGTGGCGACGACCCGCCCGTCGTCGAGGTAGACGATGCGGTCGCAGGCGGCGGCCTCGTCGAGGTAGCTGGTGCTCATCAGCACCAGCATGTGCTCGCGGTCGCGCTCGAGCAGCTTCCAGATGTCGCCGCGCGCGACCACGTCGACGCCGGCGGTGGGCTCGTCCAGCAGCAGCAGCGGCGGCCGGGTGAGGAGAGCGTTCGAGACCGCCAGCTTCTGCTTCATGCCGCCCGAGAGCGCGCCGGCGGCGCGGCCGGCGAAGGGAGCGAGGCCGGTGCGTTCCAGCAGCTCGCGCGAGCGCGTCTCGAATTCCTCGTCGGAGAGGCGATGCAGGCGGGCGGTGAAGCGCAGGTTCTCGCGCACCGAGAGGTCGCGCTGCAGGCTGAACGCCTGCGGCACGTAGCCCGTCTGGGCCTTGAGGTCGGTGACGTCCTGGCGCAGGTCGAAGCCGAGCACGCGCGCTTCCTCCGCCTCGATCTCGAGCAGTCCCGCGAGGCTGCGGATCAGAGTCGTCTTGCCGGCGCCATCGGGGCCGACGACGCCGACGATCTGGCCGCGCCCGAGATCGAGGTCGATGCCGTCGAGCGCGACGTGGCGGCCGAAGCGCTTGCGCAGTCCGCGCAGGCGGATCAGCGGCTCATTCGGCGTCGAGGTAGACATTGCCCTCGGTGCCTGGCTGGAGGCTCTCGGCGCCCTCCAGGATGCGGACCTTGGCGCGGTACACCTGGCCCATTCGGTCGCTGCGCGTCTCGATCTTCTCGGGCGTGAAGTTCGCCTGGTCGGCGACGAAGCTGATCTCGCCGGGGAAGCGCTGGCCGGGGCGGCTGTCGAGCTCGATCTGGACCCTGCGCCCCACCTGCACCTCGCCGACCTGGCTCACCGGCACGTAGATCTGCACGTACTTGTCGAGCGGATCGAGAACCGAGAGGAGCGCGGTGCCCGGCTGTGCCAGCTCGCCCGGCCAGATGAACTGCGTCTGCACCACCGTGGCGGTCGCGGGTGAGTGGACCTGGTACTTGGACAGCGTCACCTCGAGCTCGGCGAGTTGGGCGCGCGCCAGCTCGCGCTGCGCGCGCATGGTCTCGAGCTCGCGCCGGGCGACCTCGATCTGGCGCTCTTCGGCCTGGGCGCGTGCCAGCATCTCGCGCGCGCGCTCGAGGGCGCTGCGGGCCTGATCGCGCCGCCCGCGCTGGTCGTCGAGCAATTGCAGAGTGCTGGCGCCGGTCTTCACCAGACCCTGCTCGCGCTCGAAGGTGCGCTCGGCGACCTCGTAGGTCGACTCGGCCTGGCGGACGTCCGCCGCGCGCGCCAGGACGTCGCGCTGCCAGGTGCCCTGCACCAGCTCGATGCGCTCCTGCTGGGCGAAGATCTGCGCGTCGAGCGCCGCCATCTCCTGACGCTTGGAGTTCGCTCGCGCCTGGATGTCGCGATCGTCGAGCTCGGCGATCGTCGCGCCGGCGGGCACCGCGTCGCCCTCGCCGAAGTGGACTTCGAGTACGCGTCCGGCAACCTCGCTGCGGAGCACGCGCTCCTCGCCCTCGACGAAGCCGGTGAAGTGCTGCGCGCCGCTCTCGTTGCGCGCGAACCACACCGCGGCGGCGATGCCGACGGCGAGGAGAAGAACGATCGGGATGAGCTTGCGGGGCATGGTTCACCTCTGCGCCGGCATCGCCTGCGCGAGCGGCAGCCCGACGAGCTGCTGCAGCTCGGCGCGCCGGGTGTGGGCCTGGTAGAGCGCCGTCGCCAGCGTCGCACGCTGGCTGGCGAGGAGGATCTCGGCGTCGAGGACGTCGGTGCTCTGGGCGCGTCCGGCGCCGAACTGCTGGGCGCGGATGCGGAGGTTCTCCTCCGCCTGTCCCACCGCGACCTCGGCCGAGGCGTAGGCCGCCAGGCGCTCTTCGGCGGAGCGGCGGGTGGCGCGCACGGCGTTCTCGATCTCGCGCATCTGCGCCTGGATCGCCGTCTGGTTACGCTCGGCCGCGATGCGGGCCTCGGCGATCTGTGCCTCGCGGCGGGTGTCCGTGCCGAGGTCCCAGGAGAAGCCGACGAAGCCGGAGCCGACCGTCTGCGGTTGGATGATGGTGGCGCTGGAGTAGTCGATCGCGCCGCCGCCGTAGGGTCTCGGCAGGCGGCTGCGCTCGAGCGAGGTCAGGGTCTCCTCCAGGCGCTGCTGTTCCTGAATCAGCGTCTCCAGCCCGGGGTTGGTACGGAAGGCGGCCTGCAATGCCTCGTCGGCGCTCGGAAGGTCGGGCGGCAGCGCCACGTCCTCGAGCTCGACCGACGCGTCGATGTCGCCGCCGATCTGCTGGTTCAGGTTCCAGCGCGTCCGGTCGACCTCGAGGTCGCGGCGGACCAGCACCTGCTCGGCGTCGCGCAGGGCCACCTGGACGACCAGGACGTCGTTCTTGGTCACCCGCCCGGCATCGAAGCGCGTCTGGGCGTCGTCGAGCTGGCGGCGGTAGAGCGCGATGGTCTGCCTCGTCACCTCGCGCAGCCGCAGCGCTTCGAGGTGCTGGAAGTACGCGCGCACGGCGAGAAACTGTTGCTCCAGGGTGGTGGCCCAGAGGCGCGCCTGCTCGCCGCGGTAGCCGGCCTGGGCGGCGAACAGCGCGTGCCAGAGCTCGCCGGTGACGTCGAGCGGCAGCAGGGTGGTGCCGTTGACGGTGCCGAAGTTGTCCTGCCGGAAGACGAAGCTGGGGGTGACGCCCGGCGGGAAGAGATCGGGCGGGAGGTTGACGTCGTTGCGCAGCGGGTCGCTGTACCAGGTGTAGCGGCCGCTGCCCGTGCTCGCGGGCAGCAGGCGGCCGCGGGCGTCGTAGACGCGCTCGGCGGCGCCGGCGACCTGCTGGCGCGCGATCTCGATGCGGCGGTTGTTGCGCGCCGCGAGCTCGAGGGTGGTGCGCAGGTCGAGTCGAGCGACCGTCGGCGCGGGCGTCGCGGCCGGCTCGTAGGCGACGCCGGCGCCGCGCGCGATCTCGCCCAGGGCCTCGTTCCGTTCGGCGCGGTCCCAGCCGCCGCTGCCCTCGGGCTGGCGCAGCGCATCCACCGCCGAGCATCCCGACAGCGCCACGCAGGCTGCGAGCGCGGCCAGGGCCGCCTGTCCTCGCATGCGCGAAGCGCGGCCGGGAGGGGGCGCGCACCCCGGGCGCCGCCGCCGCAGTGTCGTGCTCATGATCGCCCCCCGCGCGCCTTGCGGCCGACGCTCTCCAGACCGCCGATCGAGAAGGCGTAGACGTGATCCGCGAGCTCGCGCAGAAAGGCAGGGCCGTAGCCGCGCAGACCGAGCATCGGCAGCAGCATCGGGCGCATGAAGCGGTAGAACTGGACCTGGGCGTTGACGCTGAAGACGACCAGGTCGACCTGCCGCCGGCTGAGATCGGGGCGCAGGCGGGCGACGATCTGGGCGACCTCGTCGACCAGCGGCTGGATGAACTCGCGCACGATCACGGGCAGAGCTTCGCTGGGATCGGCCATCTCGCGCATCATGAGCTGCGCGTGCAGGTTGGGCTCCTCGCCGAGCAGCATCGCGACCATCACGTCGAGGCGTGCGCGCAGCAGACGCAGCAGCGTCGGGCGCGACGCCCGCTCGAGGGTGCCGTCGGCGAAGCCCGCGCCCATCGCCTCGATCTGCGTCCGAATCAGGCCGAACTTCTCGCGCAGGACCTCGAGGTAGAGATCCTTCTTGGAGCCGAAGTGGTAGTTGCCGGCGGCGACGTTGACGCGGGCGCGTTGGGCGATGTCGCGCACCTTGGTGCCGTGGAAGCCCCTCTCGGCGAAGAGCTCTCCGGCCGCCGCCAGCAGGCGGGTCTTGGTGGCTTCTCGGGTCGTGGCGGGCACGAACAACTGTTTGAAACAAATGTTTGAGGCAGTCAAGCGGGGGGAATCGGGATGGAATGCCGGCCCGGCGGGTGGTACGTCGCCTGTCGTGTCGTCCGCCGTTCGCTTCACGCGTCGCCGCTTCCTCCAATTCGGGGGCTTCTCCGCCGCGATGGTGGCCGCCGCCGGCCTGCGCCGGGCGCGGGGCGCGCCGCCGCCCGACGGCGAGCTGCGGGTGCTCTCGCCGCGCGACGCCGCGATCTTCGCCGCCGTCGCCGCCCGCATGACCGACACCGGCGACCCGCGCATGCCGCGCTTCGCCGACACGCCGGCGCTCCTCACCGTCGACCGCGCCCTGCTCCATCTCGACGAGGACCAGCAGCGGCAACTGGGCATCGCCCTGAAGCTCTTCGAGTACGGGCCGCCGCTGTTCGACTTCCGTTTCGCGCGCTTCACGGAGCTGGCGCCGGAGGAGCAGGATGCCCACGTCGCCGGTTGGCGCGACAGCCGCTTCGAGACGCGCCGCCTGGCGTACCGGGCGATGAAGAACCTGTCGTTCCTCGGGTACTACAGCCAGGATGCGACCTGGGCCGGCATCCACTATCTCGGCCCGGTGATCCCGCGCCCGCGCCGCGAGGTGCCGACGTGATCGTCAAGGGCAGGGAGATCCACGGCGACCGATCGCTGCGCGCCGAGGTGTGCGTCATCGGCACCGGCGCGGGCGGCGCCGTCGCGGCGAAGGAGCTCGCCGAGGCCGGGCGCGACGTCGTCGTGCTGGAGCAGGGCGGCTACTACACCAAGGAGGACTTCACCCAGCGCGAGGACGAGATGATGCCGCTGCTCTACGAGGACATGGGGCAGCGCGCGACCAGCGACCAGTCGGTCCTGATCCTGCAGGGCCGCAACGTCGGCGGCTCGACCGTCCACAACCTCTGCTACTGCTTCCGCACGCCGCCGGCGATCCTGGAGAAGTGGAAGCGCGAGGAGGGCGTCCGCGATCTCTCCTGGAACGATCTGGTGCCGTCGTTCGAACGGGTCGAGGCGATGCTGAAGGTCAAGCCCATCCGCCCCGACGAGGTCAACGTCCTCAACGACAAGATCCGCCAGGGCTGCGAGAAGCTCGGCTGGCGCGGGCTGGTGGCGAACCACAACCGCGAGAACTGCGCCCAGTCGGGCTTCTGCCTGCTGGGCTGCCCGTTCGACGCCAAGCAGAGCATGCTGATCACCTACGTGCCGGCGGCCGACCGCGCCGGCGCTCGCATCCACGCCGACTGCGCCGTGCGGCGGCTGACGGCGGAGAACGGCCGCGTGCGGCGCGTCGAGGCCGAGGTCGTCGACGAGCTCGGCCGGCCGCACGCGCGCGTGACGGTCGAGGCCGACGTCTTCGTGCTCGCCGCCGGCGCGATCAACACGCCGGCGCTGCTGTTGCACAGCGGGCTGGCGAACTCGAGCGGGCAGGTCGGGCGCAACCTGCACCTGCATCCCTCGGTGATCCTCTCGGGCCTGTTCGACGAGGACATCTACGGCTACCGCGGCATCCCGCAGAGCTACTACGTCGACCAGTTCATCGACCTCGAGAAGGATCCGGACAGCGGCTACATCCTCATGCCGGTCTACGGCTTTCCGGTCACCACCGCCGTCAACCAGCCCTCCTTCGGGCGCGAGCACTTCGCCCTGATGAAGGAGTTCCACCGCACCGTCGGCCTGCTGGTGCTGTTGCACGACCAGTCGTCGGGCCGGGTCGAGGCCGGGCGCGACGGCCGCCCGGTGATCACCTACGCCCTCGACGCGCGCGACCGCGCCCTGGTGCTGGAGGGGATGAGGCACTGCGCCGAGGTCCTGTTCGCCGCCGGCGCGCGCCAGGTGGTGGTGCCGTACGAGCGCATGCTCGCGCTCGCGCCCGGCGACGACCTGGCGGCGATCGAGGCGCGCGGACTCGAGCCGAACGACATCCTGCTGGCCTCGACCCACCCACAGAGCACCTGCCGCATGGGCGAGGATCCGGCCCGCCACGTGGTCGACTCGTGGGGGCGGTCGCACGATCTGGCCAACCTGTTCGTCTGCGACATGAGCGTCTTCCCCTCGTCGCTCGGCGCGCCGCCGCAGATCACCACCGCCGCCCTGGCCGACCGCACGGCGCGCTGGATCGCGGCGAACTGGCCCGCGGTCGCTTCCGGCTGAGCCGCGATTCGCGCCCCGACCCGGCAGAACATCGGAGCCGCGACCGTCAGGGAGCGGTTGGCCTCGCGCTGGCACCTGGCCAACCGCTCCCTGACGGTCGCGGCTCCGCTGTCGTGCCGGATTGGCGCGCGCAATCCATGCCGCTGCGGCCACGGCGTGTTCCCCTTGCGCCGGCGCCGTCACCTGGCGTAGGCGCTCGTCATGAGCGCCATCGCCCTGGTCGATTGCACCCTGCTCGACTGCACCGGAGCCGAGCCGACGCCGCGCTCGACCGTGCTGGTCGAGGAAGGTCGCATCACCCGCGTGCAGCGCGCCGCCGAGCCGGCGCTGCCGCGCGGGGCGGAGCGCATCGACTGTGGCGGACGAACCCTCATGCCCGGCCTGAGCGACGCGCACGTGCACTGCGCCATCACCGAGACCGACCCTGCCAAGGCGCGGCGCGATTCGGCGGCGACCACGGCGCTGCGGATCAAGGACGTGCTCGAGCAGACGCTCGATGCCGGCTTCACCACCGTGCGCGACGCCTTCGGCCTCGACTGGGGCTTCGCCCAGGCGATCGAGCGCGGTCTCCTGCGCGGCCCGCGCGTGCTGTTCGTCGGCCCCTGCCTGTCGCAGACCGGCGGCCACGGCGACTGGCGCGAGCCGCATCACCAGCACGGCCCGGTCGAGGGCATCTACGGCCTCGCCGCCACGCCCCGCCTGTGCGACTCCCCCGACGAGATGCGCCGCGCCGCGCGCGAGATCCTCCGCACCGGAGCGCACGGCATCAAGCTGATGGCGGGCGGCGGCTGCATGTCGCCCACCGACGAGCTCGAGCACACCCAGTTCACCGTCGAGGAGATGGCCGCGGCCTGTTACGAGGCGACGGCCCGCAAGAAGATCACGCTGGCGCACGTCTACACGCCCGACGGCATCCGCAACGCGCTCCGCGCCGGCGTGCGCAGCATCGAGCACGGCAACTTCCTCGACGAGGAATCGGCCGCGGCGATGAAGGCGGCGGGCGCCTTCTTCGTGCCCACCCTCACCACCTACGAGCTGATCAGCGCGTTCGGCGCGTCGCAGGGCGTCCCGGCGAACATGCTGGCGAAGATCGACCAGGCGAAGGCGGGCGGCTTCCGCTCGCTCGAGATCGCCCGCGCCGCCGGCCTGCGGATCGCCTCGGGCTCCGACGTGCTCGCCTCGATGCAGCCCTTCAAGGCGATGGAGCTCTCGCTCAAGGCGCGCGTGCTCGGCACCCACGAGGCCATCCTCTCCGCCACCCGCACCAACGCAGAGCTCTTCGGCCTGGCCGCCGAGATCGGCACGGTCGAGGAGGGCAAGCGCGCCGACCTCATCCTGGTCGACGGCCAACCGCTCGACGACGTCGCCATCCTGCAGGACGCCGCCCGCGTCGGGCTGGTGCTGCGCGACGGCGCGATCCGCAAGCGCACCATGTGACCGGCGGCAGCAGAGCCGAGCGCCCAGAGACAGGAGAAGCACCCATGCAGCGCGACATCGAGTTCGACAGCGAAGGCGTGACCTGCCGCGGCTGGCTGTTCACGCCGGACCGGGGCGCCGGCCCCTGGCCGGCGGTGGTCATGGCGCACGGCTTCTCGGCCGTGAAGGAGATGCGCCTCGATCGCTTCGCCGCCGCCTTCGCCGCCGCCGGCCTCGCGAGCTTGGTCTTCGACTACCGCGGCTTCGGCGCCAGCGACGGAACCCCGCGCCAGGATCCGGTGCCGGAGTCGCAGATCGCCGACTATCGCAACGCGATCAGTTGGGCGCGCGCCTGCGCCGACATCGACCCGTGTCGGATCGGCGTCTGGGGGTCGAGCTACAGCGGCGCCCACGTGCTGGTCGTCGCCGCGCGCGACCGGCGCGTGCGCGCGGTCGTCTCGCAGGTGCCGCTGATCGACGGCAGGCGGACGATGGAACTGCTCGCCGGCGTCGACGGGTGCGCGCAGATGGTCGAGCAACTGATCGTCGAGCGCGAGCGCATCTACGGCGGCGGCGCGCCGGCGATGATGCCGGTGGTCGACGGCCAGGGAGGAGCCGCCGCTCTCGCCACCGCCGACTCGTGGGAGTGGTTCCAGCTCGCCGCCCGACAGGCGCCGAGCTGGCGGAACGAGGTGACGTTGCGCTCGCTCGAACGCCTGCTCGAGTACTCCCCCGGTTTGGTCATCGATCGGATCGCCCCCACGCCGCTGCTGCTGATCGCGGCCACCGAGGACTTCATCCCGATCGGCCTGACGCGCGAGGCGTTCGCGCGGGCCGGCGAGCCGAAGCGCCTCGTCGAGCTCGCCGCCGGCCACTTCGCCCCCTACGAACCGCCGCTGTTCGGCACCGCGTCGGCCGAGGCCACCGCCTGGTTCACCCGCCACCTGTGATCTGCAGTGCGGCGGTCCCCGCCGCTCTGGCTCGTTCGCCGGGGAATCCAGAGCGGCGGAGACCTCCGCAATTTGCCGCGCAGGTCGAGGGGGGACGCCAGAAAATGGGTTGCATCCGGCGCGCGGCCTCCGTTAGGGTGACGCTTTCTCGCAAAGGGGGGTTCATGCGCATCGCCACGCGTCCGTCCATCGTCGCCGCACTCGGTCTCGCGCTGCTGGTTTCGTTGCCGGCTGCCGCCGCAGCGGCGCCGTACCCGAACAATCTCTGCGTCGGCAAGAAGCTGAAGGCGGCGGGCAACTACTGTCGCGACGTCTTCAAGGCCTGGTCGGTGTGGAGCAAGTCGCAGGACACCGCCAAGCGCGATGCCAAGCTCGCCCTCGCCGCGACCAAGCTCTCGGACAAGTGGATCGCGGCCGAGTTGGCGGCGGCGGCCAAGGGCTCCCAGTGCGGCGAGACGACTCTCTCGGCGGCCGGCACGCAGGGGCTGGTCGACTCGGCCGCGGCGACGCTGATGGGCACCATCCTCGCCGGCCTCGACCTCGGCGACAAGGACCACGCCCGCTGTGCTGCCGGCATGCTGCGGGCGGCGGCGGTCCGCTGCGGCGCCTTCCTGACGGCGGAGAGCGTCTGGATCAAGACCCTCGACAAGGATCCGCAGGCGGCGAAGCGCAACCTGAAGCGCAGCAAGGCGACCGCCAAGTTCGACACCGCCTGGGCCAACGCGACCTCTGGCACCTGCCCGACCGGAGCGACGCTGGGCGGCGCGGCGGCGGCGCTCGACGACCTGAGCGGCGACGTGATCTTCGACAGCACCGTCTCGCCGGCGGTCGACCAGGGCACCTTCGAGCAGATCGTGCCGGCGGCGGTGGAGTACGAGAAGCGCAGCTACTCGCCCATCTGCTCGCGCAACACGCCCTACAGCTTCTTCGCCAAGCGCGGCACGGTGAACAAGCTGGTGATGTACTACCAGGGCGGCGGCGCCTGCTGGGACTACTTCACCTGCGAGACGCTGCAGACGTTCGATTCCTCGGTACAACCGAGCGACAACCCCAACCTGGCGACCGCCGGGTTCGCCGACGCCTCGAATCCCCTCAACCCGTTCCGCGACTGGAACGTGGTGTTCGTGTCG
>Ga0268299_1002549_pt1 | contig 21145 bp, 17 predicted proteins | sample NOBtaG_FD_193484 | JGI IMG/M metagenome (GOLD analysis project Ga0268299, IMG submission 193484) | Activated sludge microbial communities from bioreactor in Nijmegen, Gelderland, Netherland - NOB reactor | ecosystem: Engineered > Bioreactor > Aerobic > Activated sludge | place: Netherlands... | reverse complement strand
ATCCAAAAGACATGTGTTAGAATACCAACCTTCGAAACGTACAACAGGTCAGGATTCTAAGCCGTGCCTAATATCAAGTCAGCAAAAAAACGTGTCCTCGTCGCCGAGCGCAATCGCGTTCGCAACAGAACATGGAAATCCGCAGTCCGCACCGTTCGCAATAACGTTGCCGATGCAGTCAAATCGACCAGCGCGAAAGACGCCAAAGCAGCTCTCAGCCAAGCTTATGAAGTAATCGACAAAGCCGTGGCAAAAGGTGTTTTGCACAAGAACGCAGCCGCCAGAAGAAAATCTCGTCTGGCCACCAAAGTTCAGACGCTTTCAGCCAAGTAGTCGTAAGACAATCGATTTCGAATCAAGTCGGCGCCGCGGCGTCGGCTTTTTGGCACATACTTGAGAACCGCATAACAAGCAATTTTCGCCCCTGATCTTTGATGGGAAAGATCATTGAGTGGAGCGGCTTTTCCCGCTGTTTCGTTATAAAATTGATTACGGAAATCCTCTGAAATCGAGACGTAGTTTGGTTCTTGTCATTCAATGCATTTCCAATCGATATGTAAAAGGAGTCTATGAACACACATCCTGGCGGTTTGGAACATACATTGGAAATAGACGGCACTTTTGTTGAGTCCGGCGGCAATAAGCAGGCAGCCTTGCGCAAGACCGATTTGAAACTTGAAAATCTCCACGAACCGGTGCATTTTATCGGCATCGGCGGTATCGGCATGTCGGCTCTGGCTCGTTTGCTTCTTCGTGAAGGCAAGGCGGTATCAGGGTCCGACAAGCAAGCAGGCGAGATAACGCAGGAACTCGAAGCGATGGGTGCCAAGATTTATATCGGGCACCAGTCCGAAAATGTTGCTACAGCAGGCAGCCTCGTAATTTCAACTGCAATCGTCAGTGAGAATCCGGAGCTGGCAGCGGCGCGCGAGCGCAATTTGCCGGTCTTCCATCGCTCTGAGATGCTCTCAGCACTATCTGCCAAATCGAAAACAGTTGCCGTCACAGGCACGCACGGCAAAACCACCACAACAGGAATGGTGGCACAGGTGCTCATCGACGGAGGGCTCGATCCGTCGGTTGTTGTGGGCGGCATTTTTGAACGCATCGGCAGCAACGCCCGCTATGGACAGGGTGGTTATTTTGTCGCAGAAGCCGACGAGTCGGACGGCACTCACGCTGGACTGGCTTCTCATGCGGCAGTTATCACGAATGTCGAGCCTGATCATTTGGAGAATTATCCCGGTGGCATGGCACAAATTGAAGAAGCCATGCTCGAATTCGCCTCCCGTTCCGAAAAGGTAATCGTCTGTCTCGATGACGCCGGTTGCAGGAAATTGCTGGCGCGCATAAGCAAGCCCACAGTTACCTATGGACGCGCGGACCTGGCACCGCAAGCCGATTATCGATATGAGTCGTTGCCAGGTTTTGGCATGCGAGTTTTTCGAGGAGCGGAACTTCTCGGACAATTGGCCTTGAAAGTTCCCGGCGAGCACAATAAGCAAAACGCACTGGCAGCCATCGTTACAGGTATGGAGCTGGGAGTGTCGTTCGATACTGCGGCTCGTTCGATGGAAACTTTCGGCGGTGTGGCCAGACGTTTTCAAATTAAAGGTGCCGTTAACGGCACAGTCGTGGTCGATGATTATGCACACCATCCCACCGAAGTAATTGCCACACTGCAAGCCGCGCAACAATATTTGATTGCTCAGTGCGGCAATGGCGCAGCGAAAAAATCCAGAGTGGTAGCGGTTTTCCAACCGCACCAACCAGGACGCTTGCGCGACCTCTGGCAGGAGTTTCTCAAGTCATTCGATGCCGCCGATCTGGTTTTGATAACCGACATTTATGTCGCCAGGGGTGGTGCTATCGAAGGCATAACCTCACAGCGTTTTGTCAGCGAGATGAATCATGCCAACGTGAAGCATCTGAGCGGCAAGACCGCAGACCTGCCCGCACAGATTGCCGGTCATCTAGAGCCGAATGATCTGATTTTGACTATTGGCGCCGGTGATATTACTGATGTTGGCAGCGAGCTTATCAAATGCTTGAAAGAAAGCCAGGGATAAAGGAAGTGCAAAGCGACGCTCCGCTTGCTCGTTTCACCACGCTTAAGATCGGCGGTGAAGCAAAACGTTTGATTCAACCCACATCTGTGGATGAACTGGCAGCGATTATAGACGAGCTGTCCAGAAGCAGCGAGCCGTGGTTTGTCCTGGGCGGCGGTTCCAACTTGCTTGTTTCCTCTAAAGGTTATGCAGGCACTGTAGTTAGAACCACTCAAATAACGGCAGTAGAACGGCTGGAGAATAATCTGATCGAAGCAGGTGCCGGCTCCAGGCTTCCGCATCTGGCTCGCCATGCGGCTCAGTGGGGGCTGTGCGGGCTGGAATTCGCCGCCGGCATTCCCGGCACTGTAGGTGGTGGCGTGATTATGAACGCCGGCGCACACGGCAGCTCGATGTCGGAAATTGTCGAAGAAGTGACCATTTATGATGCGACGGTCAACAAAATAGTGACGCTCAAAAAGGACGAACTGGGGTTCGTCTACAGGCGCTGTGCTCTCGACCCCGGCAAACACGCGGTCTTGTCTGCAAAACTCAGGCTCAATACGGATCGCCCGGAAGAAATAGAAGTCAGGATCAGGCACAATGAAGAGTATCGCCTGCGCACTCAGCCGATTGGTTTTCCGAACGCGGGCAGCACTTTCAAAAATCCCGAGCCTACCAAAGCGGCAGGAATGCTTCTGGATCAATCCGGCGCCAAAGAACTTAAAGAAGGCCAAGCCGCTGTTTCCGCCCTGCATGCCAATTTCATTATCAATCTGGGGGGCGCCACGTCCCATGAGGTAACCAGCTTGCTTCACAAGATGCAAGATCGCGTCATGGAAAAATTTGGAGTGAGACTCAATCCCGAATGGAAAACTTTAGGAGACTTTACCCCGCAAGAAAAAGCGGTTTGGGCGCCCTGAACATGGATCAAGCCAAGTGACAGAAGTAAATTACGTCAAAATGGGACAAGTCGGCAGCCCGATCGTGATGTTGCACGGTTGGGGGCAGTCGCTTGAATCCATGCGAATTCTGGGCGATTTGCTGTCACGATATCATCAAGTTTATTTGATCGATTTTCCCGGATTCGGCAAAACGGAAAAACCGAAAGAGGACTGGGACACTGTCGACTATGCGCGCTGCATCGATGAATTGTTCGAGAAATTGCATCTGGAAAGCGCCATCGTCGTAGGACATTCATTCGGCGGCAGAGTCGGCATGCGCATGGCGGTGCGTCATAAGAAGCGCGTCAGCGCCCTTATTCTCATCAACACCGGCGGACTCAAGTCACAGTTGAAAGGCAAGCGGCTCTATCGCGCCAAGGCATTGAAAGTTCTTTCAAACAGTCTCAAATGGTGCGATTCCACATTCGCAACCAAATATTTCGAAGAATGGTTCGTACCTAAATATGCATCTCGCGATTACAGAAATGCAGGTGCGTTGAAAAATATACTTGTGAAGACTGTAAATGAAGATCAGAGTGCCGATGCAGGTCAGATCAGTTGCCCGACTTTTCTTCTTTGGGGAGAAAAAGATCAGGAAACACCTGTGGAGATGGGCTACAGGCTGAAATCGATTATTCCCAATGCTCAACTTCTGGTATTGCCCGAGAAGGACCATTTCCCATTCATAGACGAAGGCGCGCATCTTTGCGCCCACTACATACTTGAATTTTTGAATCAAAAACAATTGGAATCTCCCGCAGTAAGACAAGGAGATCTCGCCAATGTTTGAAGAATTTTCTGCTTCTCCTGAATCAATCGGCGTCGGCATCGCCCTTGCAGCACTGGGCAATATCGGCTTTTTCGAAAAGCGTGGCATGCGTTATCTGCAATTTTTCCAGCAGCAGGAGTATGAAGGAAAGCGTTTCATCGACTGGATTTTTGAAAAACATGCATACGACAAGAAAGGAACGTCGCTGACTCTGTTTTGCGCCGGGCTGAGCGCAGTCTTTCTAGCTGTGGACAGCCGAGGAACGTTTCTAACCGGCGTTTTCTCTTGCCTGGCATTGCTTCGCCTTGCCAGACAGGAGGAGGATCCCACAGGCAGCGGCAAGATTACTCTCAAGATGACAGAGCGTGCCAGAAGAATATTTCGACTGGCAATGTGGCTCTATGTAGCTGCAGTCGCACTGGCAGCGGTGGCGTCGTATTATTTTGCTGAAATTTACAAACTGCCGATATTTCTGGCTGTTTCCGTGCTGCTTATACAATGTCAGCCGCTTTTCCTGGTTCTCGCCAATCAGATTTTGTCCGGCAAAGAAAAAGAGCTGCAAGAAAATTTCGCGAACGAAGCGCGCAGCATCATTCGCTCGGTTAAACCTAGAATTGTCGGCATTACCGGCAGTTTCGGCAAAACCAGCACCAAAGTCATACTGGCCGACATACTCTCATCGGTAGGGCCCACTTTCAGCACGCCGCGAAGCATCAACAGTTACATGGGTATGACGCGGGAAATCAGGGAACGAATGCGAACGGGACACCGCTTCGCCGTTGTCGAGATGGGCGCCTATTACATCGGTTCGATAAGACGCATGTGCACGCTGACTCCGCCCGACGCTGCCATCATTACCGCTATCGGCGGTATGCACCTGGAGAGATTCGGATCGCCCGAGAATGTTTTCAAAGCTAAATCAGAGCTGGCGCAGGCTGTGCCGGCCGACGGCATACTTGTAGTCAACGGAGACAATGACTATTGCCGCCGGGTCGCAAAGGACAATCCCAAGCGCATTACGCGCATTTACGGACTGGATCCGAGCAACGGGCACCTCGATGCGTACATGCACGACATCGAAGCAACCGCCGACGGCACGTCCTTCATCATCGATTTTGAGGGCAGATCATATAAAGGTTTCACCAAGCTGCTCGGCAAGCCGATGCTTGGTAATATCCTGGCTTCTTTTACTATGGCTGTTTCACTGGGATTGAACCCTGATCTGGTCATTGCCGCCATACGCCACGTAAAAACGGAAAGCAACAGGCTCGAGCCCGTTAAAACAACGCCGGCGTCTTTTATCGCAAACGCCAACGGCAAAGCCATTCGCCAGGGGCGCGTCTTGCGCTTGAATGACGCGTACAACTCCAATCCGGTCGGATTTGCGGCCGCGCTCGAAGTGCTATCGCAGCAGAAAAACGGCCGCCGCGTCCTGGTGACGCCCGGCATGGTTGAACTGGGCGAGAAGCAATTTGATGAAAATAAAAAAGCTGCTCAATTGGCGGCTGAGGTCTGCGACATGGTGGCAATCGTCGGTTCTACCAACCGTCAGGCGCTTCTGGACGGGCTTTCTCAGGGCGGCATGCCGGAAGAGAAGATCAAGAAATTCGACAAAATGTCGGAAGCTTTCAGTTTTCTCGGTCATGACTATTGCCAGGATGGCGATACTGTCTTGATTGAAAACGATCTGCCGGATCTTTATGAAACTGTCCCGGTATTTTAGGAACTGCAGTCAATGAACACCAACGGGGACAAAAAAAGAAAGGCTGTGGCCGTGCTCTTCGGCGGGCGATCGGTTGAGCACGAAATTTCCATCATTACCGGACTGCAGCTAATTAAAGCGATGGACACGGTTAAGTATCGCGCCATTCCAGTTTATATTTCACCGCAAGGCAAATGGTACTGCGGTGATGCGCTGCTGGACAAAAGCTTCTATCGCCGCATGCCGTCATCGCTGGGCAGTGTCGATGAAGTGACGATATTGCCTGAGCCGAATATAAAAGGATTGACCATAAGAAGGCCGAAAACAGACCGCCAGGCACCATATTCGATGCTGGGTCGCGCTTCTGAATCAGTTATTCATGTTGACATTTTTCTGCCGGCCTTCCACGGGACATACGGAGAAGACGGCTGCATCCAGGGGCTTTTGGAACTGGCAGACGTGCCGTACACGGGCTGCAACGTGCTAGCCTCCGCGCTGGGCATGAGCAAATATCATGCAAAGAAACTGGTGGAAAGTCACGGCATTCCAGTTCTGCCGGGAGTAGTTGTAAAACGCGAATCTATTGAAGCTGATTACGGCAATCATCTGGATTTCTTGCGCGATCAGGTCTTGCAGCATCCCGGATTGGAAGAGTTTCCTCTCTTTGTAAAACCGCTAAATCTGGGCTCCAGTATTGGTGTCGCCAAAGTGCGCAACATCGAAGAATTTAATTCGGCAATCGTGCTGGCGCTTAAATATGACGTCGGCGCTATTGTGGAACCATGTCTTGATGACAAAATGGAACTCAACGTATCCGTAATCGATGATGGGGAGCCGAAGGCGTCGGTTGTAGAAATACCCGTGTCTTCGTCAGGCGATGAGCTTACCTATGAAGACAAATATTTGCGCGGCGGCAGCAAGAAAGGTGACAACACTCTTGCCGGTATGGCGTCGCTGACGAGAGTTATCGATCCTCCGGATTTGCCGGAAGAATTGAAAGTTCAAGCACGCGAATATGCCGTCAAAGCCTTCAAAGTCTTGAATTGCTCGGGTGTTTCGCGCATCGACTTTATGCTTGATAAACGCACCAACGTACTCTACTTCAATGAGATCAATACCATTCCCGGTTCGTTTTCTTTCTATTTATGGATGAATTGCAAGCCTCCGCATTTCTACACGGAAGTAATCACCACCATTCTTGATCGCGCAGAAGACACCTATGCACGAAAGACGGCATTGGCACGCGAGATCGGCTTCAAAGCTCTCTTCAAGTAAGACTTTTATCGATTGAAAAACTGTTTGAGTTTGTCCCAGAAACTGACGGGCTGTTGCTGCTGCTGTGTTCGTTTTCTGTAATTAGAATCGCGAGCATCCGGTCGAGACAAGCGTTCGCTCGTCTTGCGACCCATACTGGCCGGATCGAATCGTTCTGCGTCTTTTCGTGTCACCTTTTGCAAATCTTCTTCTTTGGGCTGCTCACGATCGAGCCAGTTGGGCGGGCGCTTGCTTGAATCCGAATGCAATCCCGAGCGCAAATTGGGGTTGGTGGGAGGCCCGTCGTTCTTTAAAGGTTTTGCCGGCGCGACTGTTGCTTGAGTGGCAGTCACAGCTTCTTCCGGTATCTCGAAATCGGGATGAATGCTGTGATAGATCTTGTAAAGTTCATAGCGAATTTCACGGGCGCTGAACGGTCTATCTTCCGGATTATGGGCGGTCAATCGCCGGATCAAATCATCCAGCTCGGGAATCACATCCGGATGAGTGATGCCGGGAGCGCTCACGGTGAGCGGCTTTGGACGCACGCCTGTACAAAGATGACCAAGTGTGGCACCGAGTGCATAGAGATCGCTGCGCGTTTCTGGTCGGCCGAAATACTGTTCAGGCGGAGAATAACCTGCTGTAACGACGCGTGTTGCTGCTTGTTTCGGCATGAACATACGAGCAATGCCGAAATCGATAAATACGATTTGACCTTCCGGAGTGAGCATCAAATTACTCGGCTTCAGATCTCTATATATGATCGGGTAATCGCGCTCATGCAAATACTCCAGCACTTCGCAGCACTGGATACCGATTTCGACGGTCGCCTCAGAACCGAAAGGCCCGTAATTTTGAACGATGCTGTCGAGATTCTTGCCCGGCACATAGTCCATTACAAGGAAGTATTTGCCGTCGTCGGTAACGTGGAAGTCGGAGAAACGCACAATTCCGGAGTGATCTAATTGGCGCAATATATCAACTTCGCGCTTGAACAGCCTTTCTGCTTCAAATTGCTCGTCCGGGTTGGACGGTTTGCTAATCAGTTGTTTGACGACGCACTGCAGATTATCTTGCGATTTGTCTTCAGCCAAATAAATAACGCCCATGCCGCCCTGTCCGAGCGGCTGGCAAAATCTATACCGTTGAAACCAATCGGCGGAGCTTTGCATTGCGAGTTTTAACTCCGGCACTTGCACATACTGCCGTGCCTCACGAATCCGATACAGCATTAGATTCATACCCCTGCCATACAGCTATCAATCGAGCCGTAAAGCCCCAAAAGACGGGCTTTCGGTATCAAGAAAAAGTCAAGAGTTGACATACGTCTGTATGGCATGCTAACTTTTAATCATCTCCCCACTGCAACTGAGTCGTACCCCTAATGCGGGCCCCGCGCCCGTCGGAGGTAGAGTTATGGGTCTTGCCAATATTTCAATAGTGGGGAATCTCGTGAAGGCTCCCGAACAAATACAACTTGCTAGCGGAAAGCTAAAAACTACTCTCGTTGTGGCTGTCAATCACAGTAAGGAAAGTGAATCAGCTGACTTCTATAACGTTGTCGCTTGGGGGCGCCTGGCTGAGCTTGCCGGTCAATATCTGGATAAAGGTCAGCAGGTGACAGCGACAGGAAGACTCACGCTCGATCGTTGGACCGACAAGAACGGTCAAGCGAGAGTCACGCCTGTAGTGAGCGCAGATCAAATCGCTTTTCCCAAACGTTCTCAGTCAGACAATTTTGGAGGTAACGCAGAAATGAAAACAGCCATAAAAGGTGATTCGGCTCGCAGCGTTAAGTTCAAGGAAGCTGACGTTGGAGAGGACGAGTTTGATGAAGTCGACGAAGAAGCAGGCGACGAGTCAGATGAAGATGATGTGATCGTGGAGAGAATAAAAGGCGTTTTTGCCGACTTACCTCCGGAAAAAGGCGGCAGAAAGCGCGCTAAAACGGCATAGTTCAAAGAACTGAAAAGTATTATCTCGAAGAAGAAGTGGTCATCTTGCTCTCACACCAAGCAAGAGCGGCTGTGACGTGGAAACAAGAAGAAGTAAAAACAATCCATTACCTAGGGAGGAATCAACAACAACGCTTTCTTTCACCAGTATCACTGAAAGACTAGAAGGGACATTGCGTATAGAGCAAATTCCAATGTGTTTATAGAACTGGCAACCAGTTCGAAAAAGTAAAAGGGAAAGGCATGGGGATCGCCTTTCCCTTTTACATTGGTAAGCACCCTCTGAGGGATTCGAACCCCCGACACCCGCCTTAGGACGGCGGTGTTCTATCCAGCTGAACTAAGAGGGCAAACTGCTGTTCAACCGTACAAACGATATTTATGATCCTAGCATCCTGGCAACTCACTTTTGGCCGGCGGTCCACTTCACAAAGCGCCAGACAGCGCCGGCAAAAGCCATATAAGCCAATATTGCCAGCGCGCAAATAGCAACCAGAGCGGCTCTTACACCATATTTAAGACTGGTGGGCCGGTAGTCGAATTCGATGGCGTGCGCGCCTTTGGTTACATACACAGCCCTTGTAAATCCATTGGCTCGGTAGATCGGCACGCCTATGGAATCCAAACGCGCTTTCCAACCAGGATAGAACTGATCCCTCAAAATCAACATGCACGGTCTGGGCGTGTTCACTGCTACCGTAATATGGTCTTGCCTGTCGAGAAGCAATTCGCAACTTGGCTTCAGCGTGGAATTCGCAGTTAAATATCCTTGCGGATAATCGGTAATCTTATTCTTTAGTTTTTCGATTACCGGCAAGGAAGTTTCTTCCTTATCTTCCAACTGCAGAGTTCGATAAGCTTGTTCGTTGCTGTCTACCCACGTCCAGTTGCTCACCAGCTCTACACGCGGCTTTGGACGTTTTACTTTATAGAGACGCAAATTCAAATTTCTGTCTTCGTCGACAATTTCGAAATCTTCTTTTGACAGTTCGGGCTGTAAAACTTGATCGCGGTAAATTTGGCAGGCTGCATATTGCAAACCGGAAGCGGCAATAAATCTGCGCATTCTCTCGTCGTAGACGCTGTCGGCAACAACCTTTTGTCCGTGCCGCACCGGACCTTCTTCCGCAATTGCGTTGCGCACATCATTGATGAGTCCAAGCACCAGATGTCTGTACTTTGCTGTGAGGGTTCCCTCATAACCATATGCTTCGGGCACCCTGTAATCCACATTGCTATTGCAGACAAGCAAGTCGCGACAAAAACGGTAGTAGTTCAAAGTGCGCTCGACAGGGCCTCCTGAAAAAACAGGGGCGGGAATTGAAAGTGGATCGTAGTACAAATTGATCACTCGAACTTTCGACAAATCGCCATTCCCGGTCTGCTTCTCCAACATTCGCACCAGTGCCGGTTTGTCGGTAATAAATGAAGAAGGCGCTGACAAAGGCGGATAACGTAAAGCCGTGCCAAGCAGATCCATTGCAACCAGAGAAATCGTAAATGCAGCAAAAGCAAAATTCTCGAAGAAGCCTTTTTTACGCAAAATGCATATTGCCACCATCGTCAGACCAATTGCGCCTGCATGAACAGTTGCAGCACCAAGAGCTATCGCAATTTCCGAATTGATGCTCAATTTGACGGATTGAGCCGTAAGCCAGTACTTGCCGATGAGCACACTGCTCAATCCACCCAGCAAAACTATCGCCCAGAAAATACTAATGCCGCGCAATGTGGGAATTCCTACGCGATTATCTTTTCCCGCCTGAAATCCGAAAGCGGCAAGCAGACAAAGTGCCATTATCGGCAGTACCAGCAATTTAACCGGATAGCGAAAGACGGAAAGAGATGGAAACGTGTCGATCAGCCATGGCAAAACAGGCGAATAACGTCCCAGAGACAAAGTCACGCCGACGGTCAACAACAGTGCAACAGGCACCAGCCATGGTGAGCGCGTATGAAAAATACCGAGCATTGCCAGAGTCGCCACTGCTGTTCCTACGTAAGCCGAAGGGAGAAAAGGCATGTAGGCGGCACGATCAGCCGCGGCAGGCAAAAATCCATTGCCCAGAGTCTGCAAATCTCCAAATGGTTGAGCAAGAAACATGGTGGCAAAGCTGTACCAGTTAGCGCTCCAGATCATTACTTCACTGGGATCAAGTCCCTTGGCGCGATTTGACGCTGCCGCCCACTCGAGAGCCGGCAAAAGGAGCGGCATGCAAAGCAAGGCGCCCAATAAAAGCGCAAGCATGCGGCAAAGAAAAATCTTGAGAGGTCTTTCGTCTCTAATATTGTCTGCCGGATCCGGATTTTCAACATCCGCCCCATTAGACCAACCTGTCTTTAACTTCAAAATATAATGGCGCCCGATGCTCGTCAGGGCGTGCGCAAAAACAATGACGATTACCGGCACAAAAACCTCGGGACGGCCGGCGCTGACCATCAGGAAAACCAAAATTGCCAGCAGCATTGTCCATAAAGATCGTCCCGGTCGAGTTTCGGCAAAGCGAATTCTCCTCGATGCAAAAAGTGCCAGAGGAAGCCAACTTGCTCCGGCTACAAGAGAGTAATTGGCGCTCAGGGTAAACATGTATCCGCTGAATGCATAAGCCATACCGGCGCAAACAGCAGCAGAAAAACTCAGACCAAGACTCTCGGCCAGCAGGGCACCACCGACGGCGGCGGCGACATGATGCAAAATTTGCTGCCAGGAAACTGCCTGACTGTAATTTTGAATCGCATACAAGAGGGAGGGCGGATACAAAAAGGATGGCGACGGCAGCGCCAACTGCGGCATCCCAAAATAGAGATAAGGATTCCAAAGCGGGAGCTGTCCTTGTTTGTAAGAATCACCGATGAAGCGACAAAACGGTTCGAAAAATAAATGATGATCCGACGACGCATAGCAGCGCCCCAGAAAAAGAAATGGCCAATAGTGAACCAATAAAGGTGTGACAAGCAGTGCAGCAAATAAGATATAGCGGATCGGGCGGCTCACCTTACTGCATTGACCTGACTGGTACGGCTTTTAGTGAGTGATGCCTGTGCCGGCGATATCCATGCCTCTTCTGAACGGAGACCACTCTTCGATCATGCTGACCGGAGTTTGTCCGCTGGAAGGATGCGCAAGCAAGGGTCTTACTGCTTCCTTGGAGAATCTCATTACCGGATCAACGGCAGTGGTTCCGGTTGCGACAATCACGATCAAGCACATCGCCAGAGCCAGGGCGGGCGCTTCCTGCGGGCTGTCGATATAAGCTTTCTCCTTGGGCAACGCTTCCACTTTTGCCGATGGCTTGTCGACGATCATTTTGATGACGACCTGTGAGTAGTAGTAGAGCGCCGGGACTGAAGTTGCCAGACCGATGGCGACCAAAAGGGCACCCAGAGGTATGCCGCCAATGGGTGTTTGAACGGACGAACCTGCCCAAAAGATAAAGATCTTGGCAAAGAAACCGGCAGGCGGAATGGGCAAACCGGCAAGGTTCAACAAGCAAACCGACATACCCAGAGCAAGCAGTGGACGCTTGCGAATCAAACCGGCGTAATCATCGATCTTGTCGCTGCCTGTTTCATTGGCGAAGAGAATTGCCCCGGCGAATGCTCCAAGGTTCATGAAGCCATAGACGATGACGTAATACATCATGGCGCCCAATCCTTCCGAATTGAGAGCGACAAGCCCGATCATCATATAGCCCACATGAGCTATCGAAGAATAGGCAAGCATTCGTTTAAACGACTTCTGAGCGAGGGCGACGAAATTGCCGACCACCATCGAAAGGATAGCCAGAGCGCTGATTACTATTACCCAGTCTTGAGATTGCTTGCCGAAAACATCAACAAGAAGTCGCAATCCCACTACGAAGCCACCAGCTTTCGAGCCGATGGAAAGGAAGGCGGTGACCGGTGTAGGAGCGCCTTCATAAACGTCAGGCGTCCACATGTGAAACGGCACGAGCGAGAGCTTGAAGCCGACCGCGCTCAAAAGCAATACCAGCAAAAAGACAGTGCCCATCATTTCGGTTGGCGACGACATCGGCATTTCAAGCCGTTCTCTAATGGCCTGGAAACTAGTCGAGCCAGTCAAGCCATAAAGGAAAGACAGACCATATAGAAGAGTTGCCGTCGTGGCGGCGGTAGAAAGCAAGTATTTAAGAGCGGCTTCGCTGCTGCGCGCATCGGTTTTTGTAAAACCGGCAAGCACTACGCAACAGATACTCAAAGTTTCCAAACTGACAAAGAGCATGATCAGATCGGTGGAACCGGCCAGCAGCATCACCGACAGCACAGCAGTCAAAAGGATGGCGTAGAACTCGCCGCGGTTGCGACCCAGATGGTGTTCGTAACCGACAGTCATAAGAACAACAATGGCGCCGACCATACAGACGAGCAGCCCGAAGCTTGTAGTGAGCGCATCGACGGTAAACAAACCATTGAAGAGCGGCACCGTGGTCGTCGACCACGAACGCATCAGGAACCACATTGCAGAGGTCAGCCCGAGCAGGCTGAAAAACGGCGTCCATTCCTTTGCCTTGGGAACGAACAAGTTCCACACCGCGGTCAAAAGAATCGCCACCACCAGGCAGATCTCCGGCAGGAGATACTGGATGCACATGGCGTACTGATTCAAGTCGTTCATCTAGAGCCGTCCGTTAGTATCGGTAAGCAAGAGCTGAAGCTCTTAAAAACCTGTGAAATTAGCCTTCTAATTCTACAAAGGCGCGCTTGCCGCTCCCTAAAGAAACGCTTATATTCAACTAATAAAATAGAAAGGAAATCATTTGAGCGCCAAGGGCGAGAAATACTTGAGCGTTGTTACGCCTATTAACAAATTCTGAGGCGTCTTCCAGTCGGCGGCATCGAGCTATCTTTTCGGCTGAGTGAATGCTTATCGATAGTGCGTTCTATGGTCACGAATATATGCATAAGCTTTATAAATCGCACTCTGGAACGCGATCGTTTACATCTGCGTCATAACTAAAACCGGCTCGATTAACGTGAGGACCGTACCCAGTTCAGGCGTTTCCGGTAATATAATTGATACAAGAGGTTACTCGAATTGGTGGAAACAAAGAACCGAAAAGGAGATCCCGGATCAGACTCGCCCCAGCCGAAGCCGTGCCTTCTCGCGCTGGAAGATGGTGAGACATTTGCCGGCCTGGCCTTTGGAAAACCCGGCACGACAACCGGCGAACTTGTCTTCAATACAAGTTTGAGCGGTTATCAGGAAATTCTGACCGATCCCAGTTATGCCGGACAGATAGTCACTCTTACTTATCCTGAAATCGGCAATTACGGCACCAACGACCAGGACGTCGAATCGCGCAAAATTTTCGCTCGCGGGTTGGTGATCAGGCATTTAAGCCGCCGCTTCAGTAATTGGCGCGCCACAGCCTCACTCTCAGACTTTCTCGAGTCTCAGGGAATTCTTGGAATTTCGGACGTAGATACGCGCGCGATCACCCGCCATATCCGCGATAAGGGCGCCATGCGCTCGGCCATGTCCACAGAAATTCTCGATCCGGAAAAATTAGTCGCCCTTGCAAAATCATCCAGCCAGATGGAAGGGGCCGACCTTACGGATGAAGTGACGACGAAAGAACCTTATAAAGTCGGAGTGGGCAAATATAAGGTTGCGGTCATGGACTTCGGAGTCAAGAAAAGCATACTGGACCAACTGGCGGCGCGTGACCTTGGTCTTACCGTCTATCCTGCTTCAGCTACAGCGGATAAGCTGCTGGCCGACAAACCCGATGCTGTGTTTCTTTCCAACGGTCCGGGCGACCCGGCAGCCTGTTCCGGTGCTTTGAGAGAGCTGCCCAAGCTGATTTCAGCAGGTCTGCCGATCTTCGGCATCTGCCTCGGGCACCAGCTTCTTTGCATCTCGATGGGCGCTCAGACATACAAATTGAAGTTCGGCCATCGTGGAGGCAATCAGCCGGTCAAAGATTTACTGACTGGCAAGGTGGAAATTACCTGTCAGAATCACGGTTTTGCTGTTTCTGAAGAGACGCTGCCCGAGTCGCTGGAATTGACGCACGTCAATCTCAACGATCACAGTGTTGAAGGTTTCCGCCATAAGACGCTGCCTATATTCGGCGTGCAATATCATCCGGAATCAAGTCCCGGTCCGCATGACGCCAATTATCTATTCGAGCGCTTTTTCGATCTCATCGAATCCCATCGAAAAGTGAGCGTCTGAATTGTATAAACTGGCGATCTTCGACTTTGACGGCACGCTCGTCGATTCCGCACCGGGAATTATTGATGTAATGCGTCAAGTCGTTGAAGAATACGATTTGCATGAAGATATCCTGACCAAGTGGCGCGATCTGGTCGGGGTGCCGCTCGGCAAACAAATGGAGATCATATTTCCCAACCACTCGGAAGAATTCTGGTTGGAAGTGGCGGACCGATATCGGGTTATCTATGACACCAAAACGATTGAAATCTGTCCTCTGTTTCCCGATCTCATTTCAATGCTGAACAGTTTGAGGGATGCCGGCATCAAGATTTCGATCGCTTCTTCTAAACGCAGACCGCTTATAGAAGTGGTGCTCGATCATCACAAGCTCGGACCTTATTTCGAACTGGTAGTCGGTGCAACCGACATCACCCACCACAAGCCGCATCCTGAATCGGTTCACCACACGATCAAAAAACTTGGACTGCAGCACGCTGAAACCGTCGTTATCGGCGACAGTATTTACGATCTGGAAATGGCCAAAAATGCCGGGGTTGATGCTATCGGTGTGACCACAGGAATTCACAGCCGAGATATTCTGATTACCGCCGATCCTCTTTACATCGTCGATTCACTTGACGAGGTCACGCGCATAATTCTTAACGGTAGAAGCCAGAAATTGGCTTGATTCCGTCTCGATTGGTTTGAAATTGACGAAACTTTTTTAAGCGGACCGCAGGACCAACTTACAACCTATTTGCGTCTGTTAAGATCAGGCAGTTTGAAACGGTTCCGAAGAGCCGCACACCTGCTGATTTCAGGTGATGTATATCCAATTGACTACCCGGCTGACGGACACGACACCAGCAATTTGACCAGTAATTTCTTATCGAGACGGAAAATTTCGGCAGGCACCCTGTGCCTGGCGTTTTTCGCCACGACGAATGCAAGCACCGCGGATAGTGCAAGCACGGATGGCGTTCAAGAGAAAATCATCGTCAAGCCGGGCATCCCGGTGACCGTGACGACCCAGACCGAAGATCTCACTCCTACGGATGATCCGGAATTAGCCAAACGGCAGGTCGAAGCTTATCCCGAGAGCCCCGAAGCGAGTTTCATCTATGCAGTGGCGCTGACACGGACCAGCCGTGTCGAAGAAGCTCTGAAAGAAGTAAGAAGAGCGCGCCGCCTGGCTGAAAAAGAGGGCGGACCGGCATATTTCGACAAGATGATCGCATCTTATGAAGAGATGCTGAAAAACTACCCCGACGAAAACCGCGTGCGCTACGGATTGGCCTGGGCCTATTACATGAAGGCTTATCTGGTTGCACGCCAATCGAAAAGAGAGCAAGAATATCTAGAGAAACTCAAGCAGGCAGTTGCCGCCAAAGATTCTGCATCCGCCCAGTCGGCAGATTCAAAAAAGAAAGATGCAGCAGAAGGTGGCGAAAAGAAAGCGCCGGCCTGGTTGAATGCCTGGGCTGCCCCGTATATGCCCAAGGATAAAGATGGCAATTCGATAAAATTGCCGGAGTTAAAAACCGGACCGGATGCGCCTCATATCAAAGGGGCGATGGAACATGCCGCACCATCGGTAGTTCCACAAGTAAAGTCGTATTATCAATCGGCAATCAACAACCTGGATGAATTGATCAAGAGAAAACCGGACGATGTCTGGGCTATCGCATACAGAGCGCACTTAAACCTCGAGTATTCGGGCGATCTGGATTCATCAATGGCCGTCTGGAAAGAATGCGCTGCGCGTTTTCCCAACAACCCCGCCGCATTTTTCTTTTTGGGCGAGGGTTATCTCAAGCAAGGCAATCTGAAAGAATGCCTCAGTAATATTTCCAGGGCTGTGGCGCTTAGAGGAATATCAAAGTAGGCGGAAATGGAAGGAATCGTAAGCAAAATCTTCAGCAAAAACACGCTTAAATTCATAGCGGCGCTTTCCATCCCGGGTTTGCTGATTTACTTCTGGTATTACTCCAAAGAACAAGCACGCATAGAAATGGAGAGTTATCAGAAAGAGCAAAAAGAAAACCCGCTTCAAGACAGGGTTTCCATCGACAACTACCAACTCAAAGAAGTGGACGACAATAACCAGGTGCGGTGGCAGCTCGTGGCCAAATCGGGGACTATAAATTCGTCGACAAAAGACGTCAATTTGGAAGAAGTGCTGGTCGAATATTTCGACGGTAATAAGCTTAAAATGCGTTTAAGAGCGCCTGTCGGGTTGGCTAATGAATCAACTCGTAAAGTCCGTTTGGACGCCAATAAGAGCAGCCGAGTCGTGGCTGAGGGCGAGGAAGGCAAAGGTACGATGACCGCTGCCAAAGTGGAGTTAACTAAAAAAAATCAGTTTGAAGCTACAGGTGGTGTTAACATCGTCATGCCCGGGGTAGCCAAGGTGACGGGAAATTACGCAGTGGGCTCCTTCGGCAAGGGCGGAATCGACAAATTACGGGTAATCGGCAATACCCATTCAGTTGTGAGCATGTGAGAAAAAACGGAACCGGCGTTTGAGCCGCGAACCACAGGATGACCCTAGATCGGAAGCTCGTTTTGAGAAACCAAAGCCCTAAACTGAAAAACTCCTCGGCCGCCTTGGCGGTGGCTCTGCTTTTGTCAGCTCCGCTGCAAGCCGGTGCGCAGTTCGCAATCGGTGCCGATGACGGCAGCGGCACAATCGATATTCAAGCCAACGAACAAGAATTCGCAGACGATCATGTTGTTGCTCGCGGCAACGTGCATGTCACTTACAAAGACAGCATCATCGATGCACCCATGGCGACTTTATACAAAGATGCAGCCGGCAAGCCGCAGCGCGCAGTTTTTACTGGTCATCCGCGCTTGAGACAAGGGCAAAACTTGATCCATGCCGACAAGCTCACATTCGAGATGGCATCTTCAATAATCATTGCCGAAGGAAATGCGCATTCGGAAGTTATCCCGCAAGACGGATCCAATGCAACCAAAACTTCAAAGAAAATCGAAGCGAAGGCAACAGGCAAAACACCCCCTGCAACCCCGGCTCCAAAACAGGAAGTGTCTTTGGATGTTGATGGCAATCCAATAAAGATGCCTGATGCTCCGGAAGCGACGGCTTCAGCTCCGGTCAAGCAAGCAAAAAAAGAGCCCGCCAAGCACGACAAGATCGTGACCGATGCCGATCATCAACAATACAACCGCACTACAGGGCAGTTTGATGCGCGCGGCAACGTGCGGGTGAAAACCGGAGACATCTTCGTCAAATCGGACACCTTGAAACTTGTTTATGACGCCGAGCAAAAACCAGAGACGGCGCTCTTTACCGGCAACGTGAAAGCCACGCAGGGCGCCAATTGTACCGAAGCCGATTTAATGACGTACTTCCTGACGACGAAGCGATTACAAGCAACAGGACATGTGAAATCAACAGTGGTTCAGACTAAACAAGCTGAAGCCACTAAAAAGGGGGGCCCATTCACCGCCTTTAACCCGAGCGGTGCCAGGAAGCCTGTAAAGCCGATTGGCGCCGACACAGCGTCTGCGGCAGGGCAGTTGATTGCCAGCACTGAAGATATGCAAGACGGACTGGCAGGCAATGCAGCAACCTCTGTTCCACAAAAGGATGAACCTCCGATCGTCATCTTCTCCGATGCCCAAGACTACAGCGAAAACACAGGCAGATGCACAGCCGACGGCAACGTCAAATTGTTCTATCAAGACACCATTGGTGTGGCACCAAAAATGATCATGGTCAAAAATGTCGAGACCGGACAAACTGAGAAGGTGCTTCTTTTCGGGCGCTGCCAGATAACGCAAACAGGAAAGCGCTGGATTGCCGACCGCATCACCTACACGGTTGCCGACAACAAAGTCATCGCCGAGGGAAATACCAAAGCATTTATATTGCAGAACGGGCCCAAAGGTCCGGGAGCGCCCGCGCAAAGCGGTCCTAAGTTCGCCATGCCCAACATGCCCAAAAACATAATGGCCAACACTGAACACAAGCAGGCACAAAGCACCAAGCTGAGCGCCTCAAAGGTGGAAACTCCAAAATGACAGCATCAGCGATTAGTGGAAATAGAACGGCTGCCGCGACAAAGACCCTGCAGGTCGAAAGTCTGCAAAAGAGCTACAGCGGACGTAAAGTAGTTGACGGCGTCAGCTTTCACGTCAGCCGCGGCGAAGTAGTCGGTCTGCTCGGCAGAAACGGCGCCGGAAAAACGACTTCATTCGACATGGTCTTGGGTCTGGTCAAACCGGAGCGCGGACGTATTTCGCTGGGCGACAAGGACATGACCAGGAAGTCCATTCACGAACGCGCCCGGATGGGCGTCGGCTACCTGCCTCAGGAAAACAGCATCTTTCGCAAATTGACCTGCAAAGAAAACATTCGTCTGGTTTTGGAATTGCGCAAAATGTCCAGACGCGATCAAAACGAGCGCATTGACTGGCTTCTCGAGCAGTTCGGCTTGAGCCACCTGGGCAACATGACTGCAGTGGCCCTGTCCGGTGGTGAACGCCGCCGTCTGGAGATCGCTCGTTGTCTGGCGATCGAACCGGAATTTATTTTGCTGGACGAACCGTTTACCGGTATCGACCCGATTTCAATCGTGGACATTCAGGGCTTGATCCGCCGCCTGCGCGACGAATGGAACATGGGTGTTCTCATCACAGACCACAACCCGCGTGCAACTTTGAAAATCACCGACCGGGCCTATCTTATCGACTATGGCAAAATCCTCGTGGCAGGCTCGTCGCGCGAAGTAGCAGACAGTCCAGTGGCACGCAAGCAGTATCTCGGAGAGGACTTCGTTCTATGATCGGCGGCATCAAACTTATCGATCGTTATATCGCCAACGAGTTCTGGCAGCCGCTTCTCTTCGGTATCGGTATTGTCACCGGCGTATGGTTCGGTGCCGATCAATTGAAGACCATCTTCAATTTGATCATGCGCGCCGGCGTTCCTATTAATATGGCGTTTACGATCCTCGGCTTGCACTTGCCCGAGATCATCGTTATGACGATTCCGATCGGCGTTTTGCTTGGCACACTGCTCGTTTTCAACAGACTCTCCAGCGATTCGGAAATTATCGCCATGCGCACGAGCGGCGTTTCATTCTACCGAATCATGGTCGCTCCGCTCTTATTCGGCTTGATGACTAGTGTTGCAAGTTTCGGTGTAAACGAGCTGGTAGTTCCCGCCGCCAACCGCACCTCGAAAAAACTCGAGTTCCTCGCCCTGTATAAGTCAGAGCTTCCCTCTGGCCAAGCCAATTTCACGTATATGGAACGAGGGAAAGATTTGAACCTCAATCGAGTGTTCTATATCGGTCTGTGCAATGGCAAGAATCTGTATAACGTGATCATTCTTGATTTTACGCGCGATAAATTAGTGCAGATCATCAGCGCCGCCAACGGGGTTTGGAATCACGGAGAGTGGATTCTCAGCGAAGGAAGAACCTATGTTCTTGCCGGCGACAGCGATATCACCCGCATCCTCCAGTTCAAGAAGCTCACCCTGCCCGGCATTCAAAACGTGCAGAAAGTCATGGAAAGCGGCAAAGTAAATCCGAAAGAAATGAACATGTGGGAGTTGGGCAATTACATCAATTTGCTCAAGGAATCAAATGCGGTATCAAACGATTTGCTTGTCCGCTATTATCAAAAATTCTCTCAACCCCTTGCCTGTTTGATCGTAGCCCTGGCGGGAGCACCGCTCGGCTTGCTGGCAAGACGATCGCGAAGCAATCTTGGACTTATCTATTCGGCAGTCGTAGTCTTCATCTACTACGTTCTTCAATCCACATCAGGCGCATTGGGCGAAGCCGGCCGAATACCGCCCATCATGGCTGCCTGGATGCCCAATCTCTTTGTGGGAACGCTCGGTCTAATCATCTTATGGTTTAAGAGTCGTTAATAAAGAACGCCCAAAACCTCTTTACAACAAGCACATTCAGCCTCTTGTCAATTGTGTCGGAAGCGGAGTAATTCGTGAATTCCGTATTGACTATGGGATCGAACAAGATTACTCTTGGCATACAAGCGCATATATATTCTTTTTTTCAAAAATCGGTCCTGGCAAGCTCCGATCAGTTTCAGTCCTCAAAATTCAAAGCATCTGGCGTGGTGCATCTCACTTTGGAATCACTCAGGACAAGACAATTTTTCGACCCGACCACCAACCAGCCTAGGGAAAGGCGCGGACGTGGTCGTCTTGTTTTCGTCTTTTTTGCCGCCGTCGGGCTGGTCACTTTGCCCGTCCTGCCGCTGACATTTTTGGGTATACCGGGACCGGCGC
>Ga0268299_1002548_pt1 | contig 21152 bp, 20 predicted proteins | sample NOBtaG_FD_193484 | JGI IMG/M metagenome (GOLD analysis project Ga0268299, IMG submission 193484) | Activated sludge microbial communities from bioreactor in Nijmegen, Gelderland, Netherland - NOB reactor | ecosystem: Engineered > Bioreactor > Aerobic > Activated sludge | place: Netherlands... | reverse complement strand
ATCATAAAGCCCATTTTTTTGAAGTTCATTAACAAAATTTACTGCACCAGTTTTATCGATAGCAGTACCACTTAATTTTAAGTCTGCACCAGCAATTTCAAGATCGTTTATAGTGACTAAATCACGAAATTGTGATTGATAAGACAAGCTCTCAATTTCACTAAATATTGTGGATACAAGTAATTGTGAAGCTTGTAGTTTTTTTATTGCATTAATGCGGTCGGTTTTGATTTTGTTCTTTTTCAGTAGAATTTCGTAGTCTGTTTTAATACCAGCAAGTGCATTTTCTTTAGCCTTTTCTTGAGTATAACTACTAGCAAGTGTTGATAGCTCACTGTAATAGCCATAATAGCGATAGCCAACAAAACCCAATGTTAGTATTAAAACTGTTAGCACTAACAGTTTTTGAGATTCAACAGAAGGCACGATTTTTTTAGCATAATAAGTAGTTTTTGCTAGTGCTACTTCTAATATATTTTCATCATAATTAATTGCAAATAAAGGTGTGAAAGTTTTATTAAGTTGTTGATTTAATGTTAAATCAATACCAAGTTTTTCTGAGCGCATTGCCAGTGCTGCTACTGCAACAGCGTAGCGATATGAAAATCCCTCAAATTCTGCTGTTTGATCAGTGGATAAATCATTGATATTGATAAATTTAGCTCGTAAACAATCGAAAACTTCTATTTCACCAATTGAGATTTTTTCACGTAAAGCAGCGCGTTTTGTCTCTATTAGTAGTTCTAGCGTACATTCCCCAACGCCAAAGATCATATCAAAACTACCAATTGTGGTGGGTGGAACTACGTCAAAGCTGTTTGAACTAGCTGAAGATACTGAGGTTTCGGCAGTTTTTCTTTGCGGTTGTTCACAAAATTTTGACCCTGTTTTTAGTAGATTTACTAGTTGTGTAGTAAGATCCTGATCGTTTTTGATCGTTTTCCAAAGCGTTGTTTTTACGTTACTGTTTTGTAGAACAACTAGACTGATGTGATTCTGTTCAAAATTAAATATGCCAACAGAGCCATTTTTCTTTTCTGGATATGTACGTAGTGTGAGATACGCTAAAAGAATATCGCTATGTGTAATTGAAAATGGACATTTTAGACCTAGCTCTGGCTGAAAACTAGAAATTTTATTAACATCATCTTTAGGTAATGTTGCTAAAATAGAACTATTTGCAAATGAAAAATAATCACAGATTTGGTCATCAGCTATTGCTCTAGCTCTACGCTCAGTGGATAGATTTAAATCTGTCAGCAGGTTTGTCGTATAAGTAACTGAATGTTGGCTAGTCACACAATAGATAATGTGTGAAAAATTATATTGTTTTATGCCAGATTTTAATTTATTAAAATCAGAATAAACTGCTAACTCAACTAAATTAATTTGGTTTGTCTCTAAGTTGTTACTACCAACTACTAGCTTCCATTGGCTATCATCTAATATCGCTACTCCTATCAGATTGCGATTAAACATAATTTTCCTACCTCAGTAAAAGTTTTGTTGTGTTTTCTTGTTGTTATTCTATTAGCAATAATTGTGCCAAAGAGTTTTATGCTAATGAAAACTTAGTATTTTTGCCTAGCAATTGTTTGCACTCGATTTGTTGAAAAAATTTTTTTACCTTATTTATTAAAGAACCAAAACTTAAAGGCTCCCTTTTTTCTTGTTCCTCATTGACTAGCTCTATTCCCATCAACTCCTCTGTTGACAATGCTAACTTTCCTGGTATTAAAGATTTTGGGGTATTTCCATTCCTATTATTTTTCTTCATATATTTGCTCCATTCTATTTAGGTTATTGTAAGTAAGTGCAACCAATCGTTAAAGTTTGCTTGTAATTTATTCTATTTATTATCATTTATCACATATAACTAATTTTTATTATTTTGCTTACTATTAACTAAGTATGTATATTTATGAGTAATCAATATTCATATTAATGAAACAAATCCCACAGATTAGGGAGGCTGTTTCTTTTGCCCAAGCATTTTGTCCACATTCACCACAATGAAATTTTGTTTTGCTAGGATCATTACGTTTTTTTTCTGATGGACTAGATTCGAGTTCAGAAAGTGCATTCACTGATTTCCAGGATGGTGAAAGCTGTTTTTTAACTAAAGATTTAACAAGTTTATCAAATCGTTCATTAGGTATAATTTCATGACCAACTTTTTGCCCAACAATTGCTCCTGGTGTATCGTGTGAAATAGGTTTAAGTCCAATCGACAACATTTTTTCTGCCCAAACGTGGTTGTGATAACGTGGCGTAGATTTACTAATGTTGTTTGTAGTATAAACCCAATAATGACACATTTCATGGACAAGATTTGAAATAATAATCTCATCAGAATTTCCAAACGAGTCTGGATTGAGAGAAATTTCATGTATTGTCAGTTTGTCGCGTCTAGCTGAAAACCTAGCCGGAGAAAAACTACTGACACTATTTGGTTGACGTTGTAGCACAATTAAGCAATCTCCTAGCTCTAAATTGAATAAATTTCTGTTTAATTCATTGTAAATTTTTTGCAACACCGTATATTCTCTTTTTGTAACTTGTTGTATCTGCATAAGTTAAATAATTAATTTTATTAGATTTGTTATATCGTACTAAAATCTTTTGAGACTTAGGTTCTAAAAATGATTGAAATTAGATTCCTTACTTTATGAAGTCTCAATTTTTCACGAAAAGTTTTAAAAATCCGGTTTTTTTTATAATATTTTTCCTGTAAAATCTTTAACCTATTGAAAATAAAGAATATATATAGATATTAAGATAGGAGTTTAATTGATTTGGAAAGAAAATCTTTTAATTGAGCTTGTTTTTCTTTTTTTATGCTTAGTGAAGAGCAGATTTTTACTAAATATTTTAACAAATCTAAACTATGTTCTTTTGGAGAGAGATTTTCAGGATTCAGGACTATTATTTTGATATTTTGCAACAAGAACAAATGCTCAAAATACTCAAAAGCAAAAGGAAGAAAGATTTCTTTGTCATTAATTAATAAAATATCAAATTCTCTTTCAGTAGCTAATTTAATAAGTTCCTTTAATTGTGGACGGGCTTTCCTAACACAAGAACCTACTTCTTTTATTAAATGTGTTACTTTATAACCTAATTTTGCTGCTTCCCATTTTAGTCTTTGTTCTCTATTAGTTAAAATGCCTTTCTCAACTTCTTTATTAGATTTAACCCTAATATAAATGCAACATTTTGGAGTAGAATCAGGATTAGGTTTTCGTAATCTTTCAACTTCCTCAACAGAAACCCTTCTTTGCCCTCCAGGAGTACGTATCATAGAAATTTTTCCCAATGAATCCCATCTTCGCAAGGTTCCTGTAGAAACTCCTAATATTTTAGCTGCTTCACTTAATAATAATAGTTTTTTTTTGTTCATAATTTGGCTTTAGGCAATATTGATAAACTTAGTAAAAAAGAATTTTGAAATAACTTGAGTCAGAAATAGAACTAGTTATAATTAATTTTTACGTTGCACTCTAAATAAAAGCATATTAATCAAAATAAAAAAGAACTTTTCCAGGTTTTTAAAACTTTTTTCAAAAACCAGACACGATCATTTGTGAAAGGTATTGTAATGTCAATGCAGTCTTCGCCTATTAACGAACAGTATTTGATGGAACGTGTAAGGAATGGCGACCCAAATGCTTTTAGGGAAATTTATGAAGCTGCTAGCAAGGCCATTTACAACTTTATTTTTAGGAAAGTGAGGCGGAAAGAAATAGCTGATGAAATACTTCAAGCCACTTTTCAAACGTTTTACAGAAAACTGGGAGAAGGATTCCATGTTGACAATCTGGAAGCATTTTTAATTGGAGTTGCTAGATACAATTGCTTTAACTATATGCGTGGAAATACTAATGAAATCAGCTTAGATGAAGCAGAATTTATCCAAGATAGTAGAAATTTGATAGAGGAAATAGAAAAACAGGAGAAAAGAAAAAAAGTACGGGAGTATGTAAGTAAATTACCTGATAAGTATAAAGATCCATTAATATTGTCTGTATACGAAGGATGGAGTGATGAAAAAATTGGTATTGTATTGGAGTTGCCAACGAATACTGTCAAAACTAGAAAACACAAAGCAAAGCAAATATTAAAGGAATGGTTATCTAATCTTTTAATGTATTTTATATTTAGTAGGCTTTATGAATAAAAATAATGAAATTGATGATTTAAACATGGATAACGAAGACTCTTTTGAAGATTTTTCTTTCAGAAATGTCCCTGATATCGATGAAAAAGATGAAAAAAATATAAAACTAAACGCTCTTTTGGAGCTTGATGAAATTCCTGATCCACCAAGCTTTATCAAAGAAAATTTATTAAAAAATTATTGTAAAGAGTTTCGATATAGAATCCTTTGGACAAAATTTAAAGATTTTTTAGCCCGTATTATATACATTGATAGATTAGTTATAAATGAAAGGTTAGTTTTTGCCAGTGTAGCAGTATTATTTATCTTAATTACAGTAGTTTATTACCAATACATAAAACCTGAAAATAGTCCAACAAATATAATTTCTAATCAAAAAACTCCTATAATACCTATAATAAAACTAAATCCAAATTCTACTGATACACCTATTGCTACTCCTAGTCCTATAGAAAGTATAGATCCTACAGTCGCAACGAACCCAAATAATAATGATAATATTAGACAAGATGGCACTAAAGAAGAAAATAATCAGCGGGCTATTACAAATGAAGATACAAAACCACGTAAACCTGAAAAACTAAAGGACTTAGATAAAGAAAATGATAAAATTGCTATGAATACTGTGCCTAATAATTCTTCTGCAACACGTGCGGTTAAAGAATTATCCCAACAGCAGATTTTAACAATGAAAAAGCTGAGAACATTAAGAACAATTATAATTGATGATTCTTTGGAACAAGACATACGTCAAGAAATAGAGAAAGAAATAGAAAACAGTCCTAACTGGGAAATAGCAACAGATGCGGATGCAATGTTTAAAGTAGTAGATAATAAGCTAATGCTTGTTAATCAATCTGGAGAAATTTTATGGTTTGTCAATAACCATAAAAAAAAATATAAATCTAAAGTAAAATATTTTAAGTATATTAGATCTAAAATAAAATATTTAAGCAATTTATCTAATGTAGAAAATAAAAAATAATATTGATGGGATGGCATTGGATTGTATTATGAAACATAAAAATTTATTTATCCTCATTGCATTTATATTCACATTGCATATCAACATAAAAACGGTGATGGCTCAAGAGATCGAACCTATAGAATTAGTAACTAAGGAAATATCTGGTGGCAATGCTCATAGTTATAAATTTAATGTGCTAGTAAAAAGTCGTGTAAATGTAACTGTGATTCAGAAGGGAATTGATCTGGGTATAAGTGTAATAAGGGGGAATGAATTAATTAATCATGTTAATAGTTCCGCAAATATTAATTCTACTGAGCGCATTAATGACTGTCTAGAACCGGGCCAGTATATCATCAAAATAGGATCAGAGGATCAATTCGCACCACCAGGTTTCTATAGTATAGAAAATATTAGTTTCAAACCCTCTAGTGTTGAAGACAATCTTTTGATATCCGCTCGTGAAAAGTTTATGGAAGGAAAAAGTTTGTTAAACTCGGAAAACTATGATATCGATGAAGTTATAAAAATTTACCAGCAAGCAGCTTTAATTTATGAACGAATTGATCGGGAGCGTTCAGCAGACATATTTAGTGCAATAGCTCATATTTGTTTAATAAATAAACATAATAATAAATACATAAATGAAGCTTTTGAGTATTATGCTAAAAGCCTGGAAATTTACAAAATGGTAGGTAACGTATATGGAGAAGGTAATGCCACTCACAACCTAGGCTATGTTTCAAAACTTAAGGCAAATTATGATAAAGCTTTGCAATATTATAATGAAAGTTTTGAAATTAGCAGGAATATTTTGCAGGATGAGTACGAGGCTCAAATTGCTAATGCAAACATAGCTGGCGTGTATATAGAGCAGCAAAAGATCGATGAGGCACTGAAATTATATGACATAGCAATAAAATATTTTTATGATAATAAATTTTTTAATGTTTGCGGTATATTTGGAGCAAAAATTGCAGAAATGTATGAGAAAAGGCAAGAAGATGATAAACTATTGGAAGCATATAATAATCAAATTGATTATTATACTAAGTGTAGTAATGAGGAGAGATTAGCGGATTATTTTAGTTATAAAGCAGATTTGTTAAAAACATTATTCAGTAAAGAAGAAAGTTTAGAGAATTATGAGAAAGCTATAAAAATTTATAGAAAATCAAAAAAGTTGCTATATGAAGCAATAATTATCAATAATATAGCTAGCCTACACGAGCAATATGGAGAAATATATACCAGTATAGAATACTATAAAAAAGCACTAGAAATTTTCAACAGCTTAAATAATGACGAGTATTCCGCATTAGGACTGACCAATTTGGGATTGGCAGAAACATACATTGGTGATTACGAAAATGGTTTGAACAACCTAAAAACGGCGTTGGACATTTGCAATAAAAACTCTAACAACCCTAACTTTATTGTTCAAAAAGCGTATGTTTTATCTAATCTTGCGGCGGTATATACTGAAATAGGGGATACAGAAACAAGTTTACAGTTATTCAACGAGAGTTTAGGAATATTTAGAAACAACAAACTGGACCGGAACGAAGCGACCGTTTTAAGCAATGTTGGTAGATTGTTGTTTTCTGTAGGCAAAGCGGAGGAAGCAAGGGAAAAATTTCAGTTATCGTTAAAAATATTTGATCGTGTTGGCAGTAAAAAAGGCAAAAGCGTAGTTTTAACTAAGTTAGGAGAAATAGAAGCACACTTTAAAAATTATGAGGAGGCCGAACGATTACTAATTGAGGCCATTAGGTTAAGAGATGAGTTAAAAGATAAGCTGGGACAAGTTTACACTCAAAATTTGCTGGCGTATATTTATGATTTAATTGGTAAATCTGATGAGGCAAACAGAATCTACAACAACTGTTTAACTCTTTCCGAAACGCTTGTTAACAAAAACCCAAAACTGTTTACGATTTACAATGTGGCATTATTTCACAAAAAGCACAACAATCACTTAAAAAGCCTTGATCTATTGAACGACAGTATTGGGATTATTGAAGGAAGAAGATCAAACCTAAGAAGCGACGAGTTCAAATCAAATTTTCTCGCAAATCATCATAAGTTCTACGAACTATACATAAGTGTATTAATGGGTCTACATGAAAAAGATCCTTTAGGCGGCTATGATATCCAAGCTTTTGAGTTTAGTGAGAAATCTAGAGCTAGATTATTGTTGGATACAATTACTAATATCAATCCAGAAAGGTATTCTGGAATTAGTAAAGAAGTAATTAATAAATATGATGATACAGAAAATCGGTTGTCATATTTGTCACAACAAATTATAAAGTTAAAAAATAAAGAAAATATTAATAATATTATATTGGAAAATATGGAAAAAAACTTTATTAAAACAAAATTAGACTTAGAAATTTTGAAAACACAAATTAAGGAAAAAAATAGTAATAATAATAGTTTTTTGAAATTATCAGATATACAAAAGACCATACTAGATAAAGACAGTTGTTTATTGCAATATACAGTAGGAGAAGAAAGTAGTTATGCTTGGTTAGTAACAACGGACAGTATATTTTCATATATTTTGCCAAATAAGAGAAGTGTTGAAGAATTAATAAAACAAAATGTTGATGCAATTAGTAACGTAGAAGAAAATACCAAACTTGTTAAGTATGAAGTTTTTGCACAAAGAAAAAAACGTTTAAACGAAGCTGAGAATGTTCTTAATAATGCTAATAAAATGTTAGCAGATGCAATATTAACGCCTATCTTAGCCCAGATTAATAAAAAGACAAAAATTTTGATATCTGCTAATGGCATTTTGGACAATGTTTCATTTGCATCACTCCCAAATATAAATAACACTCCTTTAGTAGTTACACATAAGATATTAAGTGTTCCTTCTATGTCTACTATAGAGTTAATGCGCCGCAATGAGAAAATCCTGAGTGATGGTGTTTTAGTTGTAGCGGATCCTATTTTTTCTGCTAATGATCTACGAGTAAATGCTAAGTTTAAGGATGAAAATCCTACTGAAAATCTTATTTCTTATCAGCGATCTAGAGGAGCAAAGACTCTGGATAGATTGCCTGGTGCAGAAAAAGAAGCTCGTGCGATAACAAGACTTTTTAAGGATAGGTCAGAACTATTAATTGGTGAATCTGCTACAGTAGCAAATTTCAAAAATCGAAATCTAACGAAATATGGATATCTCCATATGAGTAGCCACACGCTTAAGGATTTTACGTATCCTGAACTTACGAGCATAGTTTTATCACTGGTTGATAGAAATCAAAATGAACTGGATGGATTTCTAACAGTTAGAGACATTTTAAGATTAACCACTTCTGCAAAACTAGTAACGTTAAGTGCCTGCCAAACGGGATTGGGAAAAGAGAGAAGCGGGGAAGAAAATTTTGGGCTAGCTACAGCTTTCTTGTACTCTGGTAGTTCAGCAGTTTTATCAACACTCTGGAACGTGAATGATAATGCTACTGCGGAGTTTATGGTCTATTTTTACAAACTCTTAAAACAGGGTTTGCAACCATCTGTAGCATTGCAAAAAACACAAATAAAAATTATGAGGACAAAAGGTTTTGAGTCTCCCTATTATTGGGGAGGTTTTCAATTAAAAGGCGATATTAAGTAAATATTATAATTTAATAATATAAGGAAATAAAAATGGATAACAGTCAAGAAGAATTACTTAAAAAACTTGCTTTACAAATATCGAGTAATTTTCAAAAGAATGAAGAAGAAGAAAAAAGACAACAAGAACAAGCTAGAAAAGTGGATCAGGAGTTACTTTGTAATAGAATTGCTCCACATCTATCACAATGGTATATGGCTGGCGAGCCTGTATCTATAGGAAAGAATTTTGTTGTTATTCGTTCATGGCAGAAACACTTAATCAAAGACGATTCTAAATACCGAGGTCGTCAACCTATAATAATAGATCCAGGAATTGCTTTTGGATGGGCCCACCCTACTACAACATTGAGCCTAGAGATTTTAGAAGAGCATTGGAAAGGTGAGAGAATGTTGGATATTGGGACTGGCACTGGTATTTTGGCTATTGCTGGTGTTTTTTTACAGCCAACTTCTCATATAGATGCTTATGATATTTCTTTAGACATAATAGAAAGTGCTGAATTTTGTTTAGAAATAAATGGTGTTTTAGACAAAATTAATCTCAAACAAGCAGATATAACTGACTATCAAGATGGGTTTTATGACTTAATAACCGCAAACCTACTTCCAAATGTTTTTGTTCAATTGAAAGAAAGAATTGTTAGTAAGCTAAAACCTGGTGGCAAGTTAATAATTTCTGGTTTTTCTGACAAAGCAGAATCAAGAACACTAGCAAATTTTGACTGGGTACAAACAGTTGAGGAAATAGAGGATAACGATGTTGCTACTATGTTTGAAAAATTAGGACTTAAATTAGTAGATAAGAGAAAGAATAAAGATTGGTTAGCCTTAATAATGCAAAAGCCAAAAATTGCTTAGACAAATAATTTCAACAATTAAATCTTAATATTTACATAAGTACAAAATTTAAGGAAAAATTTTATGGCAGATCAGAAAATACTTAATTCAGTTAATGATGAGCTTAGAGAAAAAATTATAAAATGTTTTTCCATGACAATATTTGTGGGAGCAGGAGTTTCGCTTAATAGTGGTATACCAACCTTTCGCGGTAAAGGAATAGGAAAGCTTTTTCAGGAACAAAATCCTATATACCTTTTATCTACACAAGGTTTTTTAATGTTTCCTAAGCTAGCTTGGCAATATTCGTGCTACGTTTATAACCTTGTTAAAGATGCAACACCTAATTTAGCGCACAAGGCTTTGGTTGTTTGGCAAAAACAAGCCGTGAGAAGGCGTGTTGTTAAGGTAAGTATGCTAACCACCAATTACGATGGTCTTATACAAAAAGCTGGTGGAGAAGTTGAGGAACTGCATGGAAATATTAATAATACAATATGTCCTAACTGTAAGAATAAAAAATTGATGTCAGAAATTAATCAAGAAGATTTACCACCACAATGTGAAAATTGTAAGAGTATTCTATTACCAGACATTGTTTTGTTAGATAGTTTTATAAAACAAAGTGCTTATGATATTAGTTCACAGGCAGCACGAGGATGTTCAATTTATATTGCCGTAGGTACTTCAGGTGTTAATAGTCATTCTTTTGGGTTGATGAAAACAGTAAAATTACGCTCAAACACTACTTTAATAGAAATTAATCCAAGGCCATCACATTTAACTAAAGATATGAATTATGTTATACGTGGCAATGCCGAAGACATTTTGCCACAATTCGGATATGGTAATATTGACTAGACAGCTAGCTTGAAGTAAAAGGGTTCAATTAAACTTAAACAGAGGAAAAAATGTCAAAGAAGAAATGGCGAAAACCAACTACAGAAAAAGTTAAAGAAAAAGCAAATCCATTACAAAACATTGATGTAAACGATGAAAAGCAATTGCAAGACGGATTGAAATATATAACAGATTTAATAGATAAAAAAATCAGCTTGCAAGAAGTAGCAGGGATTAAAGACTCTGATGTTAATGCAATATTAGCGGTTGGAGCATTGATGTACCAACAAGGCCGTCTTACTGAAGCAGAAGACCTACTTCGTGGAGCCGTATTATTAAACAACAATAGCGCAATAGCACACTCTAGCCTTGGAACGGTGCTAACAGCAGCAGGTAAGCATGATGAAGCGTTAGTTGAATTAGATGAAGCTATCAAACTTGATGCAAAAGATATATCAGCATATGTTAACCGCGCAGAAATTCACTTACAGCGAGCCGATTTTCAAGCAGCAAGCGAAGACTTAAAACGCGCAATAGAGCTAGATCCTGAAGGAACTAATGCAGCGGCTAACAGAGCGCGGGAAATTATTGTTGCTATGAATCAGTTAATTAACAATTTAGAAAACCAAATTGAGCAAGGGCAACAGGTAGATATTTAAATTTGGATAAGGCTGAAAATATAACGCCAGAAGCAAGTTTGAGCTAGCTAGCTAATTGTAATTTATCCATACTAAGGTACTCAAACGTAGTAGGATCTTGCATATTAACAGCAATAGCTGAGATAGGTAGATTAATTTTTCTATTAAGGAAGTTATGGGTAAAAGGTTTTGGGAAAAGATAAGATTCCTGTTCTTCAAATACACGGCAATAAAGTAAGCGTGTAGCCGTATCAAATTGAGAGCTAATAGGTAGTTTATTAGATTCTAAGTCAGATAAAGTAGTAGGGTCAGTAGCAAGCATCATTGCCCAATCATTAAGTTTAATAGAACGTTCTTTACGCAAGAACTTTATATCTTGGCTTCTAAGTGACCAAGGTTGTAAAACAATGGCTTGGGCGATAGTTCGATATAATTGGTTAATTCTGTGATAATGGATAAGCTCAATACCACAATTATGGCAAATTTCAATTGTTACTTGATTAAAATACAAATTATCAAGTTCTTCTGCTTTATCTTGGTAAAGAGAACGCATTTCTTTGTGCATTTCATTACCACATTCACATTTCACTGTTAAACTCCTAAATATATTTTTGCCTAATAGTCACCAATATTAGTTCTGTGAGACTAGTTAAGTTTATAAAATATAATAGCTTAGAAAGCTGTTATAACCAACAAACTAAAATCAATGTCAAAGAAAACAATAATATTGGTTAGCTCATCACCTTGCATATCAAAACCTGCTACTTGGTATTTCCAATTTTGTCGATTAACATCCCATTCATTGCTAGTTACTTGACCATTAGCTAGAGCAAAACAGATATCCTTTCTTGAAAGATTACGTAGTTTTAACCTGTCATTTAGAATATGGTAGCTAATTTTAACAATACCATTTTCCAAGATACTGATAATTTTGGCCTTAGCTTCATCTGGTGTTAAGGCTTGTATGCTGCTCATAGATAAGTAGTTTAGCTTATTTTGGTTAATAAGTAAATATTGGGTATTAAGCTTTGTTCATCAACTCATCAAGCAAATCGTTATCAAAGGCAACATCTTCTCTCAAACACAACTCCTTGATCTTATAAACAAATTCAGAAGGTGAAATATTGCTACCAACAGAAGTGTTTCTTACACGTTCAACAATCTTCTGCATGGCTTTTTTCCTATTACTTCTACTTTGAGTTTTAGGATTAAGGCTAGAAAGAATTTCCTTGATAAAAAAGGCGAACGAATTGGGTCTATTAGTAGCTCTGTCATAAGCTAATCTTAGAGCTATTTCAACTTTATCGATAGGCACGTTTTTAATTTTTTGATAGTTAGTAGTATCTACTTTTGTCCAATTATTTCCAGTAATCTCTTGATAAATCATCATCACTTGTTTTTCATGGTCGCTCGAATTAGGAGATTTTTTTTGATGATGATCTTGTTTGTTTAATAGATCATCATCATCTTTATTGGGGGACGAAATGGCATTTAGTGTCGGTTTGTTACTCTGTGACAGATTGGCACTGTGTGACTGATCGGCACTAGCTATTTTAGGCAAATTAACTTGATAAAGATTACCTCTTATAGTTCCTCTAGTTGATTTAAAATTGCAACCTAACCTAACAACTAAACCAAGTTGTTCTAGTTTTTCAACAGACCTAATAACCTCTCTCCTACTAAGATTACAGTTTTGTGCAAGTTTATCAAAGCCAATACGACAAGTAGTATTATGGAATCCATAACTTAAGCGATACAGACGCAAATAAACAGCTTGTTCTTGTACTCTTAACATAGGAATTAATCCATCTAAAATAAGATTAGGAATAGATGTATAACCATTTGTATTGTTAGTAAGTGTCAATTGGACACTGAGTGCTTGTTGGTCATTGAGTGTCTGTGGCACTGAGTTTAATGGGTTTGAAGGGTTATTGAGATCAATATGATGATCGTGATCAACAAGTAAGTGATCACGATCATCATTAACTTTGTCTAGGCTAGGAGTCTCTTGAAAACTAAGTGACTGATTGGCACTGAGTGACTGATTGGCATTATTTAAATCTTTTTCAGATTTAGAATTAATTGCACTCTTACTAGTTTTAGAATCAATCTGCTTTTCTGAAGCGGGCTTTTCAGTAGAGATATTTTGTTTAATAGAGTGTAAATCTCTAAAAGTAAAAAATTTTGGTTTTTCATCGCCCATAATCTTACTCATTTGGTAATATTAGTTAGTAGGTTTAATTAAATCTGCTAAAGAAACATTAATTATTTCTTCAGGAATAATTTGTAAGTTGTTTAGTAAGGCATATTGGACAGCAATACCACAGGCTTTAATTACTTCTCTAGGTACGCCTTTGGAATACTGATAAATTGCTGTAATTGCATCTTTTTCAAAGGGATTGCTTAACCCAGAAACTTTGCACCTAAAATCTATCATTTCAATAGTTTCTTCTAAAGTTAGGGCATCTAAAGTAGAAGAAACAGCGATGCGGCTAACTAAGGATTTTTTTGTCTTATCGGCTAATTTATAACGAAGCTCAATTTGTCCAGCCATTACTATATTAATTAATTTAGTGTCATCAGTCTCAAAGTTAAGTATTTGGCGAACTAGTTCAAACATAGGGCCTTTTAGCTGTTGGGCCTCATCAATAAACAATATAGTATTTTTTTGTTTAGTGTATTGCTCAATCAAAAAAGCTCTTAATTCATATTCTGTTTCTCTTTGGCTACGTTTGGTTTTAATACCATATTCTGTGCAAATAGCTTTAAGAAAAGAAGTTTCAGAAGTTTGTTTAGGATTAACTAAAAATGCAACTGAATAGTCAGGATCATCAGCATACTCATTATAGAGCAGCCTTAATAATGAAGTTTTGCCTAAGCCTACATCACCTATTAAGGTTGTTAGCCCTTGTCTAGTGCGAATAACATATTTTGTTTTTGCGATAGCTGCTTGTACAGATGGAGTTATATAAAAAAAACGAGGGTTTGGTGATAAAGAAAAGACTGTTTCTAGGTGCATAAAATAACTATCTCCATGAAAGATGAGAGATAATATTATTTATATAATAAATTTTCAATGAAATATTGGGGGGGGGATGTAGATTTAGTTGAAAATAAGCTTTAATAAAAATAGTTGCCTAAAAAGCTAGAAGAACTATTTTGGTTAAATAAATAAAGGTTTATAGAAGTGAGAAGGTAAACTCCAAGCGGGCCCTAACATGAACAGGTTTACCATCTTTTGAGCCGGGAATAAATTTTATTAGGAAAGCAGCCTTTACCGCTTCTTCATCAAGACCATAACCTAAGCCATTAACAATTTTCACGTCTGTAATGGAGCCGTCTTTTCTAAATACAGCAGACAAAATAACAACACCTTCAACACCGTTTTTTCTAGCTTCAGTAGTATAAGAAGGCTTAGTTTTTTGTAGAATTTGGGGTTGTTTTATGTCTTTGTTACCTGCACTAAGTACATCTGAATTAGAAGATGTTGTAGTGCTATTTGTAGAATTATCTGTAGTCGTGTTACTTGTAGCACTGCTGTTATTATTACTATTATTATTGCTATCACTGCTATTACCATTACCATTACCATTATTTATATTATTATTATTACTATTATTAACGTTAGGTTTTGCTGGTTTTGGTGAAGAAGGGTCAAAATTGTTGATTAAATTGTTTTGATTGTTGGATATAAGTTTTCCATTGGAATCTATGAGCTTAAAAGAGTTAAGGAAGTTTAGAATTAAGTCTTGGTTAGCTGGTACTTCTGGCTTATTAACTGCAACAGATACTTGATAAACTTTATCTTTATTATTATTGACGTAGTATAGCCTAGAAAATAATAGCTTATTCTCTGCACTTATTTTAAGTGATCTACCAGAAAAATCATTAAATGATGTATTTATTGCACCTAATAGCTGTCCATTCACAGTTTTTACAATTTGGTTTCCCATAAAACGAACAAAAGCTTCTTTATTATTAGTGACTTTTGGATCTAAAGACTCAAAGTTAATATACAGTACAGAAAACACGATAGTAGCTTGTTCAACATTAAATAGGTATGCTTTGGCTTTTGTAGCACCTTCTAAAGTGTTTTCTTGCACGCTTGGGCTTTCTGGAAAATCAACACTGAATTGATGTTCTTTGGAGATAAAACTTTTTATTTCTTGAGCCTTGATAGTTAAATTGAATGTTGATACTAGTAATATAATGTAAGATATTATAAGGAGCAATATTTTCATAAGTATTTTGTTAAGAGCATTCCAAAGAATAAATTTTAATCGATATTATTAACCAAAAGTTCTTAAGAAAAAAGAGAAAAATAATAATCAAACAGTTTATCTAGCATAAAATTTAACTAACTAGTATAATTGATAGTAAGTTAAGGAGAAATTATGTCAACAAAAGAGATATTATTAAACCAAAACAATGATCAATATATAAGAAGATCTAGCGTACAAACGTTCATACAAGAGATAGAAGAAAAAGTAGAAGATTGGATAAATAAAAATATATTAGGTATAAGTAAACCACAGTTTACAATAAAAGGATTACTTCCTTTAGTAGAAAAAGATGTATGGTTAGTGAATATATTATGTTATTATCAAAAACAAGAACTAGGGTTTATAATAGAAGCTTATATTAATGATATTACAAAAGAATTATCATTATCTACAAACCATAGTATAGAAGATATATGTAATAAACTAGTAAAAATATTAGAACAAGAAAGAAGTAATAATGTACTTTACGCTAAAACAAAATCTGGAAAGAGCCAACAAGAAATAAAGGCATTACGCCAAGAGTTTAAGAGAAAACAAGAAGAAAAAAAACAAGGTGAACAAACTCAATTGGAATTTACTGCTCCAAAATATGATGAAGAATATTCTGAGGCAATGGAGAAGCTGGAGGAGCTTTACCGCTAATGTTTATTGATGAGTTCTATGAAGAAGGCTTCTATCAAAAACTAGGGACTGATTACCGTAGTAATTTTCTATTTGGGCAATTTTTCTACACACATGCATATTACCCGCATGAAAACCTTGAACTATGGCGACCTATATTTGATCTAAATGAACCAACAAAAACATACGCTTCTAGTTTTAAGCTTGTTACTGCTGGCAAGGATGCCTTTAATAAAAGTATTCCATTAGCCATTCCAAAACTAGAGACAAATGAAGAATTTATTGTGGTGCGAGCTAAAAGAAGACCAGTAATGTTAATTATGCCACCGTTAAACATAGGAAGTGTTGAAACTAGTGGATACAAAGGACGAGTACAAAGGCGTAGGTGTTTGGTAGCACAAGTTTTTGGATTAGCTGATGTTAGTACAGGACGTGCTGAATTTAGCCCCTCTTTTGTAGATAGAGTTAGAAAAATGGAGTTTCCTCAGTTAATGTTTTTGCCAAAACATCCTGGGCTTTTTGAAGTTGATAGTTTGCTTAGATTGGATGAATGCCAATCTGTGTTTGTTCCTCACCTTGAGCCGTTGCAATATGCTATAGATTCTGAACTAGAAGCCATAGTTCGTGGACAGCTACAATACTTATTCGTAAATAATTATAGTGGTGACTATGCAGAGCTAAGAGAATTAATGTTAAATACATAATAATTAATAATCTAGCAGCTTACTTAGCTCTATTTTTAGAACAAATTGAGTTTACGAATAAAGGAAATAGGCTTAAACATCCTTAATTCATTGGGAAATCGGATAAAATCATATTTTTCATACCATTTAGCAAGGGTTTCATTTCTAGCATCAAGTACCATAGCTCTAATGCCAACTTTACGCGAGATTTCGTCAACTCTAGCTTGGGCATCCATCAACAGTAATTCTCCATAACCTTTTCCCTGAAAAGCTTTATCAATTCCAAGTTGTCCTAATAAAATAACAGGCATAGGGCGTTTAATAGTTGGCTTGTCGTTAGGAATATGTTCTTGGCTAACTTGAGCAAAAATAAGTGTGTGATAGCCAACAATTGTTTTTGGATCTGCTTTTTCACCAACAAGAACCATAGTTCGGCTTAAATCTTTGTTTTGATCTTGTAAAGCTTTCTGTAATAAGAAGTTAGTAACTTCCTCATCTCCACAATCAAAAAGCTTCCTATTATGTGTTTTAGAAATAGGTTCAATCAGCAATGTGGTGTTTAACTCCCTTACGTTGGCCTTGTTTATAGCGATTAGCAGCATTTAATGAGGTTTGAGAAGGTTCTTGTTCTTGTGATAGAGAGTCAAGAAAGAACTTATAATCTTGAGAATTGAGAGTAATATTATTATGTTGTTCCAAGATTTCATTAGCTTTTTCATTCAAGGTAGAAACCGCAAAATCAGTTAATTGCTGACCTGTGATAGCAGCAGCCCTTACTATTTTAGCTTTTATTTCTGGTGATAGACGAAAATTGATTCTATCAACTTCTAGGGTTTGTTTTTTTTCTTTGTTCACAGACATATTTTTATTCCTACTTTTAATCCTACTTTTATTCCTATTTTTGTTTTTAATAGTGCTTAATTAGATGTGGCAATTTGCCATATTATATTATTTTTTAAGGATGCTGGCAAACCTGGAAAAAGTAGAAAAAATATTTCCAGGAAAAAAAAATAAGGAACCTTCTTTTTGAGAGAAAATTTGTCAAAACCCACCTAACTTCCTAAGTATCTTACGTATAATATATTATAAATAGAAAATATGGTTAAATTGGAGAAAAAGTGGTATTTTTAGTATTTCCTATAAATAATGTATAATCAGTAAGTTAAAGGAATAAGAGAGACACATTTTATATTTTTCCGGTACTAATAAAAATACTCTAATAAAAGTGCTGTACAGAAAAGAGCGATTTTGCAGGTTTTCGCAGAGGTTTTTGCGAGATCTCGCAAAAATGAGAAAAAGTGCTTTTTTTGCAATTTTTGATAAAATTCTTAATATTTTAATAAAGTTAATATTTAGAACTAGATAGCCTAAATTTACCAAACTTAAGATTTTCAAAAACCAACATTTTTACTAAGTATAGTGTCGTAAGAGGGCTAAAAATATTTTGCGAGAATCTGCAAAAAGGTGCAAAAACTAGGTAAATAACTTAATCAATAAGGAATAAAATATTGGATTAGCTACTAGCTTGCCAATAGCTAAATTATCTTTATCTATCAAAATCTATCAAAAAAGAGATTAAAATTATAAATAAAGCCATCAAAGCCATCAAAACCCATTAAAAATTGTCCATAAGAATCAAAACATCCTAAAAATCCAAGAAACAAATATTTTTTCCTGAATTTTTATTCATTGGCACACGCATTGCGATATATAGGGTTAACTAACAACCAAAAGCAATAATTAATAAGTAATTAAAGAATTGTTAACTTATAGAAAATGTATGTGGTTAGTCTACTTATATTATTAATTAGCCTAGGTTGTTAGCTGTTAATAGTTAATAGTTAATAGTTAATAGTTAATAGTTAATAATTAATAAATAGAAAGAAGTTTTTAAGATTGGGTTTTCTGAGATGGCAAAAACAGTAAATCAAATTAATCAAATTAAACAAGCTAAACAAGCTAAACAAGTTAGGCGAAGAAGGTTTAGTAGAAAAGCTTTAGTTAATTCGATTGATTCAATAAGTAAAGGAAAGCTTTTGTGTCCATTTTGTCAAAGTAGCAAGTTAGTACGTAGAGGGACAAACAAAAACAAAAGTGAGCAAAAGCAGAAATACTTTTGTGCTAATTGTATTAAGTACACAGTTAACCCTATCAGCAAAAACTCCTAAACCATAAATAAAAATTAAGAAAGGAAGAAAAGCTGTGTTAGAAGAAAGTGTAAGCCAACATTATAATAATGAGCCTCAAAGACTTGCTGTATTAGCGGAGTTAATGAGCAAAGTTAATAACTGCCAAGGTAGAGAAACAAAATTATTATCAGGTAATGATTTTGGGTGTTTAAGTAATTTAGAACAAGCAACAGATGTAGATTTAGTTGATGGAGTTTATGAAGTTAGTGCTAATGTAGGTGTTGATATTGATGTAGATGGAGTTGATGTTGTTGAGGCTACTAATTTTAGTGTTAATGATGTAGCTAATGTTACACCAATTGCTAAAGACGCTGCCAATGAAGTTACTAAAAGCCCTTATTTGCTAGTAGGAATGGGAAATAGTTATGAACTCAGATATGGGCAAACAAAAATAGGTAGGTTGGAAAGTAACGACATAGTAATAAATGATAACTTTATATCGCGCCATCATGCAGTAATTGTTGTGCATAGCAATGACAAGGTAGAGATATTTGAAAGCTCTTGTAATGGTACAAGAGTTAATGGTATAGATATTGTTCATACTTTCCTAAAGCTTAATGATGAAATAGTAATTGGGCCAAGGCGTTGTAACTATAAATTTGTGTTATCTGAAGCAGTTGATGATGCAAGTAAGAATATTAATGATGCTAGTTCTGATAATAATAAAGACAGTGAAAATAGCTATGTTGATGAAGATAGAAAAGAATATTTGCCTGTAACAGTTACTAGCAAAAGGTTAAATGTAGAAGTTAAGCCAAATAAGTCTCAGAAGGTAAGAAGACCGAATAATTCTAAATCTGTTGTAGCAGGGTTTAGTCTTATAGAACTACTAGTTGTGATAGTAACAGCAGGAATATTAGCTGCTATATCAGTACCAAACTTAATTACCACAAAACGCTCTGCTAATAGTGCGTCCGCTACACAAACACTTCGTTTAATAAGTAGTAGTCAAGCAGCTTATTCAACAGGTGTAGGAAGTGGTGAATATGCAACAGTAGATGACTTGGTAAGGGAAGAATTTATAGATAGCTCTATTACAGCAGCTTCTATTCCATCATCCAATCCAACACAACGGCCTAAAAGTGGCTATATTTTTGTGTTCAATAAGATATCTGCTAATCCATCAGCCAACACATTACCAAGCTATGAAGTAAGCGCAAGGCCATTATTTACTAATGGATTAGTCGCATCAGGAAATAAATCATTTTTTGTTGATACTAGTGCAGTTATTAGAGTTTCGCCAACACCGTCAGCCCCTTTTGCTGATGCTAACAGTCAACCTTTGAACTAGTAATTAGTAATTAATAATTAGTTTACTAACGGTTGTAAATATCAGGAGAAATTAAGACAAAGTTTTGGAACTTAATTTTAATCAACAAGTTTAACTAATAAAACAAGTGCAATGCTTTGTTATGCAAAAATAAATATCTTTTAAGGAGTAAATAATCAATGAAAAGACATCAAAAATTAGGAAAAGTAATACTTTTAGCAGTAGTCACAATATCTTTATTAGGAATGCTAGTAATTCCATCATTAAAGAAAACCTCAGCAAAACAAAATAATAATGAGCAATATGTAGCTAAATTAAGCCAAACAATGACAGAGGTATCTATAGCTAGTACAGCAGCAGAAGTATCAATGTCAGTAGACAGCTTAAATAGTTTTATGCAAGAACGTGCAGGAGTAAGATTATCAGGAGAAATTAGCCAAGAACTAATCAAGAAAGAATCAGCATTTCTTAATAGCAAAGAACAAGGAATAAGTTTTGATAAGTTTGTGGATGCTTTAACTACAGTTGGATTAAATAGGTTCTCTCAATTGACAGATGACGAAATAGAACAAGTAGTTGATGTATTAAAAGGGACATTTGATAGTCCTAGTGTGCCAGAAAAGCTAAGAAATTCGGGTTCTGAAAGAATGTTGGCTATTCGTCCCGGCTATTATGTAATGATGAACAGAGAAGATGCAATCAAACAAATAAAGCTATTTGGTCGTGCAGAAGCGCAAGTAATGGTTAAGGGAGTAGTACGTAATTTTATAGCAGAACAAGTAAAAGACACCTTATCAGCTTTAGCTAAAGCTAGTCCTGAAAAATTTGGAGCAAATTGGGATAGCAATTTAGATAAGCCCGCAGCGAGTTTAAGTCCAACACAATGTTTTCTACTAACTTATAGTCTAGCAAGTGGGGATTTACTAGTATTTGACAGTGCAAATCTAGCTAAAGAGAAAGAAAAACTCCATAGCTATTATGTTAAAACTTTTGGGAACTATCCAAGACCTGAAG
>Ga0268299_1002547_pt1 | contig 21154 bp, 13 predicted proteins | sample NOBtaG_FD_193484 | JGI IMG/M metagenome (GOLD analysis project Ga0268299, IMG submission 193484) | Activated sludge microbial communities from bioreactor in Nijmegen, Gelderland, Netherland - NOB reactor | ecosystem: Engineered > Bioreactor > Aerobic > Activated sludge | place: Netherlands... | reverse complement strand
AGCTAATGCCTTAATGCAACCTATTTGTGAAGCAGTAAATGTTGCTCATAAAGTTGGTATTGTCCATCGAGACTTAAAACCAGAAAATATTTTTCTTGACCATAGCAAAGGAAATGAGGAAGTAGTAAAAGTTCTAGATTTTGGAATTGCTCGTATGACAAGTGTTACTGAAGATCAACAAAAACGTGCAATGCGACTTACTCAAGAAGGTATCTTAATTGGTACACCTCATTATATGTCACCAGAACAATGCTATGGGCGTGATGTTGATGCAAGGTCAGATGTTTATGCTTTAGGAATAATGCTTTATGAAATGTTAACTGGTCAACTCCCATTTGATGATCGTTCGCTTTCAATTGTAGCAGTAAAACAAGCACGTGAAAAAGCTAGACCGACTTATGAAATAAATCCTAATGTGCCTCATATTGTTAATGCTGTTGTAATGAAAGCAATGGAAAAAAAAGCGGAAAATCGCCCTCCCTCAGTGATGGCATTTGCTCAAGAACTCCAAAGTGTAGTCAAAATGGTATCAGAAAAAGAATTTCAATCCGTTTTTCTTAATGCTAGTGATGAAGACTTAGAAGCAGCACTTTTACTTACTAATCTTACTTCTGGTAACTCTCGTTTTGATCAAATAGATCCAAGGGACAAATCCAAGGAAAGGTTTTTAGAAAAATCCTTTGCTCCTGAAAGAAGACGTAATACTAAACCCTTAGTAGCAAATCCAGAAAATAACTTAACCGAACAAACTACAAACCAAACAACCTACTTTAATCAAAATCGTACAGTAAACACTTACCTTTCTTTAACTAGCAATGAACTTACAGTAGTAAAAAATATTAGAAACTCTGATGATGAGTTTACCGAAGAAAATCCTACTTTTAATGCAATTAGAATAGAAGATCCTGCTGTAATAGAAGGACTCTATGAACAACTCCTACATTTAATTAAAGAAACTCCTATTTTGATGCAAATAATTGCATCTGATCTGGAAACTAAAAAGCCTATTGATATGGTTTTTTTAACAGAATTGAAATATGCAGTTGACAATATCCGTAATATTATCTTCCGTTTAGAAAAAACTGCCTCAAAATTTTAGTTAATTTTAACTAGCAGTCTTTAGCTCTCCATTTGGGTAAATATCTATTACCGATAATTTTTGAGCAAGTAAAGGAGGAGTAAGAATTAGTTTGCGGTGACATTTAGCAGGTAAACTTTCAGCACACATTAAACATATATTCTGACCTTGACTTAATTTAACAATTTCTTGTAATCCTCGATCAAAATCTTCTTTTGGTGCTTGGATTTTCCAACCTAGTTCAGGAAAATGAATATAAAGTATTTTTTCTGCTCCCAAAGCAGCAATTAAAGCTTTTTGGTTAAATTGCGGCCAACGTGATCTTGGCACTGCTCGCACATCTGCCAATATTTGAATATTGTTTGTTTTAAGCAATGCCAAGAAAGTTTCTATAGTTTGTCGTCCATGTCCTACTGTGAAAATCATTATTCGTCTTGATTTGTATCAACAAGATTTGATTTAACTTTTCTCATATTGGAAGCTAGAATTCTTTTACGTAATCTAATTGAAGTAGGTGTAATTTCTACAAGCTCATCATCTTTGATATGAGCTAAAGCATCTTCTAAAGTAAGCTGTTTAACAGGTACTAAGCGGATAGCTTCATCTGCTGTAGAAGCACGCATATTAGTTAATTTTTTATCTTTAATTGCATTAACATCTAAGTCCACAGCTTTAGCATTTTCACCTATAATCATACCTTCATAAACTGGAACACCTGCACCAACAAGAAGTTGACCCCGTTCTTGTAAATTATAGAGTGCATAGGCAGTTGTTACCCCTTCACGGTCTGCAACAAGTGATCCTGTAAGTCTAGATTTAATATCTCCTGTCCAAGGTGACCAACGTAAAAACAAAGTATTCATAATACCTGTGCCGCGTGTATCTGTTAAAAACTGACCACGAAAGCCAATCAAACCACGAGAAGGAACTTCAAATTCTAGTCTAACTCTTCCCGTCCCATGATTAACCATTTTTATCATTTGCCCTTTTCGTTGTCCAAAAGCCTCTGTCACCACACCAATAAATTGCTCTGGAATGTCAATTACTGCTAATTCTATAGGCTCGTGTAATTGTCCATCTATTCTTCTAGTAATAACTGTTGGCTTGGACACTTGGACTTCATAGCTTTCTCTGCGCATTTGCTCTAGTAAAATACTTAATTGTAACTCTCCGCGTCCACTAACCTTAAAACTACCAACTCCGCTATCTGAAGTAGTTTGATTAAGTCCAGCTTGAGAATCAGCATCTTCAACTCTTATAGAAACATTACCAAGTAGCTCTTTTTGCAATCTTTCGCGTAGTTTACGAGAAGTGACATATTTTCCATCTCGACCGGAAAAAGGAGAATTATTAACACTAAAAATCATTGAAATTGTAGGTTCATCAATTTGAATTTTAGGCAATGCTACTGGATTTACTTCACTAGAAATAGTTTCACCTATTTCTATTCCTTCAAGTCCAGCTAAAGCTACAATATCCCCAGCTTTAGCTGTTTGTATTGATAATCGTTTTAAGCCTTCAAAGGTATAAAGTTGGGTAATTTTAGTCTTTTGTATCTGTCCTTCTAACTTGCACAAAGAAACTATGTCATTAACGCTAATTGTGCCACCATAAATACGCCCTATAGCAAGCCTTCCAACATATTCATCATAATCAATGTTTGTGACTAAAATTTGTAAATTATCCGTCTCACAAGCTGATGGTGCTGGAATAGTGCGTATAATTTCTTCAAAAAGGGGTTGTAAGGTGTGGCTATCATCATCTAAAGCTCTTTTTGCTATACCATCACGAGCAATAGCATAAATGATTGGAAAATCTATTTGATCATCGCTAGCATCTAGTTCAATAAATAAATCATAAATTTCATTAACTACTTCTTGAACTCGTGCATCTTGGCGATCAATTTTATTGACTACTACAATAGGTTTTAAGTTTTGTTCTAATGCCTTGCTTAAAACATAACGAGTTTGTGGTAAAGGCCCTTCGGAAGCATCTACTAATAACATTACCCCATCAACCATTTTTAATACTCGTTGAACTTCTCCGCCAAAGTCAGAGTGTCCAGGGGTATCAAGAATATTAATTTTGACACCACAATAGTTTAATGAGGTATTTTTTGCCATTATGGTAATGCCTCGTTCGCGTTCTAGGTCTAGGTTATCCATTACTCGTTCAGCAACTCGTTCATTAGCTCGAAACATACCTGCCTGTTTTAACATTAAATCTACTAACGTAGTCTTTCCATGATCGACGTGTGCAATAATGGCAATATTACGTATATCTTCGCGCACTGGATTAACAAGTGCGACGCTACTATTTTCTTTTTCTGTCATGTTACTCACTTAAATAAACTCCCAAAAGGAAAATTGAAACTAGGTAGCCTAACAGATCTTTACCATTTCGCCAATGTTTTTATCCGATAGCAAGATAGCTTTGATTTTTAAATAGCAATAAGCTTTAGATTTTTATTATAAAAATTTTGGATAAAAGACATTTAACCATTGAACCTATTAGACAAAAGTAGGTTAATTACTATTAAAATATTGTTTTTTAAAATACTACACTAGATTTAAGAAATTTAAGCTCCATTGTTAGTTTATAGTTAAGAATAATAATTGCTTTAACACTTTTTTAGTGAGGGTGTAACTATGTCTAAATTAGCTTTTTTATCAAAAATAAATTATAAATTTTATCAAAAACTATTTTTTTGTATTATTTTTATTCTATTAATAATTATTATAAAACCATTTATTAAATTAGATTTTAGTAAACAAAAATTCAATCAAGTTTTTGCTTCTTACCAAAGTAAACTTGCCTATCAAATTGGGGTTTCACCAAAAGAAATTACAATAACAGGCAAAACAAATATTGCAGGTTGTTTAGTTAATTTAGTAAATCCTAACTCAAAATGGTCTGTACTAGCTGATAGTGAAGGCAATTTTAAGCTTCCAGAAATAACTTGGTATCCTGGAAAAAATTATTGCTTAAAACTTTCTTTAGAAAACAATAAATCTTTTCAAACAGAAATTTTTGCTCCCTGGGAATATCCAAAATCAGGAAACCTAGATTTAGGTTTTATTGACCTAGCTCTTGCACTCAAAAATCAGTCTCTAAAAATGCAAACTTCTTATAATTTAATCCCTTTTGACTCAAAAAATAAAAAATATTATGAACAGCTTTACAGCAATATTACCAGTAATATATGTGGTGAAGAAGAAAAAATCATGGCTTTAACAAAATTTGTTTGCCAAAAACGAGTAGCTAAGAAAAAAGTCTCCATTGACATATGGATACCTAGACAACTTTTAGAACCAACCGAGCTTTTTTCTTATACTTGTGGCGAACTTAGCAGCGCACTCGCTCATTTAGCTTACGCAGGCAATTTTAAGATAAATTACATAGATATGATTTTAAATAAAGATCCTAAGCAAAGACCTTACACTCATGTAGTTACAGAAGTTTATTACCAAGGAAAATGGCATCTCTATGATCCTACTTTTGGCACAGCTTACAGAAACGAGAAAGGAGAAATTGCTAGTTATCAAGAAATTAGATTAAATCCAAAAATTTTAGATAACCCTATTAGACTTCATCCTGAAGCTAAGTTACATACAAACTGGTTACATAATTTATATTCAGAAGGAGTACACCAAAATTTTTCTTTCAGTGAAAATAATTAAAATATTAAAATACTTGAAAACACTGCTATTTGTAACAATTTTTGGTCGCGTTTCAGTAAAGTTGGTAATGCAATTGCACCCCTTTGTTAAATCGATGTACAAAACAAATGCTAACTTTTATAACACAACCATTTACTTAATACTCTTAAAAATATTTACCTTCATAATATTAACCTATAAATTAAACTTAATAAATTAGCTGCTTCTTTGTCTTCACTCTTAGATAGTTCTAAGGTTTCTTGTAATTCGTCCACAGCTTTATTGTAATTACCTAAAAATATATAAACTTTTGCAAGACAATAATGAATATCAGACATATTCTTTGATTCATCTGGCAAATCTTCATATTTTTCTAGTAAAGTTTTAATAACCTCTTTTGAGTCTTGCATTTTTTCTTTATCTAATTTTAGGTTATCTAATACTTCATCCCGACTAAATTCATCTCTAATAAAAAAAGAACCTGTTCCAGTAATTGTAAAAAGTAGATTTTCTAATAAGAAAGGACTATTTACATCAAGGTTAAAAGCCTCTCTATAGTGGGCTAAAGCTTCTTTTTTTTCTTCAAGTTTTGTATATGCAATAGCTAGATTTTGATGTGCTAAGAGGTAATCTTTTTTTAATAAAATAGCTTTTTGATAGTAGGTTTTAGCTTTTTCCACTGAACCTATAGCTCCTTTATTTTCATAGAGTAAATATATATTTCCAAGAATTAACAAAGCTTCTGGAAAGTTTTTTTGTTGTTCTAGCGCGATTTGCAGTTGAGTTACTGCCTCTGGAAAAAATTTACCTTGATTAAAATAAGAACGTCCTAAATTATAGTGGGCTAAAGAATAATTACCTTGTTTTTGCTTAATTGCTAGCTGGAAATTTGCATTAGCATTCTCAAAATCACCAATAGCTTCATAGGCTAGACCTAAATTATTAAAAGCAGCAGGATAGATTTTTCTTTGTTTGGTGGCTATTTGGTAATGATTTATTGAGTTAGGCAAATCCCCTTGATGAAAAAGAGCAAAAGCCAAGTTAAATTCTGCATCAGGTAAGGAATCCTTGCTCAAAGCAACAGCTTTTTTATAAGACTCAATAGCTTGGTCAATTTCCCCTATTGAATAAAAAGCTACACCTAAGTTTAAGTATGCTTTAGCGTTTTCAGGAAAAATTTTTACTACTTCTTTAAACGAGTTTATTGCTTCATCAAATCTACTTAATTTTATTAAACTATAGCCAAGGCCAAAATGGGCTAAGTCTAATTTTTCCCTTGCATTAATAGCTTTTTGGTAATTAAAGATAGCATTTTCTAAATCCCCTTTTTCTAATAAAAATTGAGCAGTTTTTAGAAAAGATTTTTTATTTTCTGTAATAGACTTTTTATCTATTTTTTCCTCTATTTTTTCTTCTACAGTTTCAAGTTGACTTTCTCCCGGCTTTAGCCCAAAACGCCGGTTATATTCTGTTGGCAAGTAGCGTCTAGGGTTAATTTCTGTTGTGGCACGCCCAGTTTTGCTACTATCTTCTAGGCCAAAACGCCTTTGTTGAGCTAATATAACTACATTGCATAATAGTAATAGCATAGTAATATAAATTACCTTCATAATATGCCTATTAATCATAAAACTCCCAAACAAAAATATTAGTTAAACAAAAAGTTTAATTTGCCTATTTCCAAGTTAGTTTATCAGAGATTTTCTTAATATAACTAATATAAGTGCTTTATTTATATACATCATTTTTGATATATTTCGGTTTCTTTCCCAAAACAGCTATAAAATCTAAGGTGTCATAAATAATTATGAAAACACTAAGCCCCAAATACATTAGTATTAGTTTTTTATTTGCTTTAGTAATACCTCTACAAGCTTATGGTCAATCAGCAGGAGCAACAACAGGAGCTATATTTGGGACAGTTAAAGATGAACAAGGTGCTGTTATAACTAGTGCAAATATAATAGTTAGGTCACTGCAAACCAATGCACAAAATACTTGTGTTTCTGATAACCAAGGCTCTTATCAACTACTGCAACTACGTCCGGGCAATTATGAAATTACTGTTCAAGCTAATGGATTTCTTACTCAAACTGTAACTACTCGTTTATTAATTGGCGTTATTTCTGTCAATAATATTGTGCTATCCATTGGGCAAAATAAAGATAGCGTTGAAGTTACAGATAGTTTAGTTAATACAATTAAAACTGAAAGTAGCACTAACATTACATCAGAAAATATTCAAGTGCTACCAATAAATCGGCGGAATTTTCTGGATTTTAGCTTAACTGCTGCTCGTGTAACTGCTGATCGGCTTCCTGCTCAAGGAGTAGCTAATACATCAGGTCTTTCATTTAATGGACAAAGTGCTAGACAAAATATTATTAATGTTGATGGGTTAGATAACAATGACTTTACATCTGGAACAGTTAGAGCAACATTTAGTCAGGAAGCTGTCCAGGAATATCAAATTATTTCCGATGGTTATTCTGCTGAATTTGGCCGGGCATTAGGTGGCGTAGTAAATATTATTACTAAAGGTGGTTCAAATGAATTTCACGGCTCAAATTTCCTATTTATTAGAAATGATAAAATCAGTGCGCGAGATGCTTTTTTAACTAACAAACCACCCTTTGAACAATATCAATTTGGCACTAGTCTTTCAGGCCCAATAAAACGCGATAAAGCCTTTTTCTTTACTGCCTTTGAGCGGCTTTCTGTAAAACAAAATAATGTTGTTACTATTCCTGATAACACAATAAGATCGATTCGTAATGTCGGCTTTTCAATAAGAAATGGTGCTATCCCTTTGGCCGTCGCTAGCACTTCTGTTCTAGCACGTGTAGATATTGCTACTAGCAGTACAAATAATTTAACTATTCGCTTTAATTCTTCTGGTCGTTATGATGGATCATTTGAATCTTTTGGAGGGATTGTTGCTGAGTCTGCTGGAGGAGTTCAAAGATTAACTGAAAATTCTATTGCTGTAACTAATAGATATATCAGCCCTAACACTGCTTTTATTAATGAAACTCGCTTTCTTTATAACCAAAGGGATTTTAATGTTTTACCTTTAGAAGATGGGCCACAGGTTCAAATTGTTTCTTTAGAAGGCTTAGTAACTTTTGGCCGTTCTATCATTGTTCCTAAACGCTTAAAAGGTAAGCTATTTCAATTTAGCAATACTACTAGTTTAGTAAAAGGCTCTCACCAACTTAAATTTGGAGGAGATTTAATTTATATTTCTAATCGTTCCCGACTTAATGTTACAGCTTCAGGAGTAAGTATATTTGCGCCTTTAGATTTTACTGGACTAGGAGCATCAACTGGAGGGATTTTTAGCGGATTAGAAGCTTTTGATCCTTCATTAAGAAATAGTGATCAACGTGCTTTTTTAACACAATTAAGTTCAATATTATCAACAGCTATTACAGGTTTTCCAAGATTAGATCTAGCTAATTTACCTATACCTGTATTTTTCCAACAAGGCTTTCCTCCTGAAACACTTGTGCCAACAAAACCCAAGCTTTTTGCTGCATTTCTTCAAGATGATATAAGGATAAATTCTCAATTACTTCTAAAAGCTGGTATTCGCTATGATATTGGTCGTTCTAGCTTTGTACCTACTAATAACGGTAATATTGCACCACGTTTATCTATTTCTTACAATCCTAATTTTCTACCTAAAGCCCGTCTAAGTGCATCCTATGGATTATTTTTCTCGGTCGCTCAGCCAGAAAATACAGAAGTAGTAGTTATGCCTAATACACCTAGAAATTTCTTTATGCCTTTTCCCTTTTCTATTCAAGCTTTTATGCAGCCAACTAGAAAATTTGCTTCTCAAAGTGCTGTGCCTGCAAATATCCCTCTAGTGCCTCAACTTACCGTAGGCCCTGAGTTTCAACCCAACATTCGTTCTAGTTATACCCAACAAATAAATTTAGGTATTGATTATCAAATCAGCAATAAACTTAAAGTTGAATTAGATTATAGTTTTGTTCGAGGTTTAAAGTTATTTCGTTCACGTGACATTAACCCTATTACACGACCAGTTGCAGGTAATCCGTTAGCAAGCTTTTTAACAGGTCGTCTTGATCCCAATATGGGTGCAAGAGTTTACTTTGAATCTGCGGCAGACAGCTATTATCATGCTGGCTCGTTTTCAATTGGAGGTGAGCTTTTTACTAATTTTAATTTGCTTGCTCATTATACTTTAGCCAAAGCTATTGATAATTTTGTTGATTTTTCTCCTACTATTCCGGCTATAAACCCAATAGATCCACTAAATCCAGGGCGTGAACGCTCTCTTTCACTTCAAGATGTACGAAGTCGTTTTGTGCTTTCTGGAAGTTATCAAACTAGTGGACAAAAAAATATATTGCTTAAAAATTCTACACTTTCAACAATCCTAAATTTAGAATCAGGCCGACCTTATAACTTAACAGTTGGTGGGGATTTTGATATGAATGGAGATTTTCCGCCTTCAGACCGTCCTCTTGGTATTAGTAGAAATGCTGGAATAACACCTGGGTTTGCAAGTTTTGATTTAAGGTTAACTCGTAGCTTTGCTTTTGGTGAAAAAATACAAGTTCAAGCTCTTGTTGAAGCTTTTAATTTATTTAATAGAACAAACATTAGCCAAGTTGATAGTACTTTTCCACCTGATCCACAAGGAAAATTTAACTTACCTGAAAAAAAAGATGGACGTTTTATTTCACCTCCTGAACGGTTTCGTAATGCTTTTGCTCCCCGGCAATTACAAGTTGGTTTTAGGCTAATCTTCTAATCGTATAAATAATTAATTAATATAAAAGGGCAATAAAATAAATAGCTTATATTGGCTATACTTATCCTCTTGCTATATAACATGCTTAAAAACTAGAATATTTGCACAAATTAACAATCTTCCATTAATTATTTAATAGAAATTACATATCTATTTTACTAACTTTTTACACTTTCTTAAAAACTTTTTTACACTTTTAATTTAACATTATGGCATCAAGTAAGCTATTTAACAGGTAATTTATCTGTTAAAACAGTGAACAAATTTGACATTTTGCTAGTATTGGCTTGTTATCACTCCAAAAAAACAATTCTAAAGATAACGCAAATTGCCAATATAGTTCTTAGTGCTATTTAGAAAATTCAGGAGTTAGAAAATGAAAAAATTAATTAAAAGTATTGCTGTATTAAGCCTTGTTTGCCTTCTCTCAATATCTGTTTTTGCTAAAGAAAAAAGCAAAAAAGTAGTCTTTCATAATGATGTAACCGTTAATGGTACATTAGTCAAGAAAGGTACTTACAAAGTTGTTTATGATGAAACTAGTAAAGAAGTAAGTATTTTTAATGATAAAGATTTAGTAGTTAAATCTGCTATTACTCTTAGTCCTCAAACCTCAGAAGTAAAGCGCAGTTTCTTATCTACTAAGCAAGATGGTGACACTAGAATACTTACAGGTATTGCATTAGAAGGAGAAAAAGAAATGGTTCTTATTGATGACCAAGCTAATAAATTGGCTAAACCTCAGTAAAAAATATTAAAATTTAATAGTTTTTAAGTGAGTATTTTAATATTTATTTGACTCTTTTTAAGTTAGTAAAATTTAATAAAAATACTCACTTAATTAAATTTAATCTACACGTTTATAAGGTGAATAACCTTGTCCTTCATTTATTTTTGGGACAAATATTCTTACTGTTTTTGCTGGCACAGTAACAGAAATCATTCCAGAAGCAATTTCCACCTCTATATTACTTAATAAGTCTTTCATATGCTGAACATCCATTAACCAAGGATCTCTAGGCGTTATAATTTCTGTTATCTCTCTATCTGTTGGATTAGCAATAACTACTACAGTTTCTCTAACTGAAGAAGTCCGACGTGTAAAAGCAAAAAGATTTTCTGTTGGTATACGGATAAAATCACCCACTTGAAGAGCGCGGTGATTATTGCGAATTTCTATAAGTGATTTTGTTAAGTTAAATTCAGGAACCTTATTTATTAACTCCCATCTCATGGTTCCTCGTTGTTCTGGGTCATTTCCTCCTGTAAGCCCTATTTCTTCACCATAATAAATAAGTGGTGAACCAGGAACAGTCATTTGTAATGCAGTAATAAATGTTCTGTCTTTTAATTCAGGCAACAAGGTTTTTAATCTTGGTCTATCGTGGTTTGATAAAACTACCCAAGATTTTAGTAAAGGTTCTATTCCACCATCTTCTATAAGAATGTTTAACATTTCTGTAGCCTTTGGCCCTGAAATCTTACCTTGAGTTAGTTCTATTAGTAATCTTCTTAGATACATATTCATTACGCCATCAAGCGAAGGCGACCACCCAGCAGGATAATTATAAATTTCACCTACTACATAAGAATCTGCCTTAGCTTTATGTGCGTTTTGTGTAATTTCAGAAAGTATTTGAGGCCCAAGGTCAAAAGCTACATCAAGCCTCCATCCATCAGCAAATGCTAGATAACTTTGGACTACTGAGTTTGGAGAACGATAAATAATATCCTTAACAGTTGGGTTGTTGTAATTTAGTTCTGGCAAATTATCTACACCAATCCAGGACAAATAACCACTTTTTAAGCTTGTATCAAAAGTATAAAAATTACGATATTTACTTGAAGTATTTTTAAGGGCTTGCTCAAACCAGATAGACCGCCGTCCTGTATGGTTAAATACTCCATCAAGCACAACTTTTAGCCCAAGTTTATGCGCCTCATTACATAATTTCTCAAAATCTTCTCTTGTTCCATATTGAGGATCTATAGAAAAATAATCTATAGTGTCATACTTATGATTAGTGTAGGAAAGAAATATAGGATTAAGATAAAGAGTATTTACCCCAAGAGATTTAATGTAATCAAGCTTTCCTGTAAGAGCTTTAAGAGTCCCTCCCCAAAAATCTAGTTCATGGCTTGCATTACCTATATCACTTAAGTACTTACCCTCAACAGGTTGAGAATCCCATAAATGAAGTTTTCTAGGAGAAGAATAAAGATGAGCGCGTTTTTGTGGATCATCATCTATAGCAAAACGGTCAACAAAAACCTGGTAAACAACTTGATGATTTCGCCAATCTGCCATCCTTGAATCATATATATCTGCCTTTATATTTGTCTTTGTTGTCATAGAATTAGAATAAACTTCCATATTCAGTATATTACCTAACCATATATTAATAACTATAAATAGTATAATTGCCAAGCGTCTAAACATAAATATATTTCCTTATCAAATCTAGCTTTTAAGCTAGTTTATTCTCCACTCATAGCCAGACGAAAACTTAGTTTAGGTTCAGTATAATTTTTTAACTGCCAAAGTCTATCTGTTATAGGATCATTGCCTACTTTCTCATCCTTTCCTCTAAATACAAAAGTATTGTTTTGCATAATACTATCTGGAAGTTTAAGTTTAGAACCCTCATAAAGAGTAAATTCTGAACTAGTCCATTCAAAATATTCTTCTGCTAATTCATTGATATTTAAGTTGCTTTTATTGGCTGCAATATATTCCCATTCAGCCTCTGAAAGCAGGCGATATTTTTTGCCTGTTTGCTTAGATAGCCAACTGCAAAAGGCAGTAGCATCATTCCAACTAACTTGGGTAATAGGCTTATTTAATATACTTTGTTGTGGTTCATTACCAGCCCAAAAGCTTGGAGGAGGATAATTTGACAGCCTTACAAATTCAGCATATTGGCGATTTGTAATTAAATTTTTAGAGACTAAAAATGTCTTTAGCGTTACTTTATGAGCAGGTCTTGAATATTCATCCTTATTATCAGAACCCATAAAAAATGTTTCGCCTTTAATAGTAACTAGTTCTGGAAGAACTAAGGTCAACTGCTTTTCTATATAAAATTTTTGATATATTTTTACGCCTGTAAAAGCACCTATTAAAAGCAAAAATACTAGAGCTATCACCCAGGGAATTTTGGATTTTTGCTCTATTTTATTAGTTTCAGTAAAAATTTTACTTGTTGAGTTATTTTCATTAGTTTTTACTGTTTTAGGCTTTGTTACTAGAAAGTTTTGTTTTTTAGTTTCTTTTAAGTTTTTGTCTAACCCAGCTTGGTTTATTTCATCCAAAACTTTTTTTAGTGCTAATACACTTTGTGGGCGTTCATTAGGCGATTGTGAAAGACCACGCTCTACAACATCGCTTAGTTCAGGTGTGACACCTGGACGCATTTCTTTTAATGGCTTAAATCCTCCTATCATAACTGGAGGAACTTCACCCGTAAGCATCTCATATAAAATTAGGCAAATACTAAAAACATCTGTACGAGCATCTACACCTAACTTAAAAAATTGTTCTGGAGCAATATATCTTAAAGTCCCTGGAGCATTGCCTGTAGTAATGATTTCTTCTTCTATAGAAGGAAACTCGCTATTTAAGAGTTTAGCAATACCAAAGTCAACTACTCTAACTGATAAATAATTTTCTGCAAGCTCTTGAATTATAATGTTTTCTGGCTTTAAGTCACGATGTATTACACCCACTTCATGTGCTTGATGAAGAGCTAAACAAAGCTGATTAATAATATTGATAGCTTGACTCTCTCCAAGCGTCCCTTTCAAATTAAGCATTTTTCTTAAAGTTACACCTTCTATATATTCCATTACAATAAATGGAAGTTGAGTTGTTTTCATAATTCCATAGTCAATTATCGAAACAATATTAGGGTGACTTAACCTAGCTAATGTGCTAGCTTCACGTCTAAAACGAGACACTCGCGCAGAACCAGAACCAATATTTGAAGAATCAAATTTCATTAATTTTAAGGCAAAAGTTTTATTTAACTCTAAATGGCTTACACGAAAAACTTTTCCCATCCCGCCTTCACCAATTAAAGCTTCAATACGGTATTTTTCATTTATAACTGTGCCTATAGATAAATCTGATTCCATAAAAATCTATTTAATAAAACTCTTCATTTATTTGAAATTTGAATATTTTAGAGCTTAAAAAGGAGTGAAAAAATATCTACCGTCTAACGATACGTAGGGTTGAAACCCTACGCTACGTATCTGTCGCCCCGTTGGGGCTTAAGATTAAAATATCAAAATATTTAATTTACACTGTACTTAATTAATAATAGTAGCATTGATATTAACTTGGAAAAAAATGTTTTTGCAAAAAGAAATATATAACAAATTATGTGATAAATATTATTGTAATTATTTGTAATAACAGAGAAAAAGAGAAAATTAGGCTAGTAAAAACTCGCAAGGAAATCAACTAAATTTATTTTAATATTTGTTTAAGTAAATAAAAGAAAATAGCACCACTACCATTTAAGGCTAATATCCAGGTCAGTAAGCTTTTCCACCAAGCTACTTGGATTGCCTGCATTTGTAAGGTTAAGACCGTTGCCATCACGATATTAGAAATTACTACCATAGTAAAATTTAAGTTAGCTAAATCTAAATTAACAGGTAAATTAAAGTATAAAAATAAATTAACTAAAGCAGCAATTGTAAGAACACCTTCGCCATAAGCCATTGTTATCATACAAGCATGCGCACAAATAAAAATATTTTTTTTTGTTATATAAATTAAGCTTGGGCCAAAAACAAACCAGCCCAGTCCAGCAGAAAGCAAAATCCATAATGCTCCGCCTGTAGGTTGCCAGTCAGGTAAAACTAAACTTAAGGAAGCACCATAAATGCAAGAGCCAACTATAGCAATTATTGTAAGAGCCATCCAAGTAACATAAGGTAATTCTTTTAATGATAAACAACTAAGCTCAAAAGCTTGTAATTGTTTTCTAGGTGAGCTTAAACAGTTAATTAATGAAGGATTAAAAACTTTACTCATAAAATATTTTTAAGGTTAAAAAAACTCTTTATTGAACGCATCCACTTCTAGCAAACATTGCATATTCCTTTAATTCAGGTTTTAGATTTTTATTTTTTTGTAAAAACCCATCAATTATAGCACTAACTTTTTCACCATAGTAATATTGCCAATGTCCAAGACCATGTAAAGCACTTTCTTGACAAGCAATAGATTTTAATTCCAAGGTTTTTTGCATTACACCTAAAACAGCCTCATCTAACTTTTTTCTTTGAGGATTATTTGGCTCTGCCGTTATAGGGAGAATATCCCACCACATATAACAAGTAGTATTTAATGGGTTAGTTTCTTTTTCTCTGTCTAAATGACTTAAATGCTCTAAGCAGCGGTTAGCAAAAAAATCCTTAAACAAGGTAAAAATAGACTCAACAACTAACAATCTCTTTTCTAATTCAATAGTTTGGTCTGTCAAAATAAGCATATAGTTTGGACATATGCTACTAGCAATAAACCATAAACCTTGGCTTATTTGGTCACTAGTAAAATTTTCTAGTAATTTACTTGAGTTATTAAATAGTTGAGTGATGTAAACAACTATCTGAGAAGGTTTTAGATTAAGCCATTTATTACCCCCATACCAGTACCAGTCTCTTTGCTCAAAAACCCAATTTAACCATTTATTGAAATTTTCTTTTCCCATATTTAATGCTCCAAAAGATTTAAGCTAAGGAAAGGTCTTTTACTACAATTTGAATATAAGTAGAGTTATTATAGTTGGATTCCGTCAATGAATATATTAAACGATAATATTCATTTGTAGAAAAATCATTTATATGCTCTGCACCACCCCACCAAATAGCATCCATAGCATGACCAGAGTGAGACAAACGAAATTTTAGATGCCGTTCGCGGATTAGGGTAGGTTTTTCTAGGATTTGGACGTTTTCAGTTAAAAATATTGGGGTTGGGTTAGCTGCTCCAAAAGGCTCAAGTATAGCAATTTCTTTCATTAAATCGCTGTTGATTTCTGCAAAACTTAAGCGTGCATCAATTTCTATTTCTAAGTTTGATTGTTTTGAGACAAGAAAGTTTTTTGCAAATTCATTGACGCTTTGGCGGAGTTCAGCAATATTTTCTGCTTTTATAGTCAAGCCTGCTGCATGAGAATGTCCGCCATAATGTTCAAAAAGTTCTTTGCAATTATCAAAAGCTTCTAAAATTGGAAATTCTTTTATAGAGCGGCCTGAACCATAACCAAGACCATCTTCTATTGCAATAACTACGGCGGGACGATGAGTTTTTTCTACTACTTTTGATGCTGCAATTCCAATTACTCCACGATGCCAGCCTTCTCCCGCTAGTACAATAACTCGATCATCATCATAGGTTTTGCTATTTTCCAGTTGTGACATAATTTCGCCAATTATGTCGGCTTCTGTGCGCTGGCGAGCGGTGTTTTGCTCATTCATTTCACGGGCTAATAAAACAGCAGTTTCCTGGTTTGGAGCAGAAAATAGTTCTACGGCTGAACTTGCTCCGCCCATACGACCAACTGCATTAATACGTGGAGCGATACGATAGCCTATATCATAACAAGTAATTGGTCGCCCTGATACGCCAGCAATTTCAAATAATGATTGTAAGCCTATATTGCGAGACTTTGATAATTGTTCTAATCCACATTTAGCAATAACTCGATTTTCTCCTACTAATGGGACAATATCGGCAATTGTGCCAATAGCAGCAATCATTAATAAAGATGTAAGTTCTTCGCTTTTAGAATATTTTGCTAGCAAAGCTTGAGCTAACTTAAAAGCAACTCCGCAACCAGCTAAATTTTTATCAGGATAATTACAATCTGGCCTTTTAGGATTGAGTACAGCTATAGCTGCTGGTAAATCCCCTTCAGGAATATGATGATCTGTAATAATTACATCTATTCCTAAACGGCTAGCATGTTCTATTACTGTATGAGCGCGAATACCACAATCAACGCTAATAATTAGCTTGTAGCCTTCAACATTAGCTTTATCAATGGCTTCTTCACGCATGCCGTAACCATCTATAAGCCGTTGAGGAATATAGTAGTTAACAGATGCTCCAACAGCCTCTAAAGCTTTTTTTAAGATTACTGTTGCAGTCGTACCATCAACATCATAATCACCATAAATTAAGATTTTTTCTTCCTTTTCAATAGCTTGACTGATTCGGTTAATGGCAATAGCCATATCACACATTAAAAAAGGTGGGTAGAGGTCAGATAGTTTTGGAGATAAAAATTTGTTAGCTTCCTTACTAGTAAAAATACCTCGACGAATTAAAAGACAAGCTGTAGTCTCAAAAAGTCCCAATGAATGAGCTAAACGCATTACTCTTTTTTTATCATAATCATACAAACGCCAATGTTTGCGTTGCTCAGTTGAAACATTCATGAGCATTACCCCTAGAAATTTTCATTTTTATATAAACGACTAGTCTAACATAGCTCTAAATACTCAGCTATAGCTTAAGGCTTGATTATTTTACTATGTAATTGATTATTAAATGGTTGTAATAACAGAGCTTAGCTATTATTATTCATTGTCAAGTCCGGTTTTTATTTCTAAATCTTTCATCAAGTCGCTAAGTGTACTTTTAGCAACACCTAAAAGCTTTGCTGCATTTGTTTTTGCTCCATAAGTGTTAATTCCACCTGATAAACTTAAAGCATATTCAACATATTCTTTTTTACATTGTTTTATATATTCATCCAAAGATAATAAATTATTTTTTACTTGTGGGTTTATAATTTTTTCTGGTAAATCTTTAGCTGTTATTTCTAGTTTATTAAATAAAATATCTATTGCATCAATAGTTGTTATTAGTTCTGCTAAATCTCGCCAAGGATACTGTTGTATTAATATTAGTGCATCATTAGAAAATATTTTTTTGGAATTATTTATTTTTAATATTTTCTGTACTAAACTTGGAATTTGGCTTGTTCGTTCAATTAATGGAACTTGATCTATAGATAGCATTTTTATTTGTTGATATAAATTAGTTAATATATTTTGTAATAATTTATTATCATCATTATTATTTATTTTTTGTATTTGATTTAGCGATTTATTTATCTCATTTTCTAAAGATATTTTTGATATACGAGGTGGTAAATCCTCAATTTCAATTATTTGTTTTTCTGCTAAAACATCTACAGCTTCTACAACAGAAATTAACTCTCTTACATTACCGGGCCAGTAATAATTTTGCATAATTTTTATTACTTTATCGCTAAATTTTTTATTTGACCCTCGCCTACTTAAAGCATATTGTACCAACTTAGGAATATCTAAAAGGCGTTCCCTTAAAGGTGGAAGTGTTATTTCTATTTTAGAAATACGATAATAAAGGTCGGGCAAAAACAACCCCTTATTAACTAGCTCTTTTAAGTTTTCATTACAAGCACAAATTAGCCAAAAACTTGTTTTTTGTACTTCTCTAGTATCTCCAACCCTATAAAATTCTCCACTATCCAAAACTCTTAGCAATTTACTTTGTAACTCTAAAGGGCTTTTATGAATTTCATCTAAAAACAGAGTTCCACCATTAGCAATACTAAGAAATCCTAGCTTATTTTCTTTTGCGTCAGTAAAAGATCCTGCTCTATGTCCAAAGAGTTCTGATTCAACAATTGAGGGAGAAATAGAAGCTAAATTAATAGCGACAAAGGGCAAACTTTCTGGTTTATCATTGCTGTAATATTTATGTGCTGCTCTAGCAAACAATTCTTTTCCTGTTCCCGTTTCACCTTGTAATAAGACAGGGACAATTAAATTATTTTTCTTATCTACTGAAGTAGAATTACACCAATAACGATTGCTAATAGCAACTTTTTGTAGCATTTCATAAGCTTGTTGTAGATTTTCACTAGAACTTTCTACAGGAGACAAACCAGAAAAAAAGCGGTCTTGTTGATGTTGTGCAAGAGCCTTGCTTTGTTCTTCAGCACTTTTTGCCACTATTAAGCTATTAGCACTACGCAGTGCAAGATAAATATAGTTACTAATTGCTGTAATAAAATAAAAATCAATACTGGAAAAACTTCTCATTCGGGAAATGCTATCAATATAAATAAATCCTATTGTGCTATCTGCCGAAGGGCCCAGGGGGCAAGCAATTACAGAACGAATATTATTTAGCACAATACTTTCAGCCTGGTTTAATTCTGGGTCAATATTTATATCTTGTAACAAAAGTTTTTCGCCTGTTAAAACCCTTTTTATAATACTGCTACTTATTCCCCAATATTTTTCTTCTGCATCCAGATTTATTTTTTGATCTGTTTCTTTATAGTAAGAAACTTGCTTTATAAATTGAATTTTGTTTTTTAGACTAAATTTTGTTTTTTTATTAACAAAAATTGTTTTGCTTTTTTTACTTAAATCTACAAGCCCAATCAAGCAACGTAAAAACCCGTCTGGCTTGAATTTATTGACTATGACTTTTAGGGATTCACTTAAAATAGATTCTGGATCCGTTTGTTGACAGATTATTAAGCCAAGCTGGTAAATATCTTTTAATAATGCTTCTATTTGGTCTTGAGTTAAAACAGGCAAGTTTAATTGAGATAAATTTTTTTCCATCTGTTTGATGCCCTTAAGAACAATTAATAACTAAGTTTATAAATATATTTTTTATTTATTTAGTCAAGTTATTTTCATAAGTCTATTTTTATGTTATAAAGACAGACTTGTTAAAATAATTATTTGCAGACTACAAATACTATTTATATAATTATCAAGGATTTAACTTAAACAGTATAATAATTTGTTAACCTACTAAACATCATTAAATAAAAAATAACTGAGAAAAATTTATCATGGGCATCAAAGAACGTCGAGAAAGACAAAAAGAATTTTTAAGACAAGAAATTTTAGAAGCAGCACGGGAACTTTTTGTAAAAGAAGGTTATGAAAATGTTTCTATGCGTAAAATAGCTGAAAAAATAGAATACTCCCCTACTACAATTTATATTCACTTTAAGGATAAAGCTGATCTTCTTTTTTGTATTTGTGAAGAAACCTTTGAAAAATTACTTCATGGGTTAGATGAGGTTGCTTGTTTATCTGATAATGACCCTGTTAAATGTCTAGAGGCAGGCATCCGCAAATATATTTATTTTGGGCTAACTCATCCTAATGATTACAAAGTTGCTTTTATGTATCGACCAGAAGATTTAGCAATGGAAGATATTAATAGATTTTTGTCCCCTGACTCTATGGGTAATCAAGCTTATGCTCGCTTGCGTGATATTGTGGTTGAATGTATAAAACAGAAAAAATTTAAGGAAGTTGATCCAGAATTAGTAACACAAAGTTTTTGGACAACAGCACATGGAATTGTTTCTTTACTAATAATTAAATGCCATTTCCCTTGGGTAGACCAAGAACAGCTTATTTCTCACACAATTAGTAGTTTGATTAATAACTTAAAGGTTTAGGTAGTAACTTAAATTTTCAATAGCAAAGTTCATTTATATAATCAAGTAGTTTTACTACTCCATGTTGGAGTATTTCTGGCCTGCTAATTAAGCTAATAACTAAAAAGCCTTCTAGTTGAAAATCAAAAAAATATCCTGGATGGACAATTAAATTTTCTTTTATTAGTAATTCAAGTATTAGTTCTTCTTCACTAAGAATTTTTGGTACTTGTAAAATTGCATACCAACCGCCTTCTGTCGGCAATAAGCGGCAAACACTATCTATAGGAATTTGGGATTTTAGCCAATTAAAATTAACTAAAACACGCTTTTGTATTTGGGTTTGCAGTGCAGGAACAAGTTCTAGAAGTGATGGTAAAGCATGTTGAACAGGACTACTAACAGAAAGAAATAAATCTGTAATAAATTCCAATCTTTGATAAGCTTCGTCAAATATTTCTTTTGGCCCATTAAGAATAATCCAACCTAACTTTAATTGTGGTAATCCTGCTACTTTAGATAAACCATTAAGGGTAAAAGTTAAAATGTCGTCTATAGTAGCAATACTATTTGCTCTAGTCCTATCTTGATGATGTGGATAATCATAGAAAACTTCATCAGAGATTAGAGCTAAATTATTCTGTTTACAAATGTTAATTAGTTGTTTTAATTCCTCTTTTTTTAAGTATGATCCTGTAGGATTATTTGGATTAACAATAATAATTGCACGAGTATTTTTTTGGCAGACACTTTGAAGATATGGGAAATCTATATGCCAGTCGCCATCAAAATATAAATGATAATTGATAACTTCTACACTTTCTATTTGTGCCAAGTGTTCAAATAAAGGATATGACGGCGTAGGAACTAAAACACTATCACCTGAATTCATTAGTAGCTTAAAAAGTAGTGTGTAAGCTTCGCTAGTACTAGCGGTAAGAAAAATTTTTTCTTCTGTTACTTGTTGTAAATTATAGTAGTTAGCTATAGCCTTACGTGCAACAAGCAACCCTTTTGGATCTGGACGATAAAAAAGGCTGTTTTTATTGGCTAAAGCAGTGATTATTTCCGATTCTGGGTAATCAAAAGAAACTTGTGTAGGGTTAGAGACTGTTAAATCTATAATTGGAGTATTGCTTAATTTTTTTTT
>Ga0268299_1002546_pt1 | contig 21155 bp, 16 predicted proteins | sample NOBtaG_FD_193484 | JGI IMG/M metagenome (GOLD analysis project Ga0268299, IMG submission 193484) | Activated sludge microbial communities from bioreactor in Nijmegen, Gelderland, Netherland - NOB reactor | ecosystem: Engineered > Bioreactor > Aerobic > Activated sludge | place: Netherlands... | reverse complement strand
GCGCACCTGTGCGGGACGGTAAAGCTCCCGGAAGCGAAGAAGAAGACCGCCAAGACGAAAGCCGCGTGAGACAAACGTGCAATGAAGGATGCCCCTGGCACAATTACACAGGATTTGACACTACCTCATGCGATCCGGCTCACCACAGAGGGCGAGAATGTTGTGGAGCATGAACTCCCCCGCAACGCAGGTACAAATGGTGAAGGGACCAAGTAGCAGTGCATCTTGCGCTAGTTGATTTTTGCGAGCAAGTCAGGTCGCTCGATAAGTCGAACGCCGAAAAGGCAATCGCGATCCTGTGGTATCACGACCAGAAGGCGGCCGATGTAGCGATGACACCGGGTGCGCTTACTAGGATCATGTGCGATCACCATGTAGGTACGCCTAATTCCACTCAGCTGGGCGAGGCGATCCGAAAGTTCAAGCTGTGCAACGAGTCGAAAGCGGGCTTCTCGATGAAGCCGGGGTCTCGAGGTTTGGTGCGTGCGTGGTTTGCCGGAAATTTGGATGGCATTCAGCCTCGCATTAATCACGCGGAAGGGTATGTCCCGGAGGCTGTTTGGATTGACACGCGAGATTACATAGTGAAGGTCTGCCGCCAGCTCAACGGTTGCTTCGCAAACGCCTACTACGACGCCGCGCTGGTAATGCTTCGCCGCCTTTTCGAAACACTTATTATCGAAGCTTACGACTATTGGGGGCGCAGGGCTGAAATCGACGACGGAAGTGGCAATCCCCGTATGTTTGGTAAGCTAGTGGAACAAGTGAAGGGTGTGAACGGTCACAAGGGATTGAGCGTTGGGCGTAACTGCAAGTATGCATTGGACGCAGTAAAGGACTTGGGCGACAAGTCCGCGCACGATCGAAGATTCAATGCTTGTGCAGCCGACTTGACAAAGATTCAAGGCGACGTTCGCGCAGCTGTTCAGGATTTGTTTGAAATCGCTTCGCTGAAGAAACCATGATCCAAGCTTGAAGGGTGCGAGGGGCGATCGGAAGGTATTGCAGCGCCATTTCAATCGCGAGTGGGGTCTAGGTTTGATGGAGTGGTAACAACCCTAAATTCGCCACGACCTTGGGAAAAGTGATTGCACGAGTTGTATATAGGCGTATTGCTAATCGGTTGCTGAATTCGAAGGCGACGCGAACCGCGCGTCGGCCAAACTCAAGTCGCTATTCTGCACCTCTTGGAAGCTTGCCAAATGCTTGAAGTAAGCGGGTAAGGTTCCTAATAAGACCCGACAGCTGCACGATTAGCGAAGTCTTTCCGCGAAGGATCAGAATGCAAATAAGAGTGACGGCGGAACCGGCAAGAGGATAATGGAACATAAAGCCGAAAATACACGGTGCCAAGCTCGTGCACCAAGCGATACAGTTTGGCCAAGACTTCATGATATGCGCCCCCGAGCTAGTTCCTCGGCGCGCTTGAGGCCCTTTGTGCTTAGCTTATACCGTGGATATGACCCCCGGACTTGGATTTTCTCCACAAAGCCGGAATCTACCAGCTCGTAGATAACCTGGCCTGGGTTCGACATCGCGGGAAGTCGAAACTTTCGTAGCATCGCATTGATGTGAACTGGTCGGACTCCAGCCGACTCCGAGCTCGTTGTGGCTGCCAAGATAAGGACCGCCTGTTCCGCCTGGGTAAAGCTTGATCCAGCGATCATCCCTTGAAGTTGGTCAGGACTGGCAATCTGCCGATCGCGATTAGCATCCGTACTGTTCGGAAGTTCCACAATCTGCGCATGTGCTGAATGATCTACTTGTTGCCGAGGTGAGGAGTTGAGAAGCGATCCGAATCGCGATCCGTACCTTTCAAGGATCGCATCAAGTTGCTCGAACACGCGATCCTTGGGTCCGCGAACGTGTATCGGTACACCGGCGACGGTTACTTCGATATCGAGATATTCCATACCTAAATATTACACTATGTTTTTACGTTATGCAAGGAAATTGTAAATAATTTTAACTCATTTAACTGCATTTACTTATCGGTCGCTCTTGGCGGGGCCGGGGTTATTCTGACAGGAGAGCCAGCGCGTCGGTCGTGTCCGATTCACGCACGGGCCAGTTGCTGAGACTAAGCGTAGGAGCAGGATTAGGAGTAGAAAAAAACTCACATGGGAAGGGATTCCCATCCGGGGGCGTGCGAGAAAGGATTCACGCACGAGCCGGCGCGCTGGCGCGTGATGGGAAGATTAGGAGCAGGATTAGGATTAGGGGGAGCGGATCGTTATTAAAGGCGCGTGCGAGAAGGGATTCACGCACGAGCGGGCGGGAGCCATCGCTACATCGAATGCGCCGGCGACGGCATATCCCCATGGATCTTCTGCTGCTGGGACTGCTCACCGTCGAATGAGAAGAGGACCATTTCGTCGTTGATCATCGCCTGCAGGTGCGTCGGGCGGCGCCAGATGCGCTGGACGTTTTTGAGCGTCTCGACCGCGTACTTGATGTCGAGGTCGACCCCGTGGTGCTTGTGGCCCATGTAGAGCTCGCCGCGGTTGCCGTAGTTCCCGTCGAGGACGTAGATGTACGGCTGGGCATGGTTGGTGAGCATGAAGAGCATCTGGGCCTTGATCTTGTCGAAGTCGCGGTTGACCACGACCATGCGGCGGGTTGAGGGGTCGTAGCGGTAGTGGTACATGCGAAAGCGGTCGACGAACTCGGGCGTGAGGAATTCGTCGATGAAGGTGACGTCGTTATAGATGCGGCGGACCTCGAAGACCTTCTCCATGCCCTTACCGAGCTTTTTGTCCCACTTGCGCTTCTGCTCCATCGACTTGCACTCGTCGTATTCCTTGCCGAAGCGGCCCTTGTTCCAGCGCTCCTCGATGTCGCGGAAGAGCTCGACGCCGATCTTATAGGGATTCATCTGGCCCGGCGGCATGTGGGTGGTGCCGCTGTGGTGGTCGGCGTAGGTGATGATCTCGTCGTCCTTGAGGATGCGCGTGGTCATGAGGCGGCTGTGCCAGAAGGTGGCCCAGCCCTCGTTCATGATCTTGGTCTGACCCTGCGGGGCGAAGTAATAGGCCTCCTCGCGGATCATGGAGAGGATGTCGGCCTCCCAATCTTCGAGGGGGGCGTGGTCGACGAGGAACTGGAGCACGTCGCGCAGGGGCTGCTCGGGGAGGGCGAACTTTTTCTTTTCGCGCTGGGCCATGAGCGACTCGCGCTGGCGCGAGCGCTCGGCCGGGGGATTGACCCAGGGCTCCATGTAGGGCTTGCTCTTGTAGCGGACGATGTCGCGCTCGACCTCGCGCTCCGGCGAGACGCCGCTGTCGGCGACGGGCTTGGCGAAGCGCTGCATGAAGGGAGCGTGGGGGTCGATGAGATTGTCGAGGGTGGAGCAGAGGTCGATGAAGCGCTCGACGCGCTCGAAGCCGTAGCGATCGACATGACGGCGGATGCGCGTGGAGTGGTTGGCCATCTCGTCCATCATTTTGCGATTGGTCTTGCTGAACCAGTAGTTGTTCTTGAAGAAGTCGCAGTGGGCATAGACGTGGGCCATGACCAGCTTCTGATCGACGATGGAATTATCGCTGACGAGATAGGCGTAGCAGGGGTCGTTGTTGATGACCATCTCGTAAATCTTGCCGAGGCCGTAGACGTGCTGCTTGCGGAGACGTTCGTACTCCATCCCGAAACGCCAGTGGGGATATCGCTGGGGAAAGCCGCCGTATGCGGCGATCTCCTGCATGGTGTCGAAATCGACCAGCTCGAAGCGCGTCTCGAAGAAGTCGAGGCCGTTGGAGCGGGCGATGTCGGCGATCTCGCGGGCGTAATTGGCGAGGTCGGGTCGGAGGTGTTGAATATTCATCGTGTGTTCGTCGAAGCGACGGCCTCGCCCTCCGTGGTCTCACTTGCCGGCGGTGAAGAACGCCTTGAGTGAGTCGTAAATGTCGTCCTTGGTGTTGACCCGGCTGGTGACCACGTTGGCCTCTTCTTCGAGGTGCTCGTGGATGACGTTGATGAAGTTTCCGCTGCCGTAGGCGCTGGCGACCTGGCAGTAGCCGAACATGTTGGAGAGCGGCAGGATGCCTTCCTTGAGCATGCGGCAGCACTCGCGGGAGTCGCTTTCGCTGGAGTTGTCGCCGTCGGAGAAGTGGAAGATGTAGATGTTCCACTCGGACGGGTTGTAATGCGTCTCGATGAGCGACTTGCAGAGCTTAAAGGCGCTGGAAATCTTGGTGCCGCCGTCCTCGCGGATGCTGAAGAAAGTCTGGCGGTTGACCTCGGCGGCGCGGACGTCGTGAACGATGTAGCGGCTCTCGATGCCTTCGTAATTTCGGCGGAGCCAGGCGTCGATCCAAAAGGCTTCGAGGCGGACGAGTTCTTTCTGTTCGTCGCCCATGGAGCCGGAGACGTCCATCATGTAGATGATGACGGCGTTGGACTGCGGCTTGAGGACGGTCTTCCAGCTTCGATAGCGCCGGTCGGAGCGCATGGGGATGATGATCGGATTCTCGGGGTCGTAGGTCCCGGCGATGAGCTGACGGCGCAGGGCCGAGCGGAAGGTCCGCTTGAAATGGCGCAACGACTCGGGGCCGGTCGAGCGGATGCCGCTGTAGCGATCCTTCTCTGACGTGATCGTGTGATGGCCCTTGGGCTTGATGCGCGGGAGCTTGAGCTCTTCGCCGAGGATGTCGGCCAGCTCGTTGAGCGAGACCTCGACTTCCATGATGTGGGAGCCGGCCTGCGTACCGCCGGGGCCCTGTTCGCCTTCACCGCTGTCGACGGGATCGCCGACGCCGGCATCGCCTGCGCCGATGCCGCCGTCGTTGTTGTCGCCGTAGCGGAAGTGGGGCAGCTCGATGCCGCGGACGGGAATGCTGATGAGGTGCTTGCCCTCTTTGCCGATGAGCTCGCCGCGGGTGAGGAACTTCCGCAGGTCGTCGCGGATCTTGCCTTTGACGATCTGGCGGAAGCGCTGATGGTCTTTGTCGATCTTCAGGTACATATGCGGCAAACCCCGTCGGGCCTATTGGCTAATCCATTATACGGATCGACTGCTCGGTTGAGCGACGAAAGACGGCCTTCGAGTTTCTCGGCCCTGTCGCAGTGATCCGAGAATTCCGCCTTTCGGCACTAATAGCCGGGACACGCGCTGACCGCAGGCCGCTAGAAAAATATCGGACAGTGAGGATAGGGGCTGAAGCAAAGAGTCGGACCCGATGGAGGGCGTTTGAGTGCAATTTGGCCGCCTGGGAAGGCACGGATGGGGATTCTGAGGATTCGTGGGGAGAATCTTGGAGTCTGGCGGGCGGCGGGGATGGGCGTGAGAATCGGGGCATGGCGATCAAAGTGGTGGCGTTTGATGTGTACGACACGCTGGCCCGATGGCCGGAGGGGCGCGTGGAGCCGATCGAGGTCGCGCGCCTGCTGGGGCGATTCGGCGTGGAGATCAGCTACCAGGCGTATGAGGCGGCGCGGCAGGGAGTGATGTTCTTCGACGGGGCAAAGCGGCCCATCGAGGGGTGGATCGACTTTCTGGCGCTGACGTTTGCGAAGATGGGGGCGAAGGTGTCGGTGGACCTCATCGCGTCGGTGGCGGCGATGTACGAGTCACGAAATCGGATGGAAGTTTTTGCGGATGCGCTGGGCGCGGTGGAGGCGGTGAAGGCGGCGGGACTGAAGGCGTGCACGTTCACGACGCTGCCGCGGTTCATGTTTCGCCATGGGGGCGAGGCGATCCTTTCTCGGCTGGATCACTACTTCGACGCGGCGGCGACGGGGTACGCGAAGGGGCATCCGCGGTTTTACCGGCGCATGACGGAGATGCTGGGCGTGAAGCCGGAGGAGATTTTGTGCGTCGGGGATGATTTGATCTGCGATGTGGAGCTGCCGCAGGCGGCGGGTTGGCGGGCGGTTTGGTTGGATCGGATGGGAGCGGGGAACGAATCTACTGAATATCAGAAAGCAAATACTCTGGTGAACTTGTCCCAATTGTGGAGCCATGATTTCTAAATGCCAATGCCGAATGCCCATCAAGCAATCATTGCTGAAGAGAAGCTTCGGACGTATCTACTGAATCCCTCGCACCGACGAGGCGGGGGAAAGGCCCGGATATTAGCGACGATCGGGTTCTTCGAACGCAACTGGCAAGACCTGGATGGCGCTATTCGACGCGACCATGTCGGTCGGGAGCCGAACGCGATGATTTCATCTCTTTACGGTGAACGCTTTCAGATTGTGGCCCCGATTACCGGTCCGAATGGACGTTCGGCTGCATTTTGTACGATCTGGCAGATAGACATTGGAACAGACTGCCCCAGACTGATTACAATGTATCCGGAGTGATCAATGGGACTTGAGATTTACAAAGACGCCGTTTTGCTCGTTGACTTGCCGAAGGAAGGGCTTCGCGCGGGCGACGTCGGAACGATCGTTGAGCGCCATCAAGTCGCAGGTCGAGAGGACGGCTATTCCGTCGAATTCTTTGATATGACCGGAAGAACGGTCGCGGTGGCGACAATTCCAGCCAGTCAACTCCGGGCCCCAACTGCGACGGATCGGCCCGCTGTCCGCAGCCTCGCTTCGTAAGCAACTCTCAATTCGAATCGCTTCTGACTACTTCTGCTGAAGCATCCTCTCGATGAAGCCGGTGTCGATGTTGGCCTTGTGGAAGTCGGGGTGGTCGAAGACCTGGCGGAGGACGGGGATCGTCGTCTTGAGCGGTTCGATGTGGAACTCCTCCAGGCAGCGGCGCATGCAGCGGATGGCGTCGTCGCGGTCGGCGCGGTGCACGATCAATTTGCCGACCAGCGAGTCGTAGTACGGGCCGATGGTGTAACCGGCACAGGCGTGTGAATCGAAACGCACGCCGAATCCACCGGGCACGCGAAGCTCGTTGATCTTGCCGGGGCTGGGACGGAAGCCGTTTTCCGAGTCTTCAGCGTTGATGCGCACTTCGATGGCCGAGCCGTTTCGGGGGATGTCCTTCTGCCGCAGGGTGAGCTTCTCGCCGGCGGCGATGCGAATCATCCACTTGATGAGGTCGACGCCGGTCACCATTTCCGTCACCGGGTGCTCGACCTGGATACGCGTGTTCACTTCCAGGAAGTAGAAGGTCCCGCTCTTGTCGACGATGAACTCGACGGTGCCGGCCGAGTAGTAGCCGGCGGCCTCGACGAGGCGAACGGCCGACTTGCAAAGCTCCTCACGGGTTTTGGAGTTAATCGCTGGAGAGGGCGACTCCTCGACCAGCTTTTGATGGCGGCGCTGAAGGGTGCAGTCGCGCTCCCAGAGGTGCAGATAATTTCCGTGCTGATCGGCGAGCACCTGCACTTCGACGTGGCGCGGCTGTTCGACGAGCTTCTCCAGATAGACGCGGCCGTCCTTGAAGGCGTTTTCGGCTTCGTTGCGCGCGTTGCGAATCTGGGTGCGCATGGTCACTTCATTGTGAGCGATGCGCATGCCGCGACCGCCGCCGCCGGCAACGGCCTTGATCATGACGGGGTAGCCGATCTCCGCGGCGAGCTTGACTGCTTCATCGTCTTCCTCGACCACGCCGTCGCTGCCGGGCACGGTCCTGACGCGGGCCTTGCGGGCGAGCTTCTTGGCGGCGGCCTTGTCACCGAGGAGGCGAATGGCGTCGGCGCCGGGACCGATGAATTCGATCTTGCTGGCGCGACACTGCTCGGCGAAGTCGGCATTCTCAGCCAGGAAGCCGTAGCCGGGATGAACGGCGTCAACGTTGGCGATTTCCGCCGCGGCGATGATGCGGTCGGCGCGGAGATAGCTCTGAGCCGGCGCGGGCGGGCCGATGCAGATGGCTTCGTCGGCGAGCTTGAGATAGGGCGCGTCGCGATCGGCCTCGGAAAAGACGGCGACGGTGCCGATTCCCATCTCGCGACAGGCACGGAAGACGCGCAAGGCGATCTCGCCGCGGTTGGCGACGAGGACCTTTGAGAATGTTCGCTTCTTAACGGGAGTTTTGGACGGCTTACGAACCAAGGCTTCACCGATTCGATCCGCAATGGTGGCGGTCGATTCCTTGCTGGATGATTTTTCAGTTGCCATCAGGAGGTACGCACCGTCATGAGTACCTGACCGAACTCGACGGGAACACCCGGCCGGACTTCGATGGACTCGATCGTACCGGTTGCGTCGGCCTTGATTTCGTTAAAGACCTTCATGGCTTCGATGATGCAGACCACCGAATCGGGCGTGACCCGATCGCCGATCTTGACGAAGGGCGGAGACTCCGGATCGGGGCTGGAGTAGAAGGTCCCCACCATCGGAGACGTGATCTTCCCGATGCCGGGATCGACAGCGGGCACGACTGCGGCGACCGCTGCGGCGGGGGCCGGCGGAGGCGGCGCGGCATGATGCTGTGGTGAATGGCTGGCAACCGGCGCGTGATGCGCGACAGCCGCCGATTTCGGTTCGCCGCGACGCAGGAGAATGCGCTTCTCACCGTCACGGATCATGATCTCCGAGAGATCATGCTCGACCATGAGGTCGGTGAGGGTCTTGATTTCGTCTATTTCCATCCAGCTTCACTTTCGCAAAATCTTAATCCGGGCCGCACCAGAATATTTTCGGGCGGCGTCGCATTACCCAAGCGGAAACACTGCCACTTTTGGAAATGCGACAAAGGGCCGATTTTAGTTGACCTGCCGAAAAAGGGTCAAGATTGCTCTAATCTTCGGATGGGTCGCAGTTTAGAGACAGCCAACCCGTGCGGGCAATCCTCCTGTCCGTCCGCTTTCGGAGTGCTTACACGTGAACCTCCCTCCGAATTGAGCCGCCCATTGCCAACATATCGCGGACAAACTTGTCGCTCGACAGGGCACCGTGGGTTACGTCATTCCCGCTAGAAACCGAGTGATTCCACGGTTTTTGCGTTGGGATTCGGATCGCTCGCAGCACGGGTTGATGATGGGCTTGAGCGAGGCGAGTTGGAGACTTTCGCAGACTCCGGTGGCTTGTCCCCTACCGGCCCCCCCTTTACATCCCTGGAATAATCCGTATCGAGCAACCACACCAATTTCGCAGGCGTTGGGCAATATTACCTTTTAGTGGGGATTATCGGATCAGTGATCGGCGGAGGCCTATTGGGAGAATCGTCGTAACGCACTTATTTGCCAATGGTTGCGGCATTCCAGAGCAAGGCGAAGTTCGATCAGCCTCCGGGTGGCACGTCAGGTGTTATGTATCACACAGCAACAAGAATGCGTCCCGGTACCGCTGCAGCCTCGGCCTCCGGCCGGTGGAGTTCATGGGTTTCGGGTGCATTCAAAATCTGCGGTCCGAACCGGGCTTTGATGCGTGACAGTTATAGGAGCCGAGTCACGCAACGAATTCCCGACCGTCGCGAATTGTTGCTCACTAATTGTTCCCCGCGCCTCACCTCTGCGGACCCCGGGAGGTCCTATCAGAGGAGAAAGATGTCAGACATTCCAGAAACCGAGATTGAAAGCGCGCTGAAGGAGACGCAGTATCTGCTTGGCCGTTGGGAGTTCTCCATTTCCAGCACGGACCTGCTTTGGATCGCTCCCACCAAGCCACAATTGAGCCCGGAAGAGTTGGCCGGCATGCTCCAGCTTCTCAGCAAGGGGTGTTACGGCGACCTACCGAGGACCATTAAGCTCGACCTAGGCGGCGTGAAGGTCGTCGGCGAACAGTGGACGCTGATCGAGGCGCTGATCGTTGACTTCGCTCGATTGATTCACGCCGAGATTCGGATCGTCGGCGGTGGATCTTCTCCGGCGTACTCTGTCTTTTTTAGTCGGCCCATCGAAACGGCGCCGGCCTCCGCGGTCATCGGAGACGTCGCATCGTCCGACCCATTTTCCGCCGCCCCCCATTCGCCAACCAATAAGAGCGAGACATCAAACGGGTAATATCTCCCAGGATTCCCCGATTGTGATCGACAAACGAGGGCACGTCAGGCTCCAATAAATGGGCCAAATCCTTGATTTTGGGGGCAAATTGGGACACAATCCATCCAAGAGTCCTAGAACTCTCGAAGATTCGCACATTTCGCGCGCCGGTCCATACTCACTTCGACGCTTTCACACTTAGAGGACCTCGCCCGCGCGGGCGAACCCTTCATGGACATCCGGAGGCCGACATGGGATCGTCCCGACCCATCGAGCTCTCGTGTTTTGACACGCCCTTTCCCCGCGCGCTCGCCGCTGAGTTTTCCCCGGAAACGCCTGCGCCGCATGTGTTCCCAACCCAACCAGCAAATATCCCGCCATCACATCGACGGGTCTCATCACGGACATGCAGCCGACCGGCGCGACTCGCCCAACAAGGCAACCGATCCCGACTTCGGCACGGCCTTAATCATGCAACAAATGGGGGTGAAGTTTCTTGAGTAAGAGTCACCTTTCATGGAGGTAGGAACATGAAACAATGGAGGACATTGTTATCACCATCATGTCAGTTCCGTCATGGGCCACCGATCAGGCGGTGCGCGGCCGCATGCACCATCGCTATGCTGATCGCGGCGATGGCGCCCGGCGCCGCACAAGCCGCGATCATTCATTTCGTCGCCGATCCCATTAATTCGGCGAACGAATGCCCGGCGTGCACGTCCGCACAAGGGACGGGTTGCGGCGCGTTCACCCTCGATACGGTGACGGGCAACGTCGACTACTACATCATCCATAACCAGGCCGGTGAAATAGCGGCGCACGTGCACGGGCCGGCCGGCGTGTGCCCCGCAGCGGCAGGCGTCCTCAAGCCGCTGCCCGTCGGATTCCTGAAGGTCGGCAGCTACAACCTCACCGCTGCGCAGCAGGCAGACATGCAGGCCTCGCGGCATTACGTCAACATTCATACCGGCGTGTGTCCGAGCGGCGCGATCCGTGGACAGATCGTTCCCGCCACCGCGACGGCGCCGTGCTGCCTTCCCAACAATGTCTGCATGACGACGCTGCCATCGACCTGTCAGTGCCTCGGCGGCGTTCCCGGCCCGGTCGGCGCTGCCTGCACTCAGAAACAGGCATGTTGTCTGCCCGGACCCTCATGCCTCGACTTGGATCCGATTTGCTGCACGCAAATGGGGGGCATGCCCCAGGGCGCTGGGACAAACTGCGCCACGGTTATCTGCCAGGAGCAGAAGTGCGGCGCGCTGCCTGATGGTTCGGCCTGTCAGCCGGTACAGTGCCCAGTGCCCGGCCAGGAATGCATCCCGCGCTGCATGAACTTCAATCCGTCTTCCGGACAAATCAGAATCATTGACTGCGACTGCCGCAGCCCGAACGAGTGCCATGTGGAGTTCGGGCCCGCCGGCCTGACTTGCGTCGGCGCGTGTCCGCCGGGTTTCCATTGCGAAACCACGACCAACCAACTCGCCGACGGCAGTATTGAAGTCTGTTGCGATTGCATCGAGGACCCGCCGTATATGAACTGGGTCATCGCCGACGACTTCTGCATCAACCCGACGTGTCCGGAGTGCCGCTGCGACTTCGATGGCGACGGGATTTGCACCACCCTCGACTTGGTTCAGATTCTGAACTGTTTCGGCCCGGTCACGCCTGCCTGCAAGTTCGCGGACCTGAATTGCGACGGCGTTGTAGACAACGCGGACGAGCAGATCTGGGTCTGCCTCGCCAACAATAACCCACCAGAACTCTGCTGCCCGGACGTTGTGCCGCCTCCGATGCCGATCACCGACATCCAGTGGTACGGCTCGTATCTCGATCCCGAGTACGATCCATCGATCACCCCGGCGCCGCGACCGATCGACGGATGGCTCATCGCCATTCATCGTGACGTGCCGCCGCAGCCTTGTCCCCCGGGCGCCAATTACGACGCCTGCGGGATCATCTCACCGCCGGATGCATTCGGCTGTGTCACCTTCCTGCCGGATGGCGCGGCTGTCCCGATTCCTCTCACGCCTCCCGGCGGACCCGGCTGCGCAATCGCCGGTTGTCTCATTCCGCCGCCGGGCTACTGGCGAATCTGTGCCCGATACCTGCCTGATTGCAACACGCCCTGCTCGCCGGTTCCGGGCGCCTTGTGCGTGCTTCAGTTCCTCCCGTGCGAGACAGGCATCAGCCGACCTGACGGCCTCGTCGCGCAGTGGGCCTTCAACCCTCAGGTGGTTCCGTTCTTCAATACCGGTCTGATCGGCTGGGACCAGCACGCGACCTTCTGCTACAGCGTGCAACTTGCGGCCGGTTGCCTCGTGCACAACAACGCCGGACCGGATGAAATCAATCCGGCGCTGCCCGGCATCTTCAACCCCCGACCGGGTGTCACATACTGGTTGAGCATTCAGGCGGAGGTCGGCCACTTCATCTCACCGCCGCCGCAATGCGTGGAGTCCCCGACCGGCAATTTCGCCACCGGCGACTTCTGGGGATGGCACACCACGCCGCCGGGATATCACATGAAGGACGACGCCTACATGGGCAAGCTCGGCATGAGTTGCCGGGGCGGATGGGTCTACAACTGGATGAACCATCTGCATTGGGGCCAGCCGAAGTACATCGACTGCGCCGATGATCCGACGAAGTCCATGGACATGGCGTTCTATCTCATCTGCAGCAATGGAACGCCCGGCAAACAGGGCCAGGTCATCTGGTGCCAGCCTTACGTCCCCGGACCGCCGCCGCCGACTGATCCCCCGCCGCCGGCACGACCCATCCCGCCGGGAACCATTGATACGCTCATCGACACACAGGCCGATGTCGTCGTCGAGTTCTTCCCACCGGGACCGCCCATCGTGAGCATGACGGCCAATGGACCGACGCGCGTCTGGCGTGACAACCCCGATGTGCAGCCATCCGGCATGACGATCCAGACAGAGATCATCTCGATGTCACTGTCGGGCAATTCTCCTTTCGGACCGGTCATGATTCGAGAGCGGCACGATCAACACAGCAACGGTCTGATCTTCGGACCGGGAAGCGATCCATTCCTGCCCTATCCATACTGGGCGGTGGACAGCTTCTTCGACGTCTTTGTGGTGATCGAGTTGCCCGGCGCGCCGGTCGGGTTCCAGAACCTGTTTACCCAGATGCCTGCGCACATGACGGCGCCGAGCGGGCTCTGGGAACTGCCCCCGAACAACGTCGATTACTTCGGGCCGGGCGATGATCCGGTGTTGCTGTTCGATGAGAGCAACCCGGGCCAACCGGTCGGGCGGATTCTCCAGGTCAGGCACGGCATCGGCTATCGCGGCGGCATCGACGTCCACAGCGATACCGACTGGGTGAACATGCCGATGTTCTGTTCTTGTCGCGGTGATACCAACGCCGACGGCCTCTTGAACGGAGCCGACATCCAGAGCTTCGTTGATTGCCTGTTCAACATCCCACCGCCGCCGGCGATGCTCGGCTGCCCGTGCGATTGTGCGGACATGAACAACGATGGCTTCGCCGATGTGGCGGACATCACGCCGTTCGTCAATCAGCTCATGCAGGTGCCCAAGGCAGTGTGCCAGCCTGAGCCCTGATGCGTCCGGTGATTGGGTCGCCCCTGCGGCGGCCTGAATGAGTCAAGCATCACGCGGCCTTTCGCCTCAGCGCGAAAGGCCGCTGCTTTTTTGTGAGGCGATTGCCCGCCGTCTGCCTACCAATAGACATGCCGCCGAAACAGGTCTCGCTGCGACTTCGGCAGCGATTCCACATCCGCGATCAGGTAGCGATTCTCGTCGACGTCGGTCAGTATCTTTCCGTTCTCGCCGTGGTCGATCGCCTGACTCTGCTGCCAGCGCATCATGAACTGCTCGGGTCCGCGGTTCGTCACCACGTGGAAGATCAGCAGGCCGAATCGCAGGCGGATGTTCTCGATCCGTTCGATGACGTGAATGAAGTAGCGCCGGTCGAGCGCCTCCTGCACCAGCCGCCGAACTTCCTGCGGCCAGTCGCTCAGCCGGGCGATGATGCCGATTTCGTGCTCTCTGCCGTCCGCGCCTTCGTGCCGGAGGCTGATGTATTGATCCGGATATGCGGCCGGAAAGACACGCACCGCGAACACGCCCCCATAGATGCGGTCGTCGATCACCGTCACGTGCAGGGCGTCGTGCGTCCCGAGGTGGATGTTCGCCGTCTGCGGCGTCAGCCATCGCGGGGCGAAGTCGAATTTCGCCGGAGACGCTTCCTCTGGAGAGTTTGCGGTGCCCGATGCTTCGGAACTGCCCTCGTCCTCCGCGCTTGCGACGAGCTTGTCGATGCTTGCCCCGGCGGTCAGGCGCGTCTGGATTTTCACCATGGACGCGTAGATGCCGTCTTTGGCCAGCAGTTCCTCGTGCGTGCCCTCTTCCATGAGCTTTCCGCGATCGAAGGCCATGATGCGATCGGCGTTGCGCAGCGTGGACAACCGGTGCGCGATCACGATGCTGGTGCGTCCCCGGGTCAGCGCGAAGAGCGCCTCCTGAATCGCCTTTTCCGATTCGCTGTCCAGATTGCTCGTCGCCTCGTCGAGAATCAGGATTGACGGGTCATACAAGACCGCGCGGGCAATCGACATGCGCTGCTTCTCGCCGCCCGACAGCCCGGCCCCGCGCTCACCGAGCGGCATGTCATAGGCAAACGGCATCTTAAGAATGAAATCGTGAGCGTTGGCGGCGCGGGCAGCCTGAATCACCATCTCCGGCGTGGCGTCGGGGTTGCCGTAGATCAAATTCTCCCAGACCGTGCCGCGAAACAGAAACGACTCCTGAAGCACGACGCCGACGTGGCGTCTTAATTCCGTGCCGCTTAGCTCGCGCACGTCGCGCTCTTCCACCAGCACGCGGCCCTCATCCACGTCATAGAACCGGCAGATCAGATTGACCAGCGTGCTCTTGCCCGATCCGCTGCGCCCGACAATGCCGATCATCCTGCCTGTCGGAATCTCGAAGGAGACATTCTCCAGAACTGGATGGTGCCGATCGTAGCCAAAGGTGACGTTCTCGAATCGAATGCCGCCGACCTTTTCGGGAAGCCGGACAGGGTTTGCTGAGTCCGTGATCCGCGCGGGGGTGTCGAGTAGTTCGAAGATGCGCTGGCAGGCGGTCATGAAGCTGGTCAGCCAGGTCGTGAGTTGCGCCAGCGTGGAGAGCGGGGCATAGAACATGGCCAGATAGGCGAGGAACGCCATCAGCGAACCGAGTGTCATGCGATCGCCGAGCACGTCGCGACCGCCGACGTACCAGACGATCAGCCCGCCGAGGCTGAAGATGACCTGCATGACCGCGGAAAACGTCGTCGAGGAGAGTTCGACCGCCAGCCGCGATCGCCGCAGGTACTCACTCGAAGCGCGGAATCGCTCGAACTCGCGATCCTCCTGGGCAAAGGCCTTGACCACGCGAATACCCGACAGCATCCCAGAGAGTGCGCCGGCCTGTTTGCTCGCCGAGTCCCAGTATCGGTAATAACGCGGATAGACGTACCGCCAGAAAAACCAGCTCCCCGCGAGCACCAGCGGCATCGGGATCAGTGTATAGAGCGCAAGCGTTGCGTTGAGCGTGAAGAGCATCGCGCCGACGCCGAGCAATTGAAGAATCTGAAGCAGGAATCCGCCGGTGATCTGGTGAATCAGCCCGTGCAGCACCTCGGTGTCGTAGGCCACGCGGTTCATCAGCACGCCGACCTGGTGCCGGTCGTAGAATGCCACCGAGAGCTGTTGCAGCTTCTGCACCATCCGCGCGCGCAGGTTGCTTGTCAGCGCCGTTCCCACACGCAGGGAGAGCCGCCCCTTTAATTCCGAGACAATCGCCAACACCACGCGCGTGCATGCCAGAAAAAGCACGATGGCCAGTAGCGAGCTGGTGAGCTTGCCGATCGGACCGCCGCGATGATCGACGCGGAGAATGTCATCGACGAGGTACTGCTGGAGCTTCGGCGGCACCAGTTCGGCGACGACCCCGGCGAGCAGCAGCGCAAAAATCCCCGCCGCCGCCGCGCGATAAGGCCGAATGAGGTCCCACACCTTCGACCGAATCGCCTTGCGATCCATGCACTGCGGGCAGACATCGCCGACGAAGCGGAGCATCATGCCGCAACTGCGACAGCGATGCGGATCGACATCATCCTGGGGGAAGAACTCGATCCGGCCGTCCGTGCGAAGCCGCTCCAGCTTGCGGGCGATCTTCGAGAACCGATCGGCCAGCCCGTTGGAATAACGAAGCAAATCGACCCACATCCCGTCGACCTGCGCCTGGAGAAAGCCCGAGCCAACGACGCGGTGCGCCCGAAACTTTGAGACGCCGGACAACGGCAGATTGCGAAGCAGGCGCGGCGTCGACTCATCGCTCAGGACGGCGATGCGGTCGGTATTGACCAATAGCCAATGCCGCTCGACCTTGCCGCCAAGGGCCAGGTCGCTGGAGGTGGTGAGTAGCAGCGGTCCATCGCCGAGCCCCTCCCGTGCGAATCCCTGCACGACGGGCTGCGGCGCTTCTTCCTGAAGCATGCCGGGATCATATCGCGGACATCGGCAAGCGGCAGTACCCCGCCTTTGACGCGAACTTTGACCGATCGTAGATTAGCAAAATGATAAATCGCACCATCGCCATTCTCGATTTCGGCTCCCAGTTCATTCAACTGATTGCCCGGCGGGTGCGCGAAAACCACGTCCAATCGCTCATCTTCGCCCCCGGCGTTTCGCCGGAGGAACTTGCCCGCAACAACGTCTTCGGCATCATCCTCTCCGGCGGTCCGGCCAGCACCTATGCGGCCGCCGCGCCCAAGCCGCATCCCGGCATCTTCGAGATGGGCCTGCCCATTCTCGGCATCTGCTACGGCATGCAGGTCGCCTGCGAACAGCTCGGGGCGAAGGTCAGCGCCGCTCCGCACCGCGAGTACGGCCGCGCCTCGCTCGACGTCCGCGGTGACGATCCGCTGGTCCGGCATCTGCCGCGCTCGACCACCGTCTGGATGTCTCACGGCGACATCGTCACCGGCATCGGCGACGACTTCACCACCCTCGCCCAGACGCCGAGTTGTCCGCACGCCATCGTTCGACACAAGCGGCGTCCGCTTTACGGCATTCAGTTTCATCCCGAGGTCAGCCACACGCCCGAAGGCTCGCAACTCCTGCGGAACTTCCTGTTCGACGTCTGCAAGGCCGAGGCGACCTGGAACCCCGGCTCCATCGTCGAGCAGTCGATCGACGACATCCGCGCCAAGGTCAAAGGCGACGACCGCGTCATCTGCGGCCTCTCCGGCGGCGTCGATTCCTCCGTCACCGCCGCCCTGCTCCACCGGGCCATCGGCGACCGACTCACCTGCATCTTCGTCGACAATGGTCTGCTCCGGCTCAACGAGCGCTGCCGCGTCGAGGCCATCTTCCGAGGCCATTTCAAGATGGACCTCCACGTCGTCGACGCCGCGAAGCAGTTTCTCGATCGCCTCAAGGGCGTCGTCGATCCGCAGGAAAAACGCATCCGCATCGGCCACGAATTCATCGAGGTCTTCAAGAACGAATCCAAGCGCATTCCCAATGCCCGCTTTCTCGCGCAGGGCACGCTCTACCCCGACGTCATCGAGTCGGGCCACAGCGCCGCCGGGACCGCGGCGAACATCAAGCTGCACCACAACGTCGGCGGCCTTCCCGCCGAGCTGGGCTTCGAGCTGGTCGAGCCGCTTCGCCAGCTCTTCAAGGATGAAGTGCGCATCATCGGCGAACTGCTCGGCCTGCCGGAGGAACTCGTCTGGCGACATCCGTTCCCCGGCCCCGGCCTCGCCGTGCGCATGATCGGCGACGTCACCGAGGCGCGACTGGAACTGCTCCGCCTCGCCGATCAGATCATCATCGAAGAACTCACCGCCGCCGGTTGGTATCGAAAGGTCGCCCAGGCATTCGGCGTGCTGATCCCCGTCGCCAGCGTCGGCGTCATGGGCGACGGCCGCGCCTACGAAGACCAGAGCGTCATCGCCGTGCGCTTCGTGGAGTCGGTCGACTTCATGACCGCCGATTGGGTCCATATCGAGCACGCCATCCTCTCCCGCATCAGCAGCCGCATCACCAACGAAGTCCGCGGCGTCAACCGCGTCGTCTACGACATCACCAGCAAGCCCCCCGCCACCATCGAGTGGGAATGATGGATCACCGCCCGGGCCATGCAATCCGCCCCCCTTCCGGTTAACATTTGCCGCCTGAAAGGACCCCCCATGCGACCCCGCATCAAGGAACTCATCGCCGAAGCCGCCGCCGCCATCGGCCGCCTCGATGACGCCCGGCAAGAGCAGATCGAGTCCGCCGCGCGGCTCATCGTCGGCGCTCTCAAGGCGGGCCATACGCTTTACATCTGCGGCAACGGCGGGTCGGCCGCCGACGCCCAGCACATCGCCGCCGAATTGACCGGCCGCTACCAGCGCCAGCGCCTGGCCTTCAATTGCGTCGCCCTCACGGTGAACTCCAGCAACCTCACCGCCATCGGAAACGACTACGGCTTCGATCAGGTCTTCGCCCGACAGGTCGAGGCCCACGTCCGCAAGGGCGACGTCCTTTGGGCCATCAGTACCAGCGGCAAAAGCCCCAGCATTCTCCTCGCGGCGAAGGCGGCGCGGCAGCGCGGCGCGAAGGTCCTCGGCTTCACCGGCGAAGACGGCCACAGCCTCACCGAGCTTTGCGATTTGTCATTCGTCGCCCCGGCGAAGACGGCCTACGCCATTCAGCAATTACACGAACTCGCCTACCACATCATCTGCGACCTCGTCGAGCGCAGCGCCGAGGAGATCGAGAAAGGGCTCACGGCATGATCGGGGCCGCCGTCATCGGCATGGGCTACTGGGGCCCGAACCTGGCGCGAAACTTCGCCACCGCCGACGGCTGCGCCCTGGTGATGTGCTGCGACAAGGACCGCCGCCGACTGGAGAAGACCGCCCGGCAGTATCCCGCAGCGACCATGACCGACAGCCTCGCCGAGGTGCTCGACAATAAGACGGTCGACGTCGTCTCCATCGCCACGCCGGTCCACACGCATTACAGCCTCGCCAAGTCCGCCCTCGCCGCAGGCAAGCATGTCCTCGTGGAGAAGCCGCTGACCGGCAACGTCGCCGAGGCGGAGGAACTCGTCGACCTGGCGAAGAAGAACGGCCGCGTCCTCATGGTCGATCACACCTTCATCTATCACCCCGCCGTCGAGAAGATGAAGGACATCATCCGCCGCGGCGAGTTGGGCGACATCTGTTATTACGACTCCGTCCGTATCAACCTCGGCCTCTTCCAGCACGACATCAGCGTCCTCTGGGACCTCGCCCCGCACGACGCGTCCATCATGGAGCACCTGATCGGCAAGCCGGTCAAATGGGTGCAGGCCGCCGGCGCTCGCCACGCGGGCCAGCCGGTCGAGTCGATGGCCTACGTCACCGTCCAGTTCGACGACAACATCCTCGGCCACATGCACGTGAACTGGCTGTCGCCCGTGAAGGTGCGGCAGATCATCGTCGGCGGCGGCAAGCGCATGCTGGTGTACGACGACAACCTCGTCACCGAAAAGGTGAAGATTTACGACCGCGGCGTCGAGCTGCACAGCATCGAGGGCATCCATCAGGCGATGGTGCAATACCGCATGGGCGATATGTACGCCCCGGCCATCGCCACGGAGGAAGCCCTCAAGCGCGCCATCCAGCACCTGGTCTATTGCATCCGCGAGAGCAAGAGCCCTGTCACCGACGGCGCGGCGGGCCTTCGCGTGGTGCGGATTCTCGAGGCGGCCGAGCGCTCGCTGGAGTCCGGCTCGCGGATCATGCTGTAGCGGCTCGCGTATTACGCCGCCTCGGCATTCCGTAGCGCCACCCCTTGTGGGTGGCGACGTCGAAACGTGGGCACTGCCCACCACGTATTTGCTGTGTCGCCGCCTCGGAAGATTGTCGTAATGCGGCATTTCGTGTCGCCGCCTCGGTATTCCGTAGCGCCACCCCTTGTGGGTGGCGAGGCCGTGACGTGGGCCGCGCCCACCTATTTGTGACGGAGAACCCCCCGTGCCCGATCCGCTTCCGACCTACAACCGCATCGCCGACGACGTGAAGCTCGCCCCCGGCGTGAAGGTCTTCGGCTTCGCCAATCTCTACGGCTGCGAGATCGGCGAGAACACCAAGATCGGCACCTACGTCGAGGTGCAGAAGAACGCGAAGATCGGGGCCAACTGCAAAATCTCCAGCCACACCTTCATCTGCGAAGGCGTCACCATCGAGGACGAGGTCTTCGTCGGCCACCACGTCGTCTTCATCAACGACCGCCGCCCCCGGGCAACGACGGACGGCGGAGCCTTGCAGACCGAGGCGGATTGGAAGGTCGCCCCGACGCTCGTGAAACGCCGCGCTTCGATCGGCAGCGGAGCGGTGATCCTCTGCGACGTGACCATCGGCGAGGGGGCAACGATCGGGGCCGGGGCGGTGGTGACGAAGGACGTCCCGGCGGGTGCGACGGTGGCGGGCAACCCGGCGCGGGTGATGCACGTGCGATAGCCCGCTGCGGTCGATTTCACCCGGACAATTGTCACCGATAATCTCTTCCGATGGTCCAATGGTTATCAGGGGCTGACGAAACAAGAAAGAGGTCGAGTGATGATGCACCGAATGCTCATCGCACAGTTGGGTGACCTGATGTCGGATGAGGCTTGGATTGTGCTCCTCGTCTCGGGGGCACTTGCCCCCATTCTGGGAGCGACGATTCGATTGTTTCGACACTCCGCAAAGGCGAACGACAAGCTGATGTACATCGGCTTTGTTCATGGGGTCTTGGCCCTGTTGGCATTCTTCGCATCGTGGAAGTTATCAGGAAAGATTGGTGACGCGGCATTCCTTTCAGCCCTGTTCTTGTCACTCGCGGGATTCCCGATGGGGCTTTTCCTGGCCGTCGCACCGCTCAAACAAAGCTGCATTACGTGATGCCCGCTCGAATCGTCGGCGAGGGATTTTGGTCGAAAACCCAAGGTGACATAAGGTGACACAAGGCCTCGCGGGGCGATTGCAACTCTCGCGACGGGCACGTGTTGGGGCGGTTGGAGATTTGGGTGGTTTTGAAGAAAAGGGGCCTGAGACTTGCGGCTTGGGACCTGAGCTGGGATTGCCGGCAACGTGGACATCGCGCGACTCCTCGCATGTCATGGATGGATTGATCTCCATGTATGAAATCTTGAAGCTATGAAGCGGAGGTCGGGTCGCGGCTACACGGTTCCTTGCGGACGTGGTAAACATTTGTGGCGTTTTATTCCGTCAACTGTTTCCACAGAAGGAGAAGACCATGAATTCCATCGGCGC
>Ga0268299_1002545_pt1 | contig 21166 bp, 19 predicted proteins | sample NOBtaG_FD_193484 | JGI IMG/M metagenome (GOLD analysis project Ga0268299, IMG submission 193484) | Activated sludge microbial communities from bioreactor in Nijmegen, Gelderland, Netherland - NOB reactor | ecosystem: Engineered > Bioreactor > Aerobic > Activated sludge | place: Netherlands... | reverse complement strand
CGTGAAGGGCAGCTCGACGGCCAAGTCGGGCAAGTCCGCTGGTCCGTCGAAGGCCGCGTCCTCGGGCGCGAAGGCGACCACCGGGAAGTCCGCGTCGCGCTCGGTCGGCAAGGGAAAGGCATCCGCACAGGCGGCGGCCAAGGGCAGCAAGACCGCGCGTGTCTCGTCGGCGAAGGGCAAGAAGACCGCCAAGGCCGGCGCGAAGGGATCGGCGCGGCCGCGCGTCGCCTCGTCGCGGGACAAGCACGGTAAGCTCGCGAGCAGCCGTACTTCGAGCAAGGGGCGCAGCGTCGCCAAGGCGCCCGCCCAGGCCACCGACACGCCCGAGATCGCGTTGCCGTCGTCGTTCACGCCAACCCGCTCGTTCGGCTCCGGGGACGGCTCGGCCGAGAGTCGTGCGCTGGAATTGTACTGCGTCCACACGGGCGAGGATCTCAAGGTCGACTACTTCGTCGACGGCCGCTACGAGCCCGACGCGCTGGCGGCCATCGATCACCTGCTGCGCGACTACCACAACGACGAGATCTGTCAGTTCGATCCTCGCGTCCTGAACCAGCTCTACGACATTCGCCGCGCGCTCGGCAGCACCGAGCCGTTCCACGTGTTCTCGGGCTACCGGTCGCCGACGACGAACGAGAGCTATCGCCGTCACAGCGCACGGGTGGCCGAGCACAGCTACCACCTGACCGGTCAGGCGATCGACATCCAGCTTCCCGGGCGCGACATCCGCCAGGTGCGGAACGTGGCGGTCGCGATGCGTGCGGGCGGCGTCGGCTACTACCCGCAGGACGGCTTCCTGCACCTCGACAGCGGGCCCGTTCGTCGCTGGTAGTCCGCTCGCCGCTCGCCGCCCGTCTGCCCCGAGCCAGGGGCTCGCGACACTCCACCGTGCGCCTGGGTGGCGTAGACGCGACGAGCACCGATGCGGCCGTGATCTTCGACGCGCACGGGCCCGCGTAGCTCGTGCGGTGACGGGCGCGTCGCGCCCGCGAGAGGGATCGTCTCCTCGCGCCGTGTCGCGCCCGGGGCCGCGTTGCGTCGGTCGCGCGTGGGCTGGTAGCCGGGCTCGATGCGCGAGATGGTCCGCTCGGTCGGCCTGCTGAGCCTGCAGCAGGTCGTTCTGATGCTGCTCGGGGCGATGCGTACCAAGGCGGTCGCCGCGATGCTCGGACCTGCAGGGGTCGGGCTGCTCGCACAGGCCGCCGCGTTCGTCGACTTGATCCGGCAGATCAGCATGCTGGGCTCGACGAACGGCTTCGTGAAGCTGTTCGCGGAGGCGCTGGGTCGTGACGACCGCCCTGCGGCCGAGGGGCTGCTGCGGAGCGCTCTGTGGCTGTTCGGTGGGCTGGCGATCGTGATCGCGCTCGGTTGTGTCGCCCTCGCGCCGACGCTCGCGCGCGCCGTGTTCGACGACCCCGCGTACGCACCGCTGATCGTGCTGTGCAGCGTCGCGCTGCTGCTCGTGGTCCCGGGAACGCTGGTCGCTCGGCTGTTCTCGGCGTCGCTCCAGTTTCGTACGTACGTGCAGCTCGTGATCTTCGACGCCGTGGTGGCCCTGGTCGCAACGACGGCGCTCGTGTGGCTCCTCGGGCTCACCGGCGCCGTGCTAGCGCTGCTCGTCACCGAAGCGGCCGCGCTCGCACTGGGCGTGGTGCTGCTCTTCCGGCGGCTCGCACGACCGCTCGGCCTCGATCTCCGGCTGCGCGCGCCGCAGCTCGCGGTCGTTCGCAACCTGATCCGCTTCGCTGGCGTTCTCGCGCTCACCAGCGTGACGGCGTCGGGCGCGGCGCTGTTCGTGCGTGGCGAGATCATCCGCCAGGTGGGCTCCGACGCGAACGGATTCTACCAGGTCGCGTGGCAGGTGGGGCAGAACTACCTGGGCATCCTGGGCGCGTCGCTGTGGACGTACGGCATGCCCAAGGTGGCGACCAAGCTCGACGATCCGGCGGCGGTGCTCGCCCTGCAGAACCAGTTTCTGCGCATCGCCCTCGCCGTGCTCGCGCCCGGCATCGTCCTGCTGCTCTGCGCGCGCGATCTCTGGATCCCGCTCCTCTACACGTCGGCATTTCTCGCCGCGGGGCCCATGCTCTGCTGGCAGCTCTCCGGCGAGCTCGTGGCCATGCTGCGGCAGTCGATGAACATCTCGCTCCTACCTCGCGAGCGGCTCGGGTTCCTGCTCGTCCAGGCGCTGCTGTACTGGGGAAGCTGGGCGGTGTTCTCCCTTCTGTTGCTGCCCCGACTCGGCGCGATCGGTGTGGCGGTCGCGTACCTGTCGGCGAATCTCGTCGCGCTGGTGGCGACCTACGCATACCACCATCGCGCTCTCGGATACCGCGTCCGCGACGACAACGTGCGCCTGCTGTGGCGCACGGTGCCGGGTTTCGCGCTCGCGGTCGTGCTGGCGAGCAGCTCCGATCCCTGGCTCGGGCGCGTCGCGCCGATCGCGCTGGTGGCGATCTGGCTGCTCGTGAACCGCGCTCTCTACGGTGAGGCGCTCGCCGCCGTGCGGCGAGCGCGCCCTTGAGTCGCGGGAGGAGAAGGGTAGACAGCGGCATGCCCGTGCTGCGCGCCGAGGAGCTCACCTACGCGAAGCTCCACCGTCTTGTCCGTACCCGTGCGATCGCGTTTCTCCCGGTCAGCGCGCTCGAGGTGCACGGACCGCATCTGCCGCTCGGCATGGACCAGTTCATGGCGCGCTGGATGGCCGAGGAGGCGGGACGGCGCTTCGTGGAGCGCCATCCGGACTGGACGGTGGTGCAGCTCCCGCTGCTGTCGCTGGGCGCGGACGAGATCCCGTTGCCGGGATCGATCGAAGCCTCGCCCGCGACCGTCTACCGCAGCGTGCTCGCGCACGGGCGCGGGCTGGTGCGCGCCGGCTTCGAGAACGTGGTGGTGACCAACGGTCACGGAGGCCCACGGCACGCGGCCGCGCTCGAGGCGGCGTGCCGCAAGATCAGCCGCCGCTTCGGCGTGCGGATGTTCACGCCCTCGATCCTGACGCTGCACCGGATCATCACCGGGCAGCGCACCGCGCGCGTCGAGGAGCTCCTCGGCCGTGCGCTCGACGAGCGCGAGCGCACCGGTCTCTCGCGCGGCGAGCACGCGGGCGGCTGGGAGACGAGCTTCATGCTCGCGGAGCGTGGCGAGCTGGTCGAGCCGGGCTTCGAGGGGCTCGGCGACAGGCAGCCGCCGGCGTGGCGGCCGCTGGCGAGCGTCGGCGAAGCGATCGCCGCGTGGCGCGAGCGCCGCGGCGCCGACGCGCACAAGCTGCGCGAGGCGGTGCAGGGGATCGCCGGCGGCATCGGCTGGGTCCTGAACGCACGCGTCGGCTACGGCGGCGACGAGGTGAGCTACAAGGGCGATCCGTCGGTCGCGTCGGCGGCGATCGGACATGCCTTCCGCGAGGTTCTCGCCGAGGAATGTCTCGCTCTGGTCGAGCAGGTTTGTGTCGAGGGACGGCCCGCCACGGCGGTGCGCAGCATCGCGTCCGATCACGCCGTGATCCAGCCGGGCTTTCTGCTCAAGGCCGGTGTCGCGGCGGCGGCGGTGGCCTGCGCGCTCGTACTCCTCGCTTCGTGAGGCGCGGGGTTCTTGAGCGCGTCACTCGCCTCGGATAGCTGTAGGGGGCGATTCGACTGGAGGCCGCACGGCCGAACGAGGGCGACATGGCGATCAAGGAAGGCGACAAGATTCCCGACGTGAAGGTCACCGAGATGGTCGACGGCAAGCCGACGCCGACCTCGCTCGCGGCGCTGTCCGCCGGCAAGCGCGTGGTCGTCTTCGCGGTACCGGGCGCGTTCACCCCGACGTGCTCGATCAAGCACCTGCCGGGCTTCGTCGAGCACTACGACGCGCTCCGGACGAAGGGCGCGGACGAGGTGTGCTGCCTGTCGGTGAACGACGCGTTCGTCATGGACGCCTGGGGCAAGAGCAGCAACGCGACCGGCAAGGTGCGCATGCTGGCCGACGGCAACGGCGAGCTGACCCGCGCACTCGGGCTGGGGATGGACGCGAGCGGCTTCGGCATGGGGGCGCGCTCGCAGCGCTATGCGATGATCCTGCGCGACGGTGCCGTCGAGGCACTCCTGGTCGAGCCTGGGCCGGGGCTGAACGCGTCGAGCGCCGAGAAGGTCCTCGAGCGGCTCTGAGCCCGGCACGGGAGCTCGCTCGAGAACGGCCGCGCGGCTTCAGCCGAATCGCTTCGTGCCGAGCGCGCCGTCGCGGCGCCACATGTAGCAGGAGTCCGGGTAGCCCCCGGTCTCGTTGCCGGCACCGCGCATCCACGGCACCTGGGTCCAGGTGTCGATGAACGACGCGAGGCACTGCACGGTGGCCGGAGCGAGCATCAGCAGCGCGTCGAGCAGCGGCCGATCGGCGCCGGGATCGGGGAACTGGCGCAGGAGTGCCGCGCTGATGCCGCTCCGCAGGGACGCCCCGACGAGCGGCGCGCTCCGCTCCGGGCGCTCGATCCAGGTCGCGCTCTCGAGCGCATCCGCGTCGCGCCGGCGCTCCGCGAGCGCGCACTCGACGACCAGCATCTCGGCCATCGTCAGAAGCGCCGAGGCACGCAGCTCGAGCTGGGCCGCGAAGCGATCGCTCGCCGGCGCGTCGTCCGCGACGGGCGCGAAGTGCAGGTCGTTCATCTGCAGCGTCAAGTAGAGGTTGCCCGCCAGCTCGTAGCCGTCGACGATCACGTCGCGCCGGAACAGGCGCTCGCCGGGGCGGCGACGCGCGGCCGGGCCGACGAGGCGGCGGTCCTCGTCGAGCGCCCAGGTGCACGTCGGGCCGACGAGCTGGGCCAGGGTGAGGACGTGCGAGCAGCCGCGCGGCCCACCGATCTCGACGCCGAGGCGACGGATCCAGCCATCGTCGAGCGCGGCCCCCGCGAGCGCGTCGACGCGCCCTGCGAGGTCACGGCAGCTCTCCCCGGCCGACGCGTGGCTCGCCTCGAAGGCGACGGTCGGCATGCGCGCCGTGAGCCGCTCGAGGCGGCACGTCCCAGGGTCGAGCGCGCCCGCGAGCTGCATGTGGTGAATGATCCCGGTGCCCTGCAGGTCGCCTGCGACCGGGACAAAGCCGCGCTTGCGCAGGTCGAGGACATAGCCGGCGATCTCGATCTCGGGGCCGTCGGTCGCCGACAGGGTCACGGAGAGGGTGCGGGTGTGGATCGGGATGCCGCGGGCCTCGAGCTGCATCCGCTGCTTCTCGCAGGAGCGCGTGCGGCTCGGCAAGGGTTGCGGAGCAGAGGGTGCGGATCAGGGTGCCGCGAGCAGCGCGTCGTCCAGCCAGCGTCCGAGCAGGCTCATCGCTTCCGCGGCTGCGCCGTCCGGATCGTGCTCGGCGAGCCAGCCGCAGAGCTCGCCGAAGGTGCTGCCTGCGTGCAGCCAGCGCAACGCCGCCATCTCCCGCTCGCTCGTGCGGCGCAGGAAGACCTGCCGATCCTGTCGCCAGACACGGAGGAGGACAGGGTCGCCACCGCCTGCCGCGACGATCTCGCCGGCGAGCAGTCGCTCGCGCAGGTCGTCCACCGGCGTCGTGCACGCGAGGAGCACGAGCGAGCCTACCGGGCGGATCGGTAGTTCCGGCCAGGCGTCCGCCGTGAGCGTGGCGAGCTGCCCGGTCGTGAGGACGGCCTCGTCGCGCGCGTCGAACGCCTCGATCATCGCCCACTCGAGCTGGGCGAGCTCCGCGTGCCAGGGGAGGGCGACGTCCGGACGGCCGTGCAGGAAGCCGGGCAGGTGGCGGCCCAGGTCGCGCAGGGACGGTCGGTCGCTCGGGTGCACGGCGACGTAGCGCTGCACGACCTCGCCGAATGCGTTCGCGCCGAGCGCCAGGTGGAGCGCCGGAAGGTCGTTCGCGAGCGCGTCGCGCAGCCGAAGGAAGTACATCCGGCCGTAGACGCGCACGCGCTCGACGGCCGACAGGCGCGCATCGCCGCGGATCCCGAGCGGCTCGACGGCGGTTGCGAGCTCCGCGTCGGGCCTGGTGAGCGTCGCCGGGTCGCTGATCAGCGCGGCCAGGCGCGACTGCAGCTCACGGAGCGGCAGCGTCACGGGCGTCGCGCTCGGCCGCGGTGCATTCTTTGGGGGCGCCGGCGGCGACGGCGCGCGCGCGCATTGCTTCCTGCTCGACGACCTCGAGCGGCGGCACCTCGCCGTCCCACTCGACCAGCGTCGCCACCGGGCCGAGCCGCGCGATCGTGTAGCGATAGAGCTCCCAGACGGCGTCGACGATCGCTGCGTCGTGCGTGTCGAGCAGGTGCGTGCCGTGGTCGGCGTGGCCGGCGAGGTGGATCTGCGCCACGTGCTCGGCGGGGATGGCGTCGACGTACCGGCGGGCGTCGAAGCCGTGGTTGAACGCGCTCACGTGGACGTTGTTCACGTCGAGCAGCAGGTCGCAGCCCGTGCGCGCGACCAGCGCGGCGAGGAACTCCCACTCGGTCATGGTCGAGTGTGCGTACGTCAAGTAGCTCGAGACGTTCTCGAGGACGATCGGGCGGCGCAGCGCGTCCTGCACGCGCGCGATGCGCGGCACGAGGTGGTCGAGCAGCTCCTCGGTCCACGGCAGCGGCAGCAGGTCGTGCAGCTGGTGCGCGTCGGCGCTCGTCCAGCAGAGGTGATCGGATACCCACGCCGGTTCGAATCGCTCGATCAGCGCACGGAGAGCGGCAAGATACTGCGGGTCGATCGGGTCGCTGCCACCGATCGACAGCGAGACACCGTGCAGCACGACGGGAAAGTCCGCGCGTATGCGCTGGAGGACGTCGAGCGGGCGTCCGCCCGGCACCATGAAGTTTTCGGAGATGGCCTCGAACCAGTCGGCGCGGCTGCCGTGCGCCAGGATCTCGGCGTAGTGGCCGGTGCGCAGCCCGATGCCGAAGCCGAGGTCTGCGTGGCGCCGCGAAGGCGAGTCGTGACGGCGCCGGGGACGGAGGCCGTCCCCGGCGAAGCGGTCAGTTGGGTGCGACGGTGCCACCCTTCTCCTTGCATTTCTCGGCGCTCATCATCTTGATGCCCTTGCCCTTGCACTCGTTGCTGCCGCCGCACGCGTTGCCGCCGGCAGCGCATTCACCCTTGCCCTTGCACTCGTTGACGCCGGTACAGCGGACCTTTGCTTCCTTCTTGCCGTCTTCGTGCGTGCCGTGGTCGCCCGATTCGGCGAGCGCGCCCCGCGCGCTGAACAGGGCGGCGACGCCGAGGGCGATCACGGCTCCCTTGGTCTTGCGGTTCATCTGCGTACCTCCGTTTGGCTGCGGTTGCGGTTGCGGCGTGGGTCGTCACGTCCGGAATACGCTGGGCATGGCCGCGCTGGGGCGGTCGTCAGCTCGACGGCCGGGCCTGGCCGAGCCGCGATCGGACCTCGCGCGCAACCTCGCGCGTGTCCCGCCGGATTCCCGGGGGAAAGATCCCGTGCACGCTGCCGGCGCCGTCCCCGGGCCATCGCGGCACGATGTGGACGTGCACGTGCGGCACGGTCTGCCCGGTGGCCTCGCCGTTGTTGACCCCGATGGTGCTTCCAGCGGCGCCGACGGCGTCCCGGACCGGCCCGGCGAGTGCCGTGACGCTGCGGAAGAGGGCTTCGGCGTCGTCCGCCGACAGGTCCTCGATGCGCGCGACGTGGGCCTCGGGCACCACCAGCACATGCCCATCGGCCAGCGGCGAGACGTCCAGAAAGGCGACCGCGCCCGGTCGGCGGTCGACGATCTCGGCCGAGACCTCGCCAGCGACGATTCGGCAGAAGATGCAGCTCATCGTTTGCCGGCCACCCCTCGGCCCTCCTAGACGCTCACTCGGGTCGCGTCAAACGGGGGACCGGAGCTCCTGGTCGACGCAGGGGAGGGCGTCCGCCGCATTCGCCGGAGTCCCGAGCGCTTGCCGCGGCGTCGCCCAAGTCATTCAAGAATCCGCGGCGAATGACCGCCTGGATGTCCGAAATTTGCCCCAGTGTGGGGGGCGTCGGGGTTGCCCCGCGGGGCCTCGATCTGGCAGTATCGAAGAATTCGAAGTGAATGAGACCTGTGCGGAGCCTCCTCCGCACACGCCACGGGTGACACGTTGATGGAGAAGAAGAAGACCGGCGTCAGCCGACAGACCCTCTGGCAGCGCAAGCACCGCGCCCTCGGGTTGTGCGTGGTGTGTAGCCAGCCAGCCTACAAGGGCTGGCGCTGCGTGAAGCACTACGAGCAGCACAAGATCGTGATGCGTCTGCGGTACATCCCCAAGGTGCGCGGTCGCTACGATGTCGGTGGCTCGTCCGAGTTCCTCGAGGCTGCGGAGCGAGCGGCGAAGAAGACCGCGGCGCGCAAGGCGAAAGACGGCAAGCCCGCGCTCGCGAGCCTCGTCGGGGCTGCGAGCAAGCCCGCGACGTCCACGGTCGCCAAGAAGCGCACGGCGACGCGTGCCAAGACTACACGGGCACGAAAGGCGAGCCTCTAAGCCGTAATCACGTCGTGGACCTACTGGTGTCCGGTCCACGATGGGTATACGACGAACTCATTCCCTCTCTCCGGTTACACCTGTCCCGGTCGTGAGATGGCTCGCTCGCGCTCTCGGCGCGAGCGGCGTGGCGCTCCGTGGGGTTGTCGGTTGGCGCTGGCGTTGATGGAGCGGGTCGAGTCGGAGGGTGAACGTGAACGCGCAGAAGGTTTTCCCCTTTAGAGCCCAGCTCGCCAGCGGCGAAGGGAGCCAGCGATCCGAACGCACGGGATGGCTGACGCCCTACGAGGTCGAGACCCTGTTCGCGGACGCACTGTGGGCGGGTCGGGGTTCGCGCCTCGATGTTCGCGTACCGGCGCGTACCAGCGATGCCGGGGTCACTTGGATCCGCGAGCGCTTCGACCGCTTGCGCAAGCGCGGCATCGGCGTGAGCGTGCGGCGCGACGAATCCTGGAGCTTCGCCGAGCGCGCCGGGATCGGCTCCTGACGCGCGGCCGCACGCGGCTACCGCAGTGAGCGACGCGCTCGGCGCCCGTCGGCGCCGAGCGTGCGGATCGCTCGAGTGGTCCCAAGGGGAATCGAACCCCTGTTCCCGACGTGAGAGGCCGGTGTCCTAACCGCTAGACGATGGGACCGAAGGAGCTGGGGAGGTAGGACTCGAACCTACAATCGCCTGATCCAGAGTCAGGTGGCTTACCAATTAGCCGACTCCCCACCGAGCACGGCGAACCTAACAAGCCCGAAGCCGCCTGGCTAGGGGGTAGCGGTTCCTCTCTCGGCGAGAATGATCGCGGCACGCAGCCGGGCGAGCGAGCGATCGCGACCGAGGACGTCGAGCACCTCGTAGATTCCGGGGCTGACCGTGCCGCCGGTCACCGCGACCCGCACCGGTTGGGCGAGCGCGCCGAGCGAGCTGCCGGTATCGGCGAGCACGCGGGTGAAGACTCCCTCGATCGCCGCCACGCTCCACTCGGTGAGCTGCTCGAGCGCGCCGACGAGGGCCGCGAGGAGTGCTGCGGCCTCGGGCTTCAAGAACTTCCGCGTGGCCTTCTCGTCCATCGTGATCGAGTCGCTCAGGTAGAACGATGCCATCTCGGTGAGCTCACCGAGCGTCTTCGCTCGCTCGCGGAGCGTCAGCGCCATCTTTGCGAGCCAGGCGTCGTCGCCCGGGATCGCGATGCCGCGCGACTCCATAAACGGCCGCAAGTCACCCGCCAGCTGCTCGGGCGTTCGCGCCTTCAGATACTGAAAATTCAGCCAGTCGAGCTTCTCGAGGTTAAAGACCCCAGCTGATTTGCCGACACTTTCCAGGGAGAAGGCGTGGATAAGCTCCTTGCGAGAGAACACTTCCTGATCGCCGTGCGACCATCCGAGGCGAGCAAGAAAGTTGACCAGTGCGTCGGGGTAGTATCCCAGCTCGCGGTACGAGGTGACGGCCGTCGCCGCGTGCCGCTTCGAGAGGCGTGCCTTGTCGACGCCGAGCACCTGCGGCAGGTGCGCGAAGCTCGGCACCGGGGCCTCGATCGCGCGATAGATCTGCACCTGCTTGGGCGTGCTCGGCAGCAGGTCGTCGCCACGGATGACGTGGCTGATGCGCAGGTCGGCGTCGTCGACCGCGACGCAGAGGTTGTAGGTGGGCCAGCCGTCCGAGCGCGCGATCACGAAGTCGTCCACGTCGGCGTTCTGGAACGCGACCTGGCCCTTGACGAGATCGTCGACGATCACCTCGCCCGCGACCGGCATTGCGAAGCGGATCGCAGCGGGGCGTCCGGACTCGGGGCCCGGCCCCACGCCCGGCCGGCAGTGCCGGTCGTAACCGACGCTGCCGCCGCCCTTCATCGCGGCCTTGCGCTTCGCGTCGAGCTCCTCGGGGGTGCAGGTGCACGGGTAGGCGAGACCCTTCTCGCGCAGGCGCTCGACGGTGTCGCGGTAGAGGTCGAGCCGCTCGGTCTGGAAGAAGGGCCCTTCGTCCCAGTCGATCTCGAGCCAGCGCAGCGCGCCGACGATCTCGTCGACCCATGCTTGGGTGGAGCGCTGGCGGTCGGTATCCTCGATACGAAGGATGAATTGCCCGCCGTTGTGGCGCGCAAAGAGGTAGCTGAAGAGAGCGGTGCGCACGCCGCCCACGTGGAGCGCACCGGTCGGGCTGGGGGCGAAGCGCGTTCGAACGGACGCCATCCCGCCGCGGCTAGCAGAGGTGCCTCACGGGCGCCAACACTCGTTCGACGGCAGGCGCCGACACTCGTTCGATGGTCTGCGTTCGGCAGTCCAAGGGATCTCGCCTGACCTGCCCAGTGGGTCGCGGCGGACTGAGGTTTTGCATGTCGAGAAAGCGGATACTGGTCGTCGAGGACAACGAGGACAACCGGCGCATCCTGCTCTATCGACTGCGCAAGATCGGTGATTTCGACATCGTCGAGACCGCCAACGGCGCCGAGGCCGTGGCGGCCGTCGAGTCGAATCCGCCCGACCTGATCTTCATGGATCTGAAGATGCCGGTGATGGACGGCTGGGAGGCGACGCGACGCATCCGCGCGCTCGACTCCGGACGCAGCATCCCGATCATCGCGCTCACGGCGCAGGCGATGGCGGGTGACGAGCAGAAGGCGCTCGCCAACGGCTGCAACGACTACCTCGCCAAGCCCGTCGTCGATCCGTCGCTCGTTCGCGAGAAGATCGAGCGCTTGCTGGGCGCCACCCAGAAGCACTGATCCGTCACGCGGCCGGTCGCGGCCGGCGGCAGCACGCGCACGGTTCTCGCAAGACCGTCGCAGCGCGCGGGGGATTCGTTCGTACCCTCGCTCGCGATGCCACCTCACTTGCCATGCGCGTCGTAAATGGAGTATGGCGCGGCCGTTGATTCGAATCAGCGGGCGTCGCCGGGTTCCCTCTGGAGCTCGTCGGCCGAGGAGGGAAGCTGATGGCGAAGGGGCGTTTCCGGCAAGGCGGTCTGGTTCTGGCGTGCGGGTTCGCGCTCGCACTGATGGGCGCGACGATGGGCGCGACGCAGGCCGCGGCCACGATCCAGCTCGGTGATGCGCTGATCTTCGGTGACCTGTCCGCGCAGAATCTGTTCCGGATGCGCCAGGTGGGCAACTTCAACCTGGTCCAGCAGCGCAACACGCTCCGCCTCGGGCTCGACTACAAGTGGCTCGAGGAGGGCAAGTTCATCGGCAAGTACGGCGCGCCCGGCTTCATCGACAAGTCGAGCCTCTACGTGCTGTACCGCGGTACCTACGACAGCGTGTACGACCTCAAGCCGGGCGGGAACTTCTACACGTTCACCGGCGCGCGCGACGGCAGCTTCAGCGACATCTCGCACGACACGCGCAACGCGCTGAAGTACTCCAACAACCTCCGCGAGGCGTACGTCGACCTCGACTTCGCCGACGTCCCGCTCAACCTGCGCCTCGGCAAGCAGCAGATCGTCTGGGGCGAGACCGACAACTTCCGCCTCCTCGATCGCGTCAACGCGCTCGACCTCACCTGGCACCTGCAGCAGGAGATCGAGATCGGTCGCGGCTGGGATCAGCTGCGGATCCCGTACTGGATGGCGAAGTTCCTCTACAGGCTCGACCACGTCGGCCCGGTCTCGAACGCCTTCATCGAGGGCTACTGGAACCCGGGCGACTGGGTGCCCAACAAGCGCGGCTTCCTGCCGTACTACCCGTGGAGCTTGCCGCTCAACAATCCGATCCCGTTCCCGAACCTGGAGAACGGCACGACGCTCTTTCGCCAGGGCAACTACTCGCGCAACCCTGCCGACAACAGCCAGGCCGGCATCCGCTTCAGCGGCTTCGCGGGCGGCGTCAACTTCACGCTCGCCTACCTCTACGGACGCTGGAATGGTGACGACGGGTCGAACTCCGCGTTCATCCGTGCCGACCTGAACCCGGTCACGGCGAACGCGGCACTCGCGGCCAACACCCTGCCGGCGGAGTACTCGGTGCCGTACACGCACACGATCGGCGGCTCGGCGAACTACTTCGAGGAACACACCGAGTCGGTGCTCAAGACGGAGATGGTCTACATCTTCGGCGCGCCCTTCAACTCCGGCGACGTCCGCTCGCCGGTGCTGCCGTCGCAGCTCTTCGGGGTCGTCAAGAAGGACATGTGGCAGGGCATGATCGGCTTCGATCGCCCGACCTGGATCCGCTGGCTCAACAAGAACTCGACCTGGCTCATCCTGGGCCAGTTCTTCTGGCACTACCTGATCGACAACGAGCGCTCGGTCGGAGAGCAGGTCGGCCTGGTCGGCAACCTGTCGCCGACGCAGCCGCTGCAGGCCCGCGGCGGTGGGCCGTGCGTCACGTTCACCAACTGCAAGGCGGTGGACCAGGTGCGCGACTGGGAAATGCTCGCGACCCTCGCCGCGACCAGCTTCTACCTGAGCGGCACGTTGGTCCCGCAGATCACGTACATCCTCGACCCGGTGAACGCCTTCAACATGGAGGTCGCCTGGAGCCTCGACTACTACGTGACGCCCGACTTCATCGCGAACATCGGTCAGAAGTACTTCATCAACACGACCGAGGACCCGGTCTACGAGACCTGGGGAGTGGCGGGCGTGAACCGCGGCCGCTCCGAGACGCAGCTGCGCTTCACGTATCAGTTCTGATCGTCGCTGGAGCGCGGCCGTCGCGGTGTCGCTCGCCGGGACGGAAGAGAGGGGTGCGGGCTTCCGGCCGGCACCCCTCTCTTCGTTCCCGCACTCGACGTCAAGACAGAATCGGCGGCGCCCGTCGGTTGTCGCACCGCCGGCCGGCCGGTATAGGGGAGCCTGGTCGCGTGACGCGAGCCGTTAGCTCAGCTGGTTAGAGCATCTGCCTTTTAAGCAGAGGGTCCCCGGTTCGATCCCGGGACGGCTCACTTCCACCCGCCGTGATCGCCGAGGTGCGAGCCGCCGGGCTGGCCGTCTGCCCTCGTCCGCTTGCGTGTCGACGACGCCACGGTACATCGCAGGCGGGGCAACGCGGGAGGAGCGATGGCGGACGAGGCGAAGGGGCAAGGGGGCGTCGACGATCCGGCGGTGCAGGCGGTCGCCGAGCAGGCGCTCGATCTCGTCGCCGACGGCGCCAAGGTGGGCCTCGGCTCGGGACGCGCGTCGGCCGCGTTCATCGCCAAGCTCGGCGAGCGCGTCCGTCAGGGTCTGCGGATCGTCGGAGTACCGACGTCCGAGGGGTCGGCCGCACAGGCGCGCGCGCTCGGCATCCCGCTCGTGGAGATCGACGAGAACCTCGAGCTCGACCTGACGGTCGACGGCGCCGACGAGGTCGCCCCGAACCTCGACCTGGTGAAGGGCTGGGGCGGCGCGCTGGTGCGCGAGCGCATCGTCGCTGCCGCGTCACGGCGTCAGGTGATCCTGGTCGGGCCCGAGAAGCTCGTTCCCGCGCTCGGAGCGCGGGGCCGCGTACCGGTCGAGGTGATCCCGCTCGCGCGGGGTCTCGTCACTCGCCGGCTCCGCGCGCTGGGCATCGTTCCGACGGTACGGCTCGCGGCGGGCGGTCCGTCGCCGTTCGTCACCGACAACGGCAACTTGACCCTCGACTGCCGGCTCCCGGTTCCGCTGCAGGGCGCGGCGGAGGCGCGCGCCATGGAGAGCAGCATCCTCGAGATTCCCGGGGTCGTCGACACCGGCCTCTTCCTCGCGACGGCCGAGCGCGTCCTCGTCGGACGCGAGGGAGGCCGGGTCGAGGTGCTCATCCGGGCGAGCGGTGGAACGCCAGGTGGAGCCCCATGAGCTGCGAGATCAGGACCGCCAGGTAGATCTGACCCATCAGCGTCTCGAGGGCGGTCAGCGCGAGCGCCGGCGGCGTGAGCGCGGCGACGCTGCCGTACGACGTCGCACACAGCGTCATGTAGCTGTGGAAGAGCAGGTGCGAGAAGCCGAGCATGTGCGTCGCGTGCGCACTGGCGGACGCGTTGACGTTTGCCGCCGAGAGCGGGATCGCCTGTGGCGGATCGCCGAGCGCGAACGAGCCCGGCTGCAGGAGCTCCAGGCCGGCGTAGATCAGCGCCCAGTTGAGCCCGAGCAGGAAGAAGACCGCGAGCGAGCCCTGCACCTTGTCGAGCGACACGCGCTCGACCTGGAGCGCGTGCAGCAGGATCTTGAAGATCTGGTCGGAGACGCAGACGACGCCCAGAAGCGACGCGATCTGCAGCGCGAGGTCCGATGTCGTGACGATCGCCGTCCAGATCGCCGCGGAGGCGGCGACGGCGAGGGTGAGGCTCCTCGCCCGGTCGCGCCCGGTGAGCGAGAGCGCGGCCGAGATCAGCGTCCCGGTGATGAACAGGCCCATGACGGCGATGCCGGCCGGGCCGTCGATCAGGAACGGATAGACGAGGAACACGACCAGCTGCGTCACGAGCAGCGCCGAGTAGCGAAGGCGGAGCCAGGCGAAGGGCGAGAGTCGTGGGACGGGTCGCGGCATCCGCAGCGCCTACCACAACCGGCGACGCCTTGAAGCCCGTGCGCTCTCCCTGCCGGGTTCACGTCCACCCGGAGAACGGCCGCTACAGCCGGTGGGAGTCGCCGAGCGGCGTGCGACCGGAGGAGCTGCGATGGAGAATCTCGAAGATCGTCTGCGCGCCTGCGAGCGTCAGCTCGCGTGGCAGCGCCGTCTCGGCGTCGGCCTTGCCGTCTGCGTGGTGGCGGTCCTGTCGATGGGCGCGGGCGGCGGCGAGGTCGTCCAGGCGCGTCGCATCGAGGTCCTCGACGCGAGCGGCAAGGCGCTGATCTCGCTCGAGGCGCGCGACGGTCGCGGCGTGATCGAGCTGCAGAGCGAGGAAGCACAGCGCGCGCTCCTCGTCTCGACGACTCCCGACGGCGGCGCCCTCGGGCTGTACGACGAGCGGGGACACCAGGTCGTGTCGCTGGGTGCGGAGGCCGACGGCGGCGTGATCGAAACCTCGAGCGCCGACGGCAGGACGCTGGTGCGCATCGGTGGCGGCGCGGCGGGCGGTGCGCTCGCGACCTACTCTCGCACCGGCAAGCCGCTGGTCGAGCTGGGCTCGACGGCGGACGGCGAGGGCACCGTCGCGACGTACGACGGTCGTGGGGCGGAGCTCGTCGCGCTGGTCGCCGCGAGCGGCGGCGGCGGCCGCGTCGTCGCCTACGACGGGGGCAAAGAGCGCGGCGCCTGGCCCGAGCGGTGAGCGATCCGACCTGCGCGGGCAGACGCCAGAGGGCGCGGATCAGCCGAGCGCGCGCGTCAAGAACCAGAACAGGCCGAGGCCGCAGATCGCCGCCGAGCCGACCTCCGCGACCAGCCGCTCCGCGCCACCGTCGCCGCGGCGCGCGAGCAGCCGCAGCGGCGGCCAGAGCAGCGCGACCACCGCGAGCTGGCCGGCCTCGACGCCGAGGTTGAAGCCGACGAGCGCCGGCACCAGACGATCCGCGGGCAGCGCCATCTCGGCGAGGACCCCGGCGAAGCCGAACCCGTGCACCAGACCGAAGGCGAAGGCGACGGCGGCGCGCAGCCGTCCCGGGTGCCGCGCGCCGTCGAGCAGCGCGAAGTGGCAGAGCGAGAACAGCCCGAGCCCGAGCAGCGCGAGCGGCGTCAAGCTGCCGAACCCGAGTGCGGCGAGCGCGGCCATCCCGACCAGGCCGCCTGCGGCCAGCGCGGGGATCAGACGGTCGCGTCCCGCGAGGAGCCACGCGTTCTCCGCCGCGACCAGGGCGATCGAGAAGCCGATCAACGACTCGACGCCGGCCGACTCGGTGTGCACGAGCCCGAGGACGGCAAGCGCGAGCGTGACGCTGTGCGCGAGGGTGAACGCGGTGACGAGCGTCGCGACCTCGCGCAAGGTGCGCGCGAGCAGCAGCAGGGCTGCGACGAACGCGAGGTGGTCCCAGCCGGACACGATGTGCTCGATGCCGAGGAGCACGTAGCCGGCGAAGGACGTTCCGGCTCCGCTTCGCTCCGAGCCGGCGTCGCCGAGCAGCCAGGGACCGTCGCCCTCGGCGAGCACGCGCTCGGTCAGCGCGCCGTCGCTGCCGCGTACGCGCGCGAAGTGGAGATGCGACGGCGCGACCTCGAGCAGCAGGCTGCTGCGGACGGAGCGCACGCCGGGCCCGCACTCGACCCGCCACGCGAGGACACGCCAGCCGTCCGGTGCCTCCTGCTCGCGCGGCGGCGACGCGACCGGGCACGGCGTGCCGTCGTGCAAGAGCTGGAGGTGGCCGGTCGCGTAGCGCCCGAGCGCCTCGCCGGGGTCCGGCGCGGACGCCAGCGGGAGCTGCGAGAGATCGAGCGCAGCGAAGCGCGCCTCGACGTCGGCGCCGCGCGCGTCGAGCTTCCACGTCGAGTGCGAGATGCTGCGGTTGTGGGCGGAGGCGTCGGGGACGGGCAGGGCGAGCGTCGCCGCGAGAAGCGCGACCAGGCCGCTCGCTGACGCGCGTCGCGTCGCGTCGGAGCGCGTCACGAGGGGGGCTCGCGCACAAGCACGCGCACGGCGCGCGCGGCGCGGAGCTCGTCCACGTAGGCGCGCAGCGCCTCGTCCTGGTTCTGCCGACGCAACTCGCCGCGGACCTCGTCGTCGATGGTGGCGAGCTCGGGCGTGCTGGTCGGCTCGCGCTCGACCACCTCGACGACGTGGTATCCGGCAGCCGAGCGGATCGGGTCGCTCGCGGCTCCGACCGGGAGGTCGAGGACCGTGGTCGCGACGGTCGGACCCAGGTACTCGCGCACCGTCGCGGGATCGATCTTGCCGGACGGGAGCTCCGCGATCGGCGCGTCACCGAGCTCGCGTGCGACGGTCGCGAAGTCGGCACCGCCGCGCAGGCGCTGCGTGGCCTCGTTCGCGCGGGCGTGAGCCGCGTCGTCGTCCACCGCCGAGGAGACGCGCACGAGGACCTGTCGCACACGCACGCGGCCCGCGCGCTGGAAGAGGTCGCGGTGCTCGGCGAAGAACGCCTCGACCTCGGCGGCGGTCGGCTCGCGCGTCGCGGCTTCGGAGACGACGGACTCGACGACCGAGGCGACGATGTCGGAGCGCACGCGGCGATCCCGCCGCGCGAGCCCGAGCTCGAGCCCGCGCTGGACGAGCAGCTCCTCGTCGACCAGCCGATCGAGCACGCGACGGCGATCGGCGGCGCCGAGCGGCGTGCGGCGATCGGCGGCCAGCGCCGTGAGCGCGCGATCGTAGTCGGCCCGCAGGATGGGAACGCCGTCGACGACCGCCACGGCACCGTCGGGAATCTGCGCCGCGTCGCGTCGTGCGCCGACGAGATCGAGCGCGGCGAGCAGCAGTCCGAGCGCCGCGCCGAACGCGAGCAGAATGCGCGGCCGCGTCGCTCGCGTCTCTCCCATCGCGCGCTGCGCTATCACGGCGCGCCGCTGCGCGCATCCCGCGGCTCGGCGGTCTGATCCGAAGCGCAACCGTGAGATGCGATCGCGAGATGCGATCACGAGATGCGATCACGTGTTGCGATCGTCTGTTGCGATCGCATTGACAGCCGCCTGCACGCCTGAGTAGTTTGCGCGCGTTTCGACGCTGGGGGCGCGGTATACCGCGCGGTACATTCATCGCTCGCAGGCGCTCGACGCGTGCGAGCGACTCGCCGGTCATCGAGGAGGGAGGCCAGGATGGTTGCTCGATCCGGGTTGGGACGTACGGGGAAGGGGAGCCGTGTCTCGGCGCGCTGGCTCGCGGTGGCCACGCTCGCGTGGCTCGCGGCGGCTCCGAGCACGGCGCTCGCGATCCGCTTCGGCCAGAACGACGCCGTCGAGATCCGCGGGCGATTCTACTCACAGGTCACCGTGGCGACGGAGGTGTCGCAGGAGTACACGCAGCCGACGATCGACCCGGGCAACCTGAAGCAGTGGCGCAACTTCTATAACCCGGAGCTCGAGGTCGACTTCCGGAAGCTCACCGGGTGGCGCAGCTTCTTCTCGGATCTGAGCGGCCGTCTCGCGATCTGGGGCTTCTACGACGGCATCTACGATTACGGCCCCGAGCGCTACCGGCAAAACCTCGCCTTGACGAAGAAGCCGGGCGTCGACGCGGCGTTCTACTCCGAGGGCTACTCGATCGACCAGGCGCTGAGCAACAGCGGCCGGCGTCGCGACGGGCGTGAGTTCTACGGGCGTCGCACGCGCGTGAACGAGGCCTACCTGAACTTCGCCAAGGGGCCGTGGTTCATGCGCATCGGGCGCCAGGCGATCTCCTGGGGTGAGGCCGACACCATCGGTCTGCTCGACGCGAACAACCCGTTCGACGTTCTGCTGATCCCCGGCGTGCAGATCGACCTCGACGAGGCGCGCATCCCGCTCTGGACGCTGCGCACGACCTACGAGCTGTTCTCGAGCTGGGGGCCGTTCTCGAGCGCCTTCCTCGACGCGTACTGGGTGCCCGGCTGGCTCGACACCAACACGGGCTACCTCAACATCCAGGGCGTGAGCCCGTACTCGCAGCCGCCGCCGCTGCAGGGCCCCGGTATCCAGGTGTTCGACAAGCTGCCGCGCTACGAGACCGGCAACTCGCGCTACGGCTTCAAGTTCCAGTCGGTCATCAACCGCGACTACAACTGGTCGCTGTGGGTCTACCGCACCTTCCAGCAGGTGCCGGTTCCGACGCTCGTCGGCATCTCGGACGCGAACCCGAACGGCCCCGGGCAGTACATCACGACGGTCACGCATCACGGGCTCACCAACGTCATCGGCACGGCCCTCAGCTGGTACAGCGAGGCGCTGAACTCCGTGGTGCGCACCGAGGTCGAGCTGTTCGCCGACGAGCTGGGCTTCATCCCGTACAACGCGATCGGGAGCGTGGTGAACGGTGGCTTCCAGACGCGCGGCAAGACCAATCGGATGAACATGCTGCGCGGCGAGTTCGGCGTCGACCACAACTTCTTCATCCCGATGCTGAATCCCTCCTCGAGCTTCCTCGGCATCTTCTCGGTGGTCTGGCAGGCAAACCTCTCCGAGACGGGCTCGAAGGACTACTACACGCCGATCATCAAGCCGTCGGCGATCGACCGGCAGCTTTCCGGCGGGGGCCAGCCGCAGGCTGGTCAGATCACCAACTGCGGCTCCCCGAACGCGCCGACGCCGAAGGGCTGCGACTTCGTGAACCAGGACGTGTTCGAGGCGTTCGTCCAGGCGACCGTCCGCTCGGACTTCGCCGGCGGTCGCCTCCTGCCGCAGCTGACGACGATCGGCACGATGCGGGGCGCGCTCCTGTTCGCGCCCTCGCTGCAGTATCGCTTCACCGACTCGTTCCTGTTCGACATCAAGTACGTCAACACGCACACCTTCGGCAGCGGCAACAACGGCTACACGCCGGGCGTGGGCCTGCTGCGCGACCGCGATCAGTTCTGGTTCAGGGCCACCTATCAGCTGAACTGAGATTCGACGGCGCCTCGCAGCGCCGAGCAGGATGTGGATCGGGGAGGGCATCGGCCGTCCGGCCGGTGCCCTCTCGAGATCGCCATCTCGAAAGGGCCGGGCAATGGACGAGTCGAGATTCCGTCGCGCGTGGCAGGCCGCTCTCGTCGGCGCGTTGCTCGCGGTCGCGCAGGCGGCGTCCGCAGCGCCGATCGACGAGGTGCCATCGGGCACCATGCTGAACAAGGACAACTGGGAGATCGCGAAGGGCCTGCTGCCCGACGAGATCCTCGAGTTCTACAAGAAGGGCGAGTACGCGAACCCGATCATGAAGCTCGAGGCCGTGAACCGCGCGGTCGTCGATCCCAACATGAAGGCCGCGGCCGAGAAGAACCGCGGTAAATACGACATCGACGAGAACGGCACGGTGATCGACAAGGCGACCGGCAAGCGGCCCGCGATCATCACCGGCCATCCGTTCCCCGACATCGACCCGAACGACCCGAAGGCCGGCTCGAAGGCGATCTGGAACTGGTTCTACACCGTCTACTGGGAGGGCGGCTTCCACACCGACTCGCCGGTCAACTGGATCTCGCGCGACGGTCTGCTGCGGCGGATCTCTACCGACGTGACGTTCAAGTACTACGACGGCCAGGTCCCGTACTTCCAGGAGCGCATCGGCGAGAACCCGCTGAACATCCTGTCGCGCACGGTCGGCGTCGTGAAGGAGCCGGCGGACGTCAACGGCATCGTCAACCTCAACTGGCGCTACCGCGACGGCGACAAGCAGGACCAGGCGTGGACGTACGTTCCCGCGCTGCGCCGCGTGCGGCCGATCAACCCCGCGAATCGCTCCGACGGCCTGCTGGGCTCCGACATCTCGCTCGACGACGGCCCGTACTTCGACGGCAAGCCCGAGGACTTCACCTTCAAGCTCGTCGGCGAGGGCACGGTGCTCGCGCACTTCGACAGGCCGGCCCTGGAGAACGGCTCGCCCGTCAAGAAGATCGAGCCCGGCACGCCGATCTCGGACCAGATCGACTCGTCCGACGTCGGCTGGCGCCTCAACACGCCCGAGTACCAGCTGATCCCGTCCGAGTGCTCGGCGAGCCTGAAGGCGGCCGGCAAGTGCGTCGAGTGGACCAAGGGCGACGGCCTCGTCGCCTGGGCGCCCATCCAGTGGGCGCTGGTGCCGCGTCCGGTGTGGATCGTCGAGGCGATCCCGAAGAACCAGTACTACCTGTACGGCAAGCAGGTCATGTACTTGGACAAGGAAACCGGCCGCGGCTACTGGAAGAACAAGTACGACTGGAAGGGCAACGCGCTGGTGAACTACGCGCTGCCGCAGTTCCACGTCACCAAGGTCGACGGCGAGCCGGGCTACGTCCGCACCGGCGGCGGCGG
>Ga0268299_1002543_pt1 | contig 21174 bp, 24 predicted proteins | sample NOBtaG_FD_193484 | JGI IMG/M metagenome (GOLD analysis project Ga0268299, IMG submission 193484) | Activated sludge microbial communities from bioreactor in Nijmegen, Gelderland, Netherland - NOB reactor | ecosystem: Engineered > Bioreactor > Aerobic > Activated sludge | place: Netherlands... | reverse complement strand
CGTGCGGGCCTACATCGATCGGATCGAGATCGACCCCAAGACGCGGCGCGGCGTGCTGTGGCTACCCGCCGACGCGATGGCCTGCTTGCGCCGGGAATCGGCTTCCAACGGTGGAGCGCACGAGGACCCGCGCGGCGCGATCAAGGTCAAGGGCGAAGCATAAGCCCCAACGGTCCCCCGGACGGGCCGGGCGCGGTCCTCGTGATCGCGCTCGGCCTTCTGAAACAAGACATAGGAAGGACACATCCACATGGCTCGCTTCATTCATGAAGGCAACTCGATCGACTACACACCTGGCGCTGATGTGGCTGCGGGTGCAGTCATCGTCCTGGGCGAACTCGTCGGTGTCGCTGCGCGCGACATCAAGGCGAACAAGCTCGGCGCACTCGCGGTCGCGGGAGTCCATGACTTCCCGAAGCAGACCGGTGGCAGCACCGCGATCACCGCTGGTGCGCTCTGCTACTGGGACGCAGGCAACTCGCGCGCAACGACGAGCGCCGCTGCTGGTGCCAACAAGCTGATCGGCAAATGTGTCATCGCGGCGGCTGACGCCGACGCGCTCGTGCGCATTCGCATGTCGCAGTGACCTCCCCCGGAATCGGCCCCGCATTTCGCCGTCCCCATGCCAGACCTCATCGCCAATGGAGCCGAGTGGCTTGCCGAACAGCGTCGCTCGCATCTCTCTCATGAGATCGAGTACGTGGCCGGCACCATCTCAACGAACATCGTCGCGACCATCGGTCGCACCGAGTTCGAAGTCGTCGGCGAAGGCGGCATCATGGTACGGACCGAGTCGCGCGACTTCATCGTCGCGACCGGCGACCTTGAAGAGGCGCCTGCCCGCGGGGATCGAATCCGCGAGCCGCGCGGCGCACTCGTCTATGTGTTCGAGGTCATGGCCCCAGTCCAGAGCGCGCCCGCCTGGCGTTGGGCCGACGCGACTCGCACCGCATATCGCATTCACACACGGCTCGTTGGTGTCGAGCCGACTCATGTTCCTCCACCGGAGATCATCACTTGAACGAGATCGTTGCCATCTTCCAGACCATCGCGACCGTCGCCGCAGCTGGCGCGATCTTCATTCATCTCGGCCACCGCGACGAGCAGTTGAACTCGCTCGCGAGAAGCGTGGATCAGTTGCGGAAGGTCGTCGACGACCTCGTGAAGACAACCGTCGCGGTGACCACCACGATTCAGTATTCGCAGCGGATGCATGAGGACACGGCGCGCCGCATCGATCGCCTCGAGCAGAACCATCGCTTCCAGTCCACCGGTTGCTCCGCGCCATCTGGGTCCGGGGGCGGGTTGGAGCTCTGATCATGGCATCACGCATCGCACTCGTTGCCGAAGCAGTCGCCACCGCGATCAACGCGGCCACGCTGCCAGTCACCGTGACGGCGCAGGTCGCGTGGATGCCGTTCACCGATCGCATCGACGCTGGCGCACTCGCGTGCTGGGTCGTGCCATCGACGGAAACCCCGGCGAACCTCGGGCGTGGCCGGGGGCAGTACGACTGCGAGATCCTCGTAGCGCTTCAGAAGGCCGCTGAGGATGAAGCCGAGGTCGGCACTCTCGTCGCGGCTCTCGAAGCGATCAACGATGTGCTGTTTCAGCGAGCGCTTCCGCTTCCTGGCGACCCGACTCCTGGCGACGCGGCGTTCGTCTCGGCACGACTGGAGCCGGTGCTCGATCCCGATCATTGGAACAGGCTCAAGCAGTACACGGGTGTGATCCGCCTCATCTATCGGGTGTTCGCATGAGAGCGAACCCCATCGCATTTGAATTGACAGTGGGCACGAGCTATGTGCGTGCTTCGAGCGCACGATTGCTCGCGAGCGTGACGGTTGTGAACACGACGGCGGCGCGCACGGCGTACCTCTCGACCGATGCCGGCTCGACGCGCGCCTCTCTGCCAACGAATGTGCCGGTGCGTCTCGAGCGCATCAACCTCAACGAACTCTATGTGGCCGCAAGCTCGAGCGGCACCGTCGTCTCCTTCTCCGGGAACTCACCTGCGGACTGAATTCGTCCGTCGTTGAAAGGACTCTCCGATGGCCATCCGGCTCGGACTCAACGCCAAGCTCTACCGAAACACAGGCACTTACGCCTCACCCGCCTGGAACGAGATCGCGAACGTCAAGGACGTGACGCTGAACCTCGAGTCAGGTGAGGCTGATGTGACCACGCGCGCGAACAACGGCTGGCGCGCCACGGCGCAGACACTCAAGGACGCATCGATCGAGTTCGAGATGGTCTGGGACACCGAGGACGCCGACTTCGACGCGATCAAGGATGCGTACCTCGGCAACACGACGCTCGAGATCCTCGCGCTCGACGGTCCCGTGAGCGGCGCCGGCTCCTCAGGCAATCAAGGACTGCGTGCGACCTGCAGCGTGACCGCATTCTCACGATCGGAACCTCTTGAAGAGGCGCTCAGTGTGAGCGTCACCCTCAAGCCCGCGTACGCCGCGAACGCACCATCGTGGTTCGAGGTGCCCTAATGCGCGCATTCACTGACAACGCCGGACGCTCCTGGTCGGTCAAGCTCAATGTCGCCGCCATCAAGCGCGTGCGCGATCTGGCGAAGGTCGATCTTCTCGATCTCGCCGAGGGTCGCGTCATCGAGCGCCTTGTGGCTGACCCGATCACTCTCTGCGATGTGCTCTTCGCGGTGTGCAAGCCGCAGGCGGATCTCGCGCAAATCACCGACATCGAGTTCGGCGAGGCGATGGCTGGCGACGCGATCGAACACGCGTCGAAGGCACTCGTTGAGGAGCTCATCCAGTTTTTCCCGAATGCCCGCGAGCGAGCGGCGCTCTCGCGGGTGATCCGAACGATGGACGCCGCGATGGATCGGGCAAGGACGCTCGTCGAGGAACGACTCGAGAGCGGCGAGATCGAACGCGCGATGAACGCGGCGATCTCTGGTCCGTTGTCTATCGACTTGCCGGAATCGTCGGCGTTGATCCCGACGGCCTGACGCTCCGTGAACTCGACTGGATGGCCGACGCGCATTTGGACGAGCGCTGGTCGCATACCGCATCACTCATGGCACTCATCGCCAACATTCATCGCGACCCCAAGAAGGGCAAACGATTCACACCCGACGACTTCAACCCCCGCCCGCCCCGGAAGCCAGGAATGGGCACAACCCGTGATGCCCGCAGGCCACTTCCACAGGCAGCAATCACCGTTCTTCGCGACGTCTTCTGCCCGGCCCCAGTTTCTGGGGGTCCGGGGGCAAAACGAGCTCCGGCTCAGAAGGGACATATATGAGGTATCGAAACTCGGTTCTGGCGCTCCTGTTCTGCATTGTGGCCCTGCTCGGGATTCCCGGCTGCGAGGGGCTGCGGGATGTCGTGGCGGGTGCCGTCGGTGCACCGACCAGCAAGGATGTGAAGGCGACCGCCGACCAGATCGCAAAGGCCGACGAAGAGGTCGAGAAGCTCAAGGAGCAGCGACTCCTGGCCGAGCGCGAGCAGGTGAAGCTGAAGGGCGCCGAGGACAGGATCACCCAGCGCCGCACCGTGCTCGAGCGGATGCAATCCGAACTGGCGGCCAAGCTGGCGACGGCGCCGCCTGAAGCGCGCACGATCCTGCTCGCGTCGATCAGAGAGATCGATGCCCAGCTCGAAGGACTCACGAACGAGTCCGCCGCCGTCGCGCGCCTGCTGGCCGACTACGAGGAGCAACTCGTCAAGGTCGAGGTCGCGGCCAGCAAGGCGAAGCGCGATCTGGCGCAGGCCGAGGCGACACTCGAGTCCTTCGACGAAGCGACAGTTGCCGCGATCAAGCGCACGACAGCCGCCGTGAAGGGAATCGGCGATCAGGTCGGCAATCTCGGCGTTCCGGGGGCTGGAATGATCGCGGGCCAGGTGTCGAGTGTGCTCGAGACCGGACTCGCCGCGCTTCTTGGCGGCGGCTCGATCGGAACCATGATTGCGCTGCGCGGTCGCAAGAAGGCGCGTGAGCTCGAAGAGGAGCGTGACGAGGTTCTCGAGCAGCGCGATGGTGCTCGCCGAGTGATCGCAGTCACCGAGCGCTTCGGCATCGAGAACATCGCGAACGATCCGAACATCAGGAAGCAGGCGAAGGCGGTCCTCGCTGGCGACGACATGGCACGAATGGAGTTCGCGCTCGCCAAGGCGGAGGCCTGAGCCGTGCTCACGATGTCGATCGGCAAGAGCAAGGACTTCTTCTTCGATCGCGAGCGTGTCGTGCGCGCGATGGATGCCGCGACTCGCAAGGCGCTCTCCAAGGGAGGCGCCTTCGTGATGCGCGGTGCCCGCAAGTCGATCAAGGAAGGGAGTATTCGATCGCGAGGCAGAGCAAGGGAAGGAGAGACGCCGAAGGTCGTCCAACGAGTCTCCCTTCCAGGGAGTCCGCCGTACTCAAGGACTGGCCTGCTCCGCGATCGAATCCTCTTCGCCGCAGTCCCCGGAACGGGGAGCCCGAGTGTGCTTGTTGGTCCTGAGCGGATCAACAAGAGCACCGGCGCACCCGAGACTCTCGAGTTCGGTGGCACGACGGTGGTTGAACGCCGCCGCAGCAAGGGAGGCGTCGAGCGCAAGTCCGTGCGCATCGCGGCGCGACCGTACATGGCACCCGCACTCGCGCGTGAGGCGAGCAAGTTGCCAGAGCAGTTCAGGAACGCAGTCCTATCAAGAGGGTGATCCGTGGCCAAGGGCTCGGCGTCAGGCATCAAGGCTGGTCGCGCGTATGTCGAGCTTGGAGTCAATGACAAGCTCACGAAGGGACTGCGCGCAGCCCAAGCGCGACTGAAGGCCTTCGGTGGTGCCGTGCGCAACATCGGACTCGGCATGGTGGGCGCTGCCACTGCTGCGGCGGCACCTCTTGCAGCGAGCGTGAAGCTCTTCAGTGATGTCGGTGATGCCGTCGCCAAGGCGGCCGCACGCACCGGCATGAGCACGGAAGCAATGTCGGAACTTGGATTCGCTGCTGAACAATCTGGCGCCGACATGGAGTCGCTCGAGAAGGGCGTCCGCATCATGCAGCGCTCGATGGTCGACGCAGCGAATGGAGCGGCCGGTGCCCAGGATGCGTTCGCGGCGCTCGGCATCAGTGTGAAGGACCTCGAAGGCCTCTCACCGGACGAGCAGTTCGCTGCGATCGCGGAACGCATCAAGGCGATCGACGATCCGGCGCGACGCACCGCAGCGGCAATGGACATCTTCGGGCGTGCCGGCGCTCAGCTCATTCCTCTCCTGGCTGAAGGTGCATCGGGCATCGAGGCGCTTCGCCAGGAGGCACGCGACTTCGGCATCTCGATCGGTGGCAAAGACGCGAAGGCAGCCGAGGTTCTCAACGACACCTTCAACCGAATGAGCAAGGCCGTCCGTGGCATCTGGCTGAACATCGGTGCGGCGCTCGCGCCTGCAGTGACCGACCTCACGCAACGCATGGCAAGGATCACGGCCGCGACGAGCAAATGGATCGCCACGAACCGTCCATTGATCGTGACGACCGCGAAGGTCGTCGCGATCGTCGGCGCGGTTGGCACGGCACTCGTCGGAGTTGGTCTCTCGATCTCGTTCGCCGGGGCCGCGTTCGGCGGACTGGCGACCGCATTCGGAATCGCCATCAAGGCAGTGTTGCTCATGAAGGCGGCCTTCCTCGCGCTGGTGTCGCCGATCGGGCTCGTGGCCGTCGCGCTCGGCAGTGGCATCGCGGCGCTCCTGTACTTCACAGGTGCGGGTGGCGCGGCAATCGAGTGGCTGCGTGATCGATTCAGTGAACTCCGTGACCGCGTGACTGCCGTCCTTGGTGCGATCGGTGACGCGATGAAGGCGGGAGATCTCGCGCTGGCTGCGAAGATCGCCTGGCTCGCCATCAAGGCCGAGTGGATTCGCGGCACCGGCTGGCTCAAGGACATCTGGACCGAGCTCAAGACTTGGTTCATCCAGTCATGGTCCGAGGTTGTCGGTGGCGTTCAACTCTTCGCGGCCGAGGCCTGGAGCACATTCGAGACCGCAGCGGCGGAAGCGTTCGCGTTCGTCTCGCGCGCATGGCTCTCGATGACGACCTTCTTCCGGAGTGTGTGGGAGTCCGTCACGGGATGGATGGGTGACCGCATCATCGATGTGATGGCGCTCTTCGACGAGTCGCTCGACGCGACCGCGGCGAAGGCCGCCCGTCGCGCGACGGATGACGCAGGTGCCTCGGCGCTCGAGAAGGAACGCGCCGATCAGGAGCGGCTCATCGCGGGCAGGCTCGAAGGCCGCAGGAACGCGTCGGCCAACTCGCTCGCTGCCCGGAAGGACGCGATTGGTGGCGGACTGATCGGCGACCAACGCGCCATTGCGACTGCGCGTGACGCTGCTCTCGCCGAGACCGCAGACGCGCTCGCGAAGGCACAGGAAGATCTTCGGGGCGCCATGGAAGAAGCACGCAAGGCGCGTGAAGCAGCTGCCGAGGAAGGGCCGCTCGCCTCTCGTCGCCCTGCGTTCGCGGACGCCATCGAGGGCCTCGACGGCGCTCGCGCAAAGTCGGAATCCCGTGGCATCTTCGCCGCCGCCGCCATTCAGAGTCTCCAGGCCGGGGGTGGCCGACCGCTCGATCGAATCGCGAAGGCGACAGAGGACACCGCGAAGAACGTCGCCACTCTCGTGCGCAAGGCTTCAAGCGACGGGCTCGTGTTCCAGGAGTGATCCGTGGCAGTCACCTTCGCAGAATTGGCCTCAAGCCCTCGAATCGAAAAGGACTCGCGCGAGCGTGTCTACATCGCCACCGGTAGCACCGACGAGAATGAGGTCGAGAGCGAGGCGTACGCCGATCTCCCCGCGACGGATGGTGGCCTTGGGAATCTCCTCGTCGATGTTGCGCCGATCGATTCAAACCTCGGCATGTGGGAAGTCACGGCGCGCTATCGCCGCAGCACTCCGGCGACCCCGCCCGAAGTTGGCGAGAGCGACTTCGAATTCGAGATCGGCACGACCTCGACGCACATCACCCAGTCGAAGGCGACCGTCGGTGGCTATGCGCCCCCGGGAACACCGGCCATGCCGGACTTCGATGAAGCGATCGGAGTCACCCAGGACGGCGTCGATGGCTGCGACATCCTGACCCCGGAATCGAGATTCTCCGAAACGCACTATCTCTCGACAGGAGTGGTGACGGCGGCGTACCGCCGCATGCTCCGCTCGATGGTCGGCAAGGTGAACGACGCGCCATTCCGCGATCACACCGCGGGAGAGGTTCTGCTGGTTGGTGTTCGTGGAGGCAAGCGCGCGAGCGATGATGTCTGGCAGCTCACCTTCAGCTTCGCCACGAGCGACAACGCGACCGGTCTCTCCGTCGGCTCGATCACCGGCATCGCGAAGGATGGATTTGAGTATCTCTGGGTCTACTACGAGCCCGCAGTCAGCGCCGATCGGATCGTGCCCGTGCCCGCGTTCGCGTATGTCGAGCGTGTCTACGACGCGGCAGACTTCACTTCTCTTGGAATCGGTTCATGACCGTGCGTCCCGCCGATCGTTTGCGCATCCGCGCCGCGGACTGGAACGCGATGGCGCGTGCCGCGCGTCAGATGCAGTCGATGCCGCTCGCGGTTGGCGCACCTTTGCCCCAATTGCTGGCCACCTCACCGACCACTGCGCTCGCGCGGAACATCGGCGAGGACACGATCCCGCGCTACGGCGCAGTGATCTGTGTTGCGCCAGTCATTCTTCCCGAGGACAACGAAGCCGAGTGGGCCATGCGGCTCGCCGTTGATTGCAAGATCCCAGACACGGATGACCCGTGGGCGTGGGTCGCTGTTGCGACTGCGCCGATCCTGCCCGGCAGAATGGGCCGCGTCTGCGTGAGCGGTGCAGTGCAGGCGATCGTCAACATCACAAGCGCGGACCATCACTTCGCGGTCGCTACCGATGGAGAGGAGCTCCTGCAGAGCGCAGCCGGTGGGCCAGTGCGCATTCTCTGGCGCGAGAGCGGCACTGGATCGAAGAAGGCGATCGTTGCCGTGAATGCTGGTGTCATCTCGGGCGCCGTCGCGAGCGGTCAGATCGTGAGCGTCACTGAGACCGAGGACGAAGCCACTCTCGGCTACCAGGGCTACATCGTCGCGCGACACCAGAACGCCGCGATCGATCTCTTCGCGGCATCCGGCGCCGCGATCCCATGTGTGAACGCGTTCGAACTCTCTGGTGATCTGCAGGATCAAGTCACCGACTCGCTTCCAGGAGGCATCGTCACCTTGCAACGCCTGCCTGTCGGCACGCTCGTCGGGCCGATCGTCCAGTTGCCAGTGCCTGCAGAAGTCGGCGCACTCTGGATGTTCACGCAAGCGAACGCGTACGAGGTCACCTGTCCATGACCACGACCGCGCTTCCCGCCGTGATCTGCTGTTGCGATGACGGTCCGCCACCGCCGCCGCCGTTCGGCGGGAATTGCACCGCGTTCCCCGCCTACATCGAGGAGAACGGTCCTGACACACTCGTCGGTCATCTCAAGCTCGAGCACGATGACGGTGCCGGTGGTTGGGTCGAGATCTTCTCGACGAGCTGGACGATGCTGCGCATGGACCTCGGCTATCCGCCGTCCACGCCGCCGTACCCGATCGACCCGCTTGGATTCTGGCGCGCAGGCACTGGTGGCGCTCTGCCGTTCGCGGGACCGAGTGGCCAGTGCTGGCGCGGTGAAGACATCGACGCGCTCATGAGCGCTGGGTATCTCCAGTCAGGAACCGACTTTTTCGAGCCTCTCAACACGCTCGTTCAGTTCCTCTCGCTGCAATGCGAGGGCAGTCCGTCCTTCAGCTCGTCTCTCGTTCTTGCTGCGGCGCTTCCGGCGAAGTGCGCGCAGGTCTATTACACGCCGGAGAGTGGGAACTGCTTCGAGCTCGATCCTGAGGACCCGTGCATCCCTGCGATCCTGCATTCCGAGGCGTGCTGCAACGCTGGCTGTTGTCCTGAAGATCCTGTCGATCCGCCGGACTGCGTGATCGCGGACATCGGCGCCGCGAGCTTCGTGCTCGGGCCGTCGTACACGATCGAAGAACTGCTTGATGGATTCTGGACGCTGCCGGAGCGCTCGCGCACATACAGCGGCGGCTACGAGAGTTGCTCACGCACCTACCGCGTGACAACGAGTGTTGGATGAGCGGGTGTCGTCACCAACGCGCGACGAAAGCGCCGGAGTTCGTGCAGTGCACGATCGGCGCGATGGGCACATTGCCGTTCAAAGTCGAGCGATGCGACGGTTGCCAGCACCGAAGCGCACCCGAACTGCGTCGCCGCCTCGCGTGGCTTGCGCGCGCGTTCAAGCAGCTCAGTGCTCTCGCCCGTCATCGCAAGCGCATCTGCACCATGAGGTGTGGCGGGCCATTGCTCTGCCCCGACTGTCGATGCATTCTGCCCCTCAAGCGCCGCGTGCCGCAGGCCAAGTGTCCCCGCGGGTGGTGGCAGGGGGAGCCAGCAGTACCGTTCGTACGGCTCAATGTCAGGTGCTGCCGCAAGCCGAGGAGTAATCCAGTGCAAACAGGGACCATGACGGCTGCAGCACTCACGAGAGATCGACACAATTGCACCATCTAGGATGTCGAGCTCGGGAGCATAAGTTTCGGTCTAAGCGCCTGCTACGGAAGCGGCGACAAACATTGCTGGCCGTGCGCAGAGGATCTGTAACACTAGCACTAGCAATCATTTGGAGCGGCGTCGACAAACTCCTGAGTGCCTCAAGTTGGCCTTTGCACCATGGTGGTGTATAGTGGTGCGGACCGAACAAACACCAGACAGATGTGCCGTCTGGCCGATCAAGCAATGGCATAGAAAGAAGCGATTCGTGACGCGAGCTACACCAACCACGCGTGCCTCGTCTTCACGATGCAGCCCGCTATCCTGCACCACTCTGGTGCAAAATGAATCAGAAACGAAAAACGACAATCGTGCGTCGGAAGCCAAAGGCGAAGCGGATGTCGGTCACAATTCCCCCCAGCCATCGCGACGATCTCAGCCGAATTGCGGCACAGAGGAAGGTCTCGGTTGCCTGGTTGGTGCGCGACGCAATCGAGAAGTATCTGGCCGCAAGCGCCCCCTTATTTACCTCAAAGGACTGAGCGACTAATGCCCACCATCGCGATGCCCGGCCGTCCGAAGAAGTCAATCGCTCGTCTCGGGCAGCGACACCCTCTGCTGCGCGTCGGCAGTGTGAGTCTTGGGCTTGGGCGGGGCCCCTTGGATCCCGGCGTGATACGCGCGATCGGATGTGGGTTGGCGCGCGGCGAGATAGATAGTCCACTCGCCCTCGTCGACTCGCCCAAGGCGACGCTCGACGTTGTGGACCTATTCTGTGGTTGCGGCGGACTCTCAGCGGGTTTTCGAATGTTGGGTCAACACGTACCGAGTTATCGCCTAGCGGGCGCGATTGACATTGACTCGGACGCCGCGGAGACCTTTCGCGAGAATCTCGGATTCGCGCCGCTCCTGATTGATGCCCATGAAGTCGCACGAAAACAGAGCGCATGGAGTGCTTTCCGGGACTCGCTCTCGCTGGCAGCGGGAAACGGGACGGTTGTGATCGGTGGACCTCCCTGTCAAGGGTTTACCTCCCACAAGCGCGACATCGGCTCTTGCTCAGATCTGAACTCTCTATACGTGGACTTCGCGCGCACTGCAATCCGACTGAATCCCGTTGCTGTCGTCATGGAGAACGTGCCCGAGCTGGTCACGACAAGGAGCTGGCCCTATTACAGGAAGGCCGTCGAAATACTGCGCCGAGCAGGGCTCGTCGTTCGAACGAGGATTTACAACCTTGCTGCATTCGGACTTCCCCAAGAGCGCTTTCGGTGCGTCACGATTGCCATGCGGCGCAACTTCGACATGCCGGAGCCGATCCTGAACCGGGGACAATACCGCACAGTCCGAAATGCCATTGGAAAGTTGCCTCTCATTGTTCCGGGAGTTCCCGCCCTCGATGATCCAGACCATGTCACTGCAGGCCATAGGGACTCGACGGTCCGAACAATCGCGATGGTGCCGAAGGACGGAGGTCGTCGCCCCGCACATGTCGGACCAGAGTGCCTCCGGCGATTGGCCAAATTGAATGGGAGGAGCGGTTTTGATGACGTCTACGGTCGGCTCTGGTGGGATCGACCGTCCGTGACCATCACAGGTTCGTCTCGGAATCCGGCGAGTGGGAGATTTGCTCATCCACAGCAGAACCGAGGACTGTCAGTTCGCGAGGGGGCGCTCCTGCAAGGATTTCCGCGAGGGTTTCGCTTCGTGGGATCGCTCGACAGCCGCTTTCTGCAGGTAGGAAACGCCATTCCACCGACATTCGCGGCGTTTCTCGCGGCCCACATTCTCGCGGAACTTCGGTCTCCCCCATCCTCGGCGATACCGGATTGCAGTAGAGATGTGGTGGCGCCCGTCGGCTCATCATTCTCTCGACTCATTGCAGGCATCAAGAAAGGCCATATCTCTCTGTGACCTCATTAGGTGCATCAGGCTCTGCGATCGCCATTGACGCGTTCTGTGGCGCAGGAGGTCTATCTCTTGGATTGATGAACGCAGGATTCGCAGTAGCGGCAGCATTCGACTTGAACTCGTCGGCGATAGGCACGTACCGGCACAATCTCGGCGACCATGGCTTCGTGGCCGACATTCGCGAGCTCGATGGAGCATCGCTACTTTCAAAGCTCGGATTGGCTGTTGGACAAGTTGATCTCGTGGCCGGCGGTCCTCCGTGCCAAGGTTTCTCGGTACAGAGGCGAGGCGGCCACGCTGACGCTCGGAACGCATTGCCTTCCGAGTATCTGCGTCTCATACGCGAAGTCTCGCCCCAATTCTTCCTGCTTGAGAATGTGCCGGGCATGCGCGGGCGACATGGAGAGGCAATTCTGCAGGCCTTCATTGAGGAGGCAGCAGATGCTGGGTACTTCTGCCATCAAGCGGTCTTGGATGCTATTGGCTATGACGTTCCGCAGCATCGTCGTCGGCTCTTCGTTGTGGGCGAGCGTCCGACAAGCGGCCGCATGAAGTTCGAGTTTCCACCACCAACCAGCGACGATCGATCGAGTACGACATCAGTCCGATCTGCCATCGCGGACCTGCCAGAGCCTCCTGACGATTTGTCTCCTCACCCCGATATCCCCAATCACAGGCGTACGCGACTATCGCCTCTCAATCAGCAGCGCATCGAACTGATACCACCCGGTGGCGGCATGAAGGATCTGCCCCCGTCCATGCGAGTCGCCTGTCACCGGCATGGCGCCGACCGAATCGGTCATCGCTATGTCTACGGACGACTGCACTGGGATCAGCCATCCGCAACGATAACGGCTCGGTTCGATAGCTTTACTCGCGGCAAGTTTGGACATCCGGGAAGAGCTCGCAATCTAACGCTGCGGGAGGGTGCGCGACTGCAGACCTTTCCCGACTCGTTCCAGTTCCTGGGCTCCCAAGAGGAGATTGCTGCTCAGATCGGGAATGCGGTGCCACCACGTCTTGGGGCCGCCCTCGGCCACGCAATACTCGGGGCCTTGCGGGGAAACTACGGTCGCGAGATGCGACGCTCCTCGCCCCCGGAACCTAGCCTGTTTGCAGTTCAGTAGTGGCGCATGAGGCGACGAGCCGATCGCACGCGTCATGCAGATTCAGTACGTCCAAGGCAGCCAGCCTGAGCTGAACTCCTCCCGATGAAATCCCGACGTCACGGACTTCCGTTGCGATTGACGGGTGCACTAGAGCCGCAGACTCGACGCCCCATGCGCTCGCATGACAGAGAATCTGATAGACATCGCCGTGATCCGGCTCACTCGTGATGTCCTTGTATTTCGCATCAACAACTGCAAGAGGTGTGCCGCGCTCCCAGACGACGACATCGGGCTCCGCTCGCCAACGACGACCCCCAGAGATCACATAGCGCAACCCTAGACGCCAATCCGTCGCCAGCAATCCACGCGGCGCCGCGGCTCGCGACATCGCCTGTCGCACCGCCGCCTCAAAAAGCAACTCAAGCTTGACGAACCATGACCGGGGGATGGCATCATCCGACAATCGGCCGCCGATCCCAAAGTGCCGGACGAAGAGACGCGCAGTACTGGCGAGACCCTCGATCGGACCAAAGCTTAGTGCCGCTAGTGAATACTCGCGATCGAACAGTTCTGTCGGCAGGTTGATCATGCGATGCCAATCTGTGTCCTCAAAGAGCAAGGCTGCCGTTCGAACGCGACGACGCAGGATCTCACACCCGGGCCATCCGCTCGCCATACAAGCGACGATCGTCACGGCTGCACCGAGCAGGCTGTTTAGAAAACGCTCGGGCGACAGATCGTGAAGTGCGAAAGCGCAGCGATCGCGACGGCCCGCAGCCCACACACGCATCGTTCGCCCCACAAGGATCTTTCCTCGGGGACTCCCTCCAACGGACTCGCGAGGGTAATAGACCCGTCGGCGCCCAATGCGCAGATATTCCTCTACCTCCATGACGAAGGACTCCGCAATTGTGGAGAGAAGCGATGCGTCGTGCGACACAAACGTCGGTGCGTTTACGGCCAATGCTGATGCGCCTGTTACACAACGGACCAAGCTCGCTAGCGAGCCCGGTACTTTCTCCTCGATGCAAATGCGAAACTCGCCCACTGCCGCGCTTCCCACATATGGTCCAGCACGAAGGGATACTTCGGTCGCGCCGCGCCGCTCGGCAGTGACGACTCCCGCCTCCAGTAGCTCCCAGAATGCTGGAATGGAATCGAGTCGGCGAAACACCGTCGCGCTAATGCGCGTTGCCGAGCGCTCAACGATTGAGATGTTTACGGGCATGCCTCGTTCGCGCAAGTGCTTACGCATCTGCTCCGGAGGCGACTCTCTCACCAGTAGGCATGGCCGAGGCAAGTGCCGGAGCTGCTACGGCTGAGGCCGGGACCGCGACGGACGCGCGAGCATCTGCAGTTCGCCAGACGTAGTGTTGCTCGATGAGGTCCGCGAAGGGGTGTGGCTGCCGGCCCGGTGGATTCAGCAAGGGACGTATGCGCTGCCTCCACAGTTCACAGAGATCGGGCGCTTCCGCGACGATCTCCGCAAAGATGCCGTGTCCGAAGGGCATCAGGGCATCGAAGTCGCTGGCAAACTCTCGACGACACATCTCAAACAGCCGGGCGAGCCGATCAATAACCGGATCCGCTAGCCTACGACCGTTGAGCATCTCGCGAAGCTGTTCGATGTCTGGTGGGAACGAGATGAGCCGGAGCCTCCGCAACAACGCGTCATCCAGCTCCAGCGCCGAGCGATCTCGTGGATTCAGTGTTGCGAGAATCACCAGGTTTGGCGCAACGCGAATGGGTCTTCGGCTGTAGACAGTGGTGAATGTGCGTTCGCGATGCTCAACGTATGTCATGAGCTCGCCCAGGACGGCGGGTAGATTGGCACGGGTCAGTTCCTCGATCAGCAGCACATACTTGTGCGCCGGATCATCAAGAGCCAGATCGTTCCATTCGAGAAACAAGCCCTTCTCGATCGCAAACCCCCCTGACGCAGTCGCCCGGTAGCCCTCCATGAACTCTTCGTACGAAAAGGTGGGGTGAAACTGAATCTCTCGCACCATCAACGGATCGGAGGCCAGGCGTTGCGCTGCGATTCCGGCCACGAAGGACTTTCCAGTACCTGGTACTCCTGAGAGTGCCACGATGCTGCGTGCACCATGCCGTTCACAGGCTGCGATGGTTTCTTCGATCTTCGTCTCGGTGGCGGCTCCATAGTTTGTCGGCATTATCGAAGATCCCTTGGGAGGCACGAGGCGCTCGCGATTGCTTCAACGTAATCCTGAACGCTGCCAAAATCGCGGTGTCGCGCGGGGAGTGAAACGGCGACTTCGAGCAGACGCGAGCAGCCTGCCTTCAACGTGTAGTAGCCTGCGTGATCCTTTTGATTCATAAGTGTCCATCCGAAAGAGGCCAAGGAGATCACCGGAATCAACCGATCATTTTTACTTGCTCCGGAAATGGTCTCACCTCCAAGGTCTGCTAGTGTCCCTGTGCGCCGGTAACGGCGAATGGAATCAATCGCGGTTGGAAGCGCGTCGGCGTTGTGAACGCGAAAAATCGCCCGATTCAATTCGTCTGAATCGATCTTCCCGTCGAGTGAGAGCATCGCCTGCCAGATGAAGCGAAATGGGAATACAGTCATCGACGCGTGGTAGCGCTTACCTGCTCCCGTCGGATTGCGTAGTTGAGCGAGCGAGAGGCCAAGCGCGGCGTGGCGAGCGATCAGGCCGACATTGCTCTCGTTGGCGTTTGGCAAGAAGCGCCGCACGGCATCGCCGAGCGCCGTCAGCTGGACCGTTTCTTCCGCTTCCCACAGGAGCCCGCACGCTTCAAAGACCTGCTTCGCGTCCCGATACCGTTTAGGGTCGGGGCGAATGGCGCCCGCACGACTACTCCGGCTAGCATCAAAGGGCATTGCCGCCAAGATCTGGGTAGCTGGCGTCCCGCTTCCGCGCTCTAGAAAGGCGCGAAGCTCGCCGTTCGTGAAAGCGCCTGTCGGCAGCAGGCGGAACGACTTGTGGAGCGCTCCAGACCAAGTTCTGAGGACGCCAGAGTCTGAGGGCATGAGAGGTACAATACTCGTTGAAGACAAGCTCGTCAGCGGATTTTTGGGCCTGAATGGGAGCCCATTGATGGCGAAGTTGCGTGCCTCCGAGAAGCGCTCGGAGCACACCCCCGCGCATCTGCTCCTGACCCGCGTGCAACTCCACCTCGCCACCGCGTAGGTATCCAGTAGGGGACAGCGGCTGACCGCCGCAGTCCCCGAAACCCTCGTCGCCCACCAAGGCCGGTCAGACGATCACGCTCCAGCAAGGAGTCCGCGATGTCAGTGCGCGCAGAGATCTCGACGCCCTCCGCTCCCACGCTACTCAGCGCCGACGATCTCGCGAAGCAGCTCTCGTGCTCTCCGCGCCATGTGCGCCGCCTGAGCGATCGAAGGGCCATGCCGACACCGGTCCGACTTGGCGGTCTCGTTCGCTGGGAGCGCAACGCGATCGAGCGGTGGATCGCGGCGGGCTGTCCTGCGGTGGCACAGCTCAGCGACTGACTGGCATCCATCTGCATCGAACTTGATCTTCGGGGCCACTTGCCGCTCAGTGTCGCACGCGTGGCCAGCCACTGAACTCTCATGGGAACCGTCTTCCGCAAAGCCTGGACATCTCCACTCCCGCCGGGAGCCGATGTCGTCTCGGTTCGCGGGTGCCCGACGGCCCGCTGGCGGCTTCGCAACGGCACACTACGCACGGCCGAAGTGCTCACGGACGCGCGGGGTCGCGTGCGCATCCGCGGTCGCACGGCAACCTTCGTGGCCAAGTTCCGCGACGGCGCCGGAGTCATTGTCGAGATTCCGACTGGGTGCAAGGACGAGACGGCAGCGAAGGCAGTGTTGGCCAACCTCGAGCGCCGCGCGGAACTAATGCGCGCTGGCGTGATCACGCACGAGGAGGAAGAAGCAGGCCGTCACGGCACGCAGCCGCTCAGTGAGCATCTGGTCGCGTGGACCGAGCACCTTCGCACGAAGGGGAGCACCAAACACTGGTGGACGCAGGCCAGCCGCCGCGTGAAGCGGATCTGCGATGAGCGGGGGATCAAGAGACTCCGCGACCTCACGGTGGCGCCAGTCGAGCGCTGGATGCGCGACCAGACTGATCTGGGCATGTCCGCAGGCACTCGCAACGGCTACCGCCGTGCGCTCGTGGCCTTCGCGAACTGGTGCGCCCGGACGGGGCGGCTCGCGTCGAACCCGCTCACGCACGTGGCGACCGCCGACGACCGTTCTGACCGACGCCGCACGCGCCGAGCGCTCACCGACGACGAGTTGATGCGGCTGCTCGACGCCGCACGGCGCCGGCCGCTCACGGAGGCCACCACCATCCAGAAGGGTCCACGGCGCGGGCAGCAGGGGGCCAAGGTCTCCGACTCCAATCGCGATCGTCTTGAGCGTCTCGGCCGCGAGCGCGCCCTCATTTACAAGACGCTCGTGCTCACTGGCCTTCGCAAGGGCGAGCTCGCGTCGATCACCGTGGGCCAGGTCGACTTCACCGGCCCGGTGCCGTACCTCCTGCTTCACGCGCGCGACGAGAAGAACCGCCGCGGTTCAGAGATCCCGATCCGCGCTGATCTGGCCGCTGAGCTCCGCGCGTGGATGGACGAGAGGCTGGCCGTCATGCAGGCCGAGGCCCGCGAGCGCGAGGAACCGATCCCCGCGCGACTGCCGCATACCTCCAAGTTGCTCACGGTGTCGAACGGCCTGATCCGAATCTTCGATCGCGATCTGGCCTTCGCGGGCATCGCTCGGATCGAGAAGCGCAACGGCAAGGAGGTCGTCTTCAAGACCGACGAGCGCGGTCGCACCGTCGACATTCACGCACTGCGGCACACTTTCGGCACGCATCTCTGCCGAGCCGGCGTCCCGCTCCGCACCGCGCAGGCCGCCATGCGCCACAGCGACCCGAGCCTCACCGCGAACGTCTACACCGATCCCAAACTGCTCGATGTGGCGGGCGCGCTGGAAGCGCTGCCGTCGCTCGACTCAGATGTGACGGCTTGCACACCCGTGAGCCCCTCCTCGGAAAGCCTCAAGAGGTTCTGCTCGACCTCCTCCCACGGCAGTCGCAGGTCGATCGTCGCAACGCGAATCAAGTGACCCTGAACGCGCACCGACTCGTCGACGGTGCCCTGCGTCGTCGGATAGAGAAGCAATCCGGAGGCGCAGCGATGCGGCTCTCCCAGGTGTTCCTGCGTTCGAAGATAGGTGTAGATCTGGTAGAGATTGCCCGACTTGATCCGTTGGCCACCGTACTGAGTCGTTGCAAGTGTGGACGTCGAGAACTTCGTGTCGATGACGAGCCGGTGATTGGGCGGCGCGGTCGTCACCAAAGTCGTATCCGTACGCATCTCCGGCAGGAATCGGCAGCCCAATTCGTCGTGCCAAGACAAGCGGTCGCTGTTCACCCTGCAGTCCGTACGGCGCATGCGGTAGAAGTTGCGGACGAAGGCCTCGAATAGGCGGGGGAAGTCGATCTCATCCCGGAAGAGCGCGACCTTCAGGTGATCGCCGGAGGTGTCGTGCGGGATCGTCAAGCGGTGGAGCAACTCGCAGATCGCAAGTGGCAGGCGGTACTCGAGATCGTTGCGGCCAAGCTGAATGCGGCTGAAATCGTTCGAGCCCACCCGGATCGTCCGAACGCCTGACATGAGCTCGCCAAGGTCGCGCAGCCGCCCTCGGAGCACTGCGCCTTGTCGCGGATCGGTGTGGCTCACGCGGGGATCTGTCGAGAGCCGAACAACCGTGCTCCGCAAGATGCGGTTGCGAAGGGTGTCTATGCTGAGCTCGGAGTACTCGCACGCGGCTCGACCGGATTCGAAGTGCAGCCGCTTGAGACTTGCCCCGAAATCGATGCGCCCACGTATGCCCCGGACGACCTCTGCCCTTCGCATGTGCTCTCGGCCGAGCTGCCGGCGCAGAAGGGCGCGCGTGGATTCTTCGAGCACTCGCGCAAGCAGTCCAAGAAGCGTCGGCGCGTCGTCGACTGCACTTGCACTCTTCTGGTGCCATCGCGCGAGATCCCACGCGTAGAGCAGCATGTACCAGGCGTTCCGAATTGGAACGCGAGCCTCGTCCAGAGATACCTGCGCGCCCGTCACCATGGATGACTACGCCAGAAGTTCAGCTTCTGCGGCCTTCGCTTTGTCGGGTTCGTCGTGCCAGTACTCCGAAAGAAGCGGGGAGATTTCGGAGGCGATGACATCCTGGTACCACCGGAGATCGAGGTCGTCTCGATCCAGACCGTGGGGGCAGAAGAAGCTGTGGCCAATCCTGAACGGCGGCCCGAGTCTCGAGTCGTCGGCAATTCTCTCGTTCAGGGCGGTCATCCGTTCGATGATTCGGCCAGTGATGGCATCAGGGACGCCGCGATCCTGCAGCCATTTCCGGAAGGCCGGGTCGTGGAAGCGCGGCTGAAGAGTCATGAATGCGAATCGCCGTCGCAGGGCGAAGTCCACCAGTGCGAGAGAGCGATCGGCGATGTTCATCGTGCCGATCAGGTACAGGTTGCTCGGGACGAACAGGCGTTCGTCGGCATCGCGCGAGTAAAGAGGTGTGACGGCGTGCCCCTTCCCTCGCTTGTCCGACTCGAGGAGCAAGAAGAGCTCGCCGAGGACCTGGCTGAGATTGCCGCGGTTGATCTCGTCGATGATCAGCACGTATGGACGGTCCGGATCGGCCTTCGCCTTGTCACAGGCTCGCAGGAACGGACCATCGCGCAGCTCGAATTGGGCCGCGGTCGCTGTTGGTCGATAGCCGCGCACGAAGTCCTCGTAGCTGTACGACGGGTGGAACTGAACGAAGTCGATTCGCCGATCGTCCTTCGCCTCGAGCAGTGCGTATGCAAGCCGTCGAGCGAAGAAGGTCTTCCCGACTCCAGGCGCGCCTTGGAGGATGAGATTGCGCTTCGAACGGAGGCGCCGCAGGGCATCCTCGAAATCCTGGGCCGGAATGAAGAGTCCATCCGCGATGGCGCGGTTGATGTCATACGCATCCAGCTCGGCGCCCTCCTCCTCGACCTGCGCCGTGCCGTACCAGTGCCGAACGAAGTGGCCGTAGTCCTGCTCGCCGCCGTGGAAGGCGAACTGGATCAGGCGCTGGGCCCAGCTGTAGTCCTTGCGTAGTCGCCAAACCGCCTTCTGGGTCGTGTAGAAGTACCAGTCGCGCGGGCCCTGATCGGGATCCCACTCTACATCGACAGAGCGCCCGGTCGCGGGATTGCGCACGATGGTGCCGGTCGCCTTGATCGTGAGCCGAGAGACGATGTTGCCGCCCGCATCGAACGGAAGCCCCTCACGCCGAAGCGACACGGACTTGATCGCAATTCGGTCACCGACATTCATCGATCGAACCTTTTCGAGGTAGCGATCCTCGTAGGGGTTTTCCCACACGCCCCCCTGAAGGAACCGAGCGGTCTGATCTGGCGGATCGCAATCGTCCCACTTCGCGCTGACCATCCAGTAGTCGATGCCCGTGCTCTTCAGTACTTCGGCTGCAGGGGCGGTGGGTGGCGGCGCCTGCATGGCGAGCCAGGCCGCGTACGACAGCTCGGGGAACGACTCCTTGCGCTCGCGATGAAGGCGTTCGATCGTCGCCTTGTAGAAGTCAAATGAGAGCCCGGCCGGCGGAATGGCCACCTTCAGGTGGTCACGCATCGTGTTGTCAAGGTTGACGAAGATGCGTGGTCGAATCCAGAACAACCCCATTGTGAGGTTGAAGCGAATGCCATGTTGGAGAAGTGCTGCGTCAAATGACTTCGCGAAGCTGGGGTCGTCAAGCGGATTATCGTTCAGCGCGCCGCAGAACACTCCCCACAGGGTGGCGACATCTTCGGCTCCGCGCTTCGCCTTGTATCCAATGAACCATGAACTCTGGTTGTTGAGGACGGGGATCCCGTCGAAGTCCGTGGGCAGAGGTGCTGCGCACTTGAAGAAGACGCTGAGCTCGCGAAGTATGGCAATGCGGCTGGCGATCGTGAGTCCACGATTGAACGCGCCGAAGAATGTGAATGGATCGATCTCCTCCATGAGGAATGTGCGACCCGAGGCGTCCCTGTCTGTCAGCGGCGTGCACTTCAGGCCCTTGGCCCGCAAGCTTTCCAGCAGGGCGATCAGCTCGCTCTGACGATCGCGGTACTGGACGAGCGCGGTCGCCAGTTCCTCGTACAGCGGAATCCAAGTGAAGTGCGACATGGCGGGGCTCCCGGGAAGGTGGAGGAATGCGAGCGGCGGGCGGTGCTGATTCCGCGTCCAGGACTCGAATCGTACTGGCCCAAGCTGGCGCGCCCGAGTCGCCGTCGCGGGCCGCACCCCTTGCCCTCACCCTTGCACTTCCCCTTGCACCAGCGCTTGCACCAACCCGCGGCCGCGCTGGACCACTGCTGTCCACCCGTGGCACTTTCGAGGCTTCGGGCCGACCTCACGGCCGCGCTCTCTGCCGCCGCGTAAGTGGCGCCCGTGTCGCGAGTAGGCCGCTCCGGTCCACGCGTGACCACGCGATTGCGCCAAAGCGGGTGAAGGGACTCGAACCCTCGACATTCAGCTTGGGAAGCTGACGCTCTACCAACTGAGCTACACCCGCGAACTCGCGGATCATACCGGCCCTCTCCGGAGCGATCGCTGGGGAGGAG
>Ga0268299_1002542_pt1 | contig 21182 bp, 15 predicted proteins | sample NOBtaG_FD_193484 | JGI IMG/M metagenome (GOLD analysis project Ga0268299, IMG submission 193484) | Activated sludge microbial communities from bioreactor in Nijmegen, Gelderland, Netherland - NOB reactor | ecosystem: Engineered > Bioreactor > Aerobic > Activated sludge | place: Netherlands... | reverse complement strand
TTTTCACGTAGTGGAGGCAGGGAACGAAACTCGATGACATAAGCTTCGCGCTTGTCGGCACCGGCTGGTTTAGCCGGTCCGCCGTCACCGGTCTTTTCGACCGTACCTTGCGGGACCATCACGCCAAGCAGGTACACGTGTTGGCCAAAGTACTCGCCCATCAAACTGGGGGTCCATTCGAGCTGAATCGCGGGCCAGCTACCGCAGTCTTTATGCACCACGCGAACCTCGCGCGTCGCACCCATCAAGGTTAAGAGATTCGCGTCGTTGAGGTTCAGCACATCGCGGCAGACATCCTCGATGGTGCGATCCGCTGGGACAGCCAATCGGCCGACAGACATCTGGCGCGCATCGCCGGCCTGCTTGAACGTCCGAAAGCGACCGGCGAGCGGACCAAGCGTCTCGCCCAGATCGGTCCAACCCCTGGGCGGCGAGAAACGAATGCGCCAGCCTTCCGGCGCCACCTGGTCTGCCAGTGCCAACGGAATAACCTCGCGGGAATCGGCGTAAGCCGCCGCGAGCATCGCCACGAGCAACCCAATCGTAAAGAAAAGTGCTCGCCGGGGCGCGTTTACCGCTCGGGGTGGACGTGTCGTGGTCATGCCCGCGTCATGGTACGCAAGCGCCGTAACGCGGGCAACCGTTGACCGATTCGCCGGAACATCCTACATTGCAGCCGGTTAGGCGCGGCCAGGTACGGAACGGCGCATTCCGGCCAGGCGGCGTCCCCCCTATCGCCTTCTGGTGCGGCTTCGATCGGATTCCGCGATGGACGAATTCAAGCGATTCTTCCTCCGTGGACTCGCCGCGGTCTTGCCCACACTGCTGACGGTTGCGGTTTTCCTGTGGGCATACAACCTGATCGAGCGGTACATGGGACAGCATATCACGGCGGCGATGCTGCACGTGATGACCTGGACGGGACCGCCGGAGGCGTCAGTGGTTGACCCGCTGGACGACGCCTTGCGCTACGGCCGCCCGCTGGACGAATGGCTGGGCGCGGAGCACGGCAACGAGGCGGGACGGCGGGTCACCGAAGAATATAAAATCATTACCAGCAAGGCGTTAGATAGCTCGCGCGACCCGGTTCGATTGCGTGCCGAGAAAGAGCGGTCCGCCGCTTTGTGGCGGATCGCGTTCGCGAAGTACAAGCTCAACCTGATCGGTTTCTTGATTGCCATCATTGTCGTATACTTCGTCGGTTTCTTTCTGGCGAGCTTTATTGGTCGCGCATCGCTTCGGTTCGTGGAAGGCACGTTGGGGCGGATGCCGCTGGTACGGGCGATCTACCCTAACATCAAGCAGGTAACGGACTTTCTGTTTGGCGAGCAGAAGCTTGAGTTCTCCGGAGTCGTCGCGGTCCCCTATCCGCGTCAAGGAATCTGGTCGATCGGGCTATTGACCGGTTCGCCGATGAAGGCGCTGCAAGAAGGCGCCGAAGAGGAACTGGTGACGGTGTTCATTCCGAGTTCGCCGACACCCGTGACGGGATACACCATCACGGTTCCGCGACGGGACTTGATTGAACTGACGATTTCGATCGACGAGGCGCTGCGCTTCATCATCAGCGCCGGCGTGATCAAACCGGACACCGCGTTGCAGTCGAGCGGTCTGCAGGTTATTGAACCAACCCAGTGAAAAGCGCTGGAGGAGGCCGAGGAGTGCAGATTTCAGTGACGGGCAGGCACGTCGACGTGACGCCGCGAATTCGGGAGTACGCCGAGGAAAAAACGTCGCGGCTGCCCCGCTACTACGACCGGGTTCACGCCGTCGAGGTGGTCCTGGGGCGTGAGGCGGACCAGGTGGTGGTGGAACTGATCGTCAAGGCCGCCGGCACGCAAGAATTCTTCGCCAAAGAAGCGGGACCGGATGCATTGAGCTGTATCGATCTGCTGGTGGACAAAATGGAGCGCCAGCTCACCAAGCACAAGGAACGTTTTCGCAATCGCAAACATCCGGAGAAGTGAGGCGTCAAGAGCGGAGGCGGACGAAGCGAACCCACAAGGCGCATAGACCGCGACAACCGAGAGGTTTCGTATGAAGCTGATTGATTTCTTCATGATCGATGCGTGCATCCCGGACCTGAAGGCGACGGATCGCAACGGGGTCATTCGCGAGATGATCGACGCACTTGCCAAAGCCGGGGCGATCGCGGCGAATGACGCGGAGGCGGTGGCGCGAGCATGCATCGCGCGTGAAAACCATGGCAGCACGGGATTCGGCAAGGGCGTCGCGGTGCCCCACGTCAAGCATCCGTCCGTGAAGCACATGGCCGCGGCTATTGCTCGCTCCACGGTCGGCGTGGATTTCGCCGCTTTGGATCGGGCCCCGGTCTACACCGTGGTCCTTTTGCTCAGCAACGACCAGGAACCCGACAAACACCTCGCGGCGATGGAACGCATCTTCCGTCACCTGCAGCGCGACAATTTCCGCCGGTTCCTGCGGCAGGCGGAAACGAAAGACGCGATGCGCGAACTGATCGTTGAAGCGGATGAAATGCAGGAAGGTTGAGCGGCATTGCAGCCGGCCAGAATCATACAAGGAGCGCCGCGCGACGGCTTCCGGAAACTAGGCTTTGACTGTGTGTGGGGGCGACCATCACATCCTGAGAGAAGTGGACATTGTCAACCGGCAGGGGCTGCACGCCCGGCCGGTGATGAAGTTCGTCGACCTGGCTTCGACGTTTCAGGCGATCATCAATGTGGATCGCGGCGACGGCACCGAGCAGGTCGACGGCAAGAGTCCCATGCATATGATGCTGCTGGCCGCGCCGAAGGGCGCGCGGCTGCGGATCATTGCCCGCGGCGAAGATGCCGAGGCGGCGATCGCCGCACTGGTGCAACTCGTCAACTCCGGTTTCGGCGAAACCTGACGGTCAGAACATCCGCATGGCATGCGTGTTCTGAGCCCCGTTCGCCCGGCCGGCTTAACTCCATCAATCAGGACAAAGGGCGGTAGCGATACGCGATGGAGATACTACGCGGCATTGCGGTCGCACCGGGCATCGCCATCGCGGATGCTGTGGTGCTTGACGCGGAAGAGTACCGCATTCCCCGTCGGTTCATCAGCCCCGATGGTGCAGCCGCGCATTGCGCCATCATTGATCGCGCGGTCGATGCGTCGATTCAGGAACTGCTCGCCCAGCGGGATGACCTGCATGCGCAATTGGGCCAGGACGCGGGTGATATCTTCAACTGGCACGTGGGGGTGCTGCAGGCGCCGCACCTGCGCGAGCAGATCAAAGGAATGGTTCGCGACAAGCTCTATGCCGCGGCTTATTCCACCAGCATCGTGATGCGCACGTACCAGCGGCGCTTCATGAAGATGGATGATCCCATCCTGGCCGAGCGCGTACGCGACGTGCAGGATATCGAGCGCCGCCTGCTGCGCAACATCCTTGGCGAGACGCGCGAGGATCTGGCCCACCTGACCCGTCCGGTGGTGATCGTGGCGCACGACCTCTCGCCATCGCAAACCGCGCAGCTCAGCCGCGTCAAAGTGGAAGGCGTGGCGATGGACGTCGGCGGCGCAGCCTCGCACACCGCGATTCTGCTGCGCAGCCTGGGGCGACCAGCGGTTCTCGGCGTCGCCGACCTCTCTTCACGCGTCAGCGGCGGCGACACCATCATCATTGACGGCGGCAACGGCCTGGTGGTCGTGCAGCCGGATGAACCCACGCTCGCACAATACCGCGCGCAGTTGACGCGATACCTGCGCATCCGCGATGAACTCGCGACGCTGCGCGATCTGCCCGCGGTGACCAAGGACGGCGTGCGCATCCAGTTGATGGCCAATATTGAATTTCAGAGCGAAGTCCCCATTTGCCTGGAGCAAGGCGCGGACGGCGTGGGCCTTTTCAGAACCGAGTTTCTTTACTTGCGCAGCCGCGGTGAACCCTCAGAAGAAGAGCAGTATCAGGCGTACCGCGAGGCGGTGGTCAGCGCCAAGGGACGGCCGGTCACCATCCGCACGTTTGATCTCGGCGCCGACAAGTACACCCAGGAGCGATTTGTCGAGGCGGAACCCAACCCCATGCTGGGTCTGCGCTCGATCCGCTACAGCCTGCAGCGCCTGGACATGTTTAAGTTGCAGATGCGTGCGATCCTCCGGGCGGCTGTTGAGGGCGAGGTGCGGCTGATGTTCCCCCTGATCATCAGCCTGATGGAGTACCGGCAGGCCAAAATGGTGCTTCACGACGCAATTGAGGACCTGGCCGACGAGCGGATCCCCCATAATGCCGACGTGAAGACCGGGATCATGGTCGAAACCCCGGCTGCCGCCATCCAATGCCGGGATTTTGCCCGGGAAGTCGGCTTTGTCAGCATTGGGACGAACGACCTGATTCAGTACCTGCTCGCGGTCGATCGGGGCAATCAGCGGGTCTCACGCTACTATACGGCTGCCCATCCGGCTGTTCTGCGGGTCATCCACGACGTCATCCGTACTTGCACGCGGGCGGGGGTCGATTGTAGTTTATGTGGTGAAACGGCCGGGGAGCCGTTATATACTATGTTGCTGGCGGGCCTTGGCTTAAGGTCGTTCTCCATGGCCCCGCACAACATCCCAGAGGTTAAGAAGCTTCTGAGAATGTGTACGATCAAGCAGATGGAGCGCGTGGCCCGGCGGGCGCTTTCGTTCGAAACTGATCGCCAGGTGGTGAACTATCTGCGGAGCCAGACACGGAAGATTCTGCCCGAGGATCTGCTTTAGGCACTGCGCGAAGGCGCAGACGGGTTCTTGAGGCAGTTGGGAAATTGATGCATACGGTCCGGGCGCGCGCTCGGAACCGGCAGACAGAACAATCGGACACGGATCAGGTTTGATCTACGTTTGAACGGAGTGAGCGAATCGGCCAGACGACAGCGCTACGCGGTCGATTTCAGTGTCGACGGTGACATACGATTCATCGCCCACAACGACATGGTGCGATTGATGACACGGGCTTTCACCCGTGCCGCGTTCCCACTGGCGTACACTGAAGGTTTCAATCCCCGGGTGCGCATGTCATTGCCTTTTCCTCGGCCAGTTGGCCAGGCGTCCGATGTGGAACGGGTGCTGGTCGACTTCCGGGATCAGGTGAATCCTGGCGAAATCGTGGCTCGGCTGCAGCCGCAGATGCCAGTTGGCATCGTGGTGCACCGTGCGACGCAGCTCGCACTGTCCGACACGAGTCCCCCCCGCTGGGTGCGCTATCGCATCCTTCCCGTGCCCGCCGAGCCCGAAAGCTTGGCGGCGCGCACGGCATGTCTGCTGGATTCCGCAGCGATCGAGATCACGCGCGTCCGCCATCGGGACCAACGATCCCGTGTGGTGGACATCCGGCCGTTCATCGACACGATCCGCGTCGCGGGACGCGAACTATTCGTGTCGGTGTTCGTCACCGATTCAGGGTCCGCCACACCCACCGAGGTGTGCGCCACCCTGGGCATGGAGGCCGACGCGATCAACCACTTGGTCCGTCGCGTGGAGATTCGATGGCACGAGAGCCAGCCGATCACAATAACAGCAATATAACCAGCACAGCCGAACCCAAGGCGGCCAAGCCGCGTTCGGTTCGCCGACGCAAAGTCACCTCGCGACGACCGCCGGGGCAACCGAAGAACGACGCTGCCCCAGCCACTGCCGGTGGAGAACCTCCCGTTGCACCGGAGCGGCCAACAGCGCCCCAAGAAGCTGGCGAATCGGTCGATCGCGAGCGCCCTAGGCGAGGCCGACGTCGATCTTCGCGTGGCAAAGGCCCGGTCGAAAAGAACGCGACCGTAAATTCCACGTCACCGGCGACATCAACAGCCCAGCCGGCTGCTCCTGATACGCCGATGGGTGGCGGCAGTGCAATTGAAACACCCAAACCGGATAAGAAGCCGGGCTCGCGCCGGCGCAAGAAGCGCGGATCCGGCCGCGGCGGCAACAGCGTCGGGGCGCCATCCACAAGTTTTTCGCCCCCGCGTACATCCGACGTGCCCTTCGCCGAAGGGCGACCAGCCGCGGTGCCTGGCTCATATGTATCGCAGCCAAGGCCGGTGAAGCCCGCACTCCAGCTTCCTCTGCCGCCCATACAGCCACCCGACATCAGCCGAAACGTGCCAGCGCACCAAGTCGCCAAACGCGCGCCGGGGAGGTTTGCGCCGTTTGGATTTGGGCTGCAGGCTGTAGAAAGCTCGAACGATGATTCTCCTCCTCACCAGGTTCCGGCAAGCCCGCTCAACGCGAATGTACCGGCCCGCGAGAACGCAGCACCCGTTGCGCGAACGGACGATGCGCACGGCGCCTTTCCCAAGCGCAAGCGCGGCCGCAGACGCAAACGGGGACAACACGGTCACGAGGGTATGCGTGGAGCGCCGGCTGGCACAACTGCGGCAAGTCCGCCGACAGGACCAAAGGTCGTCAGCAATGAGCGTACCGGCCAAGCACCGATTCCTGCGCCCGATGCACTCTCTGCTGAGTCCGCTGATCCAACCACCGGGGATCCACATGACGCCGACAGTGTGGCGCGCAGATTGGTGCTCAAGCCACGACCGCCGCGCCGCGCACGCGGGGGGCGTAAACACAAGAAGCGCTTCAACAACGGCGGCGCTCCGCCGCCGACGATACCCGGCGCTCCGCATTCCACCCAGGGCGCGCATTACGCCGCACATGAATTCGTTGACAACGATCACGACGACGATCTGGGCGTCGATCATGACGACGATCATGACGCAGTCGAAGTGATCGAGCCGGACGATTCGAATGATTCCGAACTGGAGTTGATCGAAACGCGCGGGGACGCCCAGGCCACTTCCCCAGCCACCGGCGATGACAAAAAGCGGCCTTCGCGGCGAAAACGTACGCGAAAGCGCAAGTCCGGCAAGCCGGAGGTCTCAGACGCGGCGGAGGACGAACAGCTCGACGACGATGGTCCAGTCATCGAACCTCTGGACGATGTGATCGACCTTGAACGCGGCGAGGCACGTCCGCTCGCGTCCGGGCGAGAAATGGTCATCAACGTCACCGCCGGGGCGGAGTGCCGCATCGCGATTCTGGAGAACGGCCGGCTGGAAGAGCTCTACCTGGAGCGACAAAGCGCCGCGTCGCACGTGGGCAACATCTACATGGGCCGGATCACGAACGTCGAGCCAAGCATCCAGGCCGCGTTCGTCGATTTCGGGCTTTCCAAGAACGGCTTCCTGCACATTTCCGACGTCTTGCCCAAGTACTTTCCGAACAACAAGGGCGAACTCGAACAAGTGGGCAAGAAGGTGCCGCGCCGCGACCGGCCGCCGATCCAGAAGTGTTTTCGCCGCGGCGACAAAGTGATTGTGCAGGTGGTCAAGGAAGGCGTGGGCACCAAGGGCCCGACGCTGACGACCTACCTCTCCATTCCGGGCCAGTTCATGGTGATGATGCCGGGCATGGACCGGCTGGGCGTTTCGCGAAAGATCGAGGACGACCAGGATCGCCGGCAGATGCGCGATTTGCTCGCCCAGCTCAATCTTCCGGACGGGATCGGTTTCATCCTGCGCACAGCGGGCCTGAATCGTACGAAACGCGAGCTCCAGGCTGATCTAAACTACCTCAATCGTCTCTGGAAGACGGTGGAGAAGCGCATCGCCGAGAAATCCGCGCCGTGCGAGCTTTACCAGGAATCCGACCTGGTGATTCGAACCATCCGCGACGTGTACACCAGTGATTTTGGGCGGATTGTGGTGGATGACAGCGCCACGGCGCGGAAGGTGCGCGAGTTTCTGCGCATTGCTATGCCGCGCACACCCGGCTCCGTCGTCGAATATCGCCGGCCCGAGCCTTTGTTTCACGCGTTCGGTATCGAGCACGAAATCGAGCGAATTCACTCGCGGCACGTTCCGCTGCAGTCCGGCGGGTCGATCGTGATCGACAGCACGGAAGCAATGGTCGCGATCGACGTGAACAGCGGAAAGTTCCGCGACCTTTCCGACGCCGAGGAAACGGCCTTCCGTATCAACCTGGAGGCGGCTGAGGAGATTGCCCGGCAGTTGCGCCTGCGTGATTTGGGAGGTCTGGTGGTTTGCGACTTTATCGACTTGCGGCTGGATCGCCACAAGCGGGCGGTCGAAAAGGCTCTGCGCGACGCCCTGAAGAAGCACAAGGAGCGGGCGCGCATCCTGCGGATGAGCAAGTTCGGCCTGATCGAGATGACCCGGCAGCGCCAGCGGCAGTCGATCAAGCGCAGCGTGTTCGTCGATTGTCCGCACTGCAAGGGAAGCGGTTTGGTGAAAGCGCCCGAGTCGATGTCGCTTGAAGTGATCCGCATTCTGCAGCTTCTGGCGCATCGGCGCGAGGTGCGGCGCATCGTCGTGCGCACCGCGCCGTCCGTCGCGTCGCTCGTGCTCAACGACCGTCGCGCGGCCATTCACGATCTCGAGCAGCGCAGCGGCAAGAAGATCAGCCTGCTGCACGATCCCTCGTTCGCCAGCGACCAGGTGCAGTACGAATGCATCGACGATCGCGGAATGCCGCTGCCGGTGGACGTGTAAAGTCAGAAGTGAAGAGTACGGAAGAATGCAGCGGAACGATGAATGATGAACGCGGAATGATGTATGGGGGCACACTGCGATGAAGCGCGAATCAGGAATGACGCCCGTCGCGCTGTATCGCTTCTTGACGTTATTCCGGGCATTCCTCTGCGCACTCTGCGTTCTCTGCAGTGCATGCATGTCCGGCTGCGGGGCAGATCTTGACGCGGTCCTTGCCGGGATCAGCCCGGTCGGCATCACGTCGATCTCGCAGAATGTTAAGATCTCCTGCGCCGGCGTGTTGAGTCCGCAGGAGATGCAGACTGGAATCATAGCGGCGCACATCGATCAGCTTAACGGCTATACCAAAAGCGAGGAACTCATCAGCGTCACGACCAACTGCACGCTGGACGAAGCGCTGGGCGGCGTGCCAGCCGATGAATGTGTGGCGTGCAAGTCTGCGATTCTGGAGCAGGTGTACGGCGATTAGCTGAAGCTACACTCGCTAAGGCTGTTCCTGCGGCAGACCAGGCGCCTGGTCCTGGCGTTGGCGAATCGCCTCGATCTTATCGAGCTGACGCTCGAGCTGGTTCTTGCGTGTGCTGGTGAGATCGGCGTAGGCCTTCATCGCCAACTCGAGCCGATCTCCCAGTTGCTTCACCACATCACCGTACTTGCTCCACTGCTTGTTGAATTCGCCGAGCAGGCTGAGGATTTCGTTGCTGGCCTGCTGCAGGCGGAAGTTGTCAGCCGCCTGGCGAATGACCGCGAGGATGGCAAAGAGCGTTAGGGGCGAACAGAGCACGACCTTGCGCTCCAGCGCGTACTCCAGAAGTTGCGGGTCGTTCTCATGGATGAAGCCGTAGAGCTGCTCATTGGGAATAAACACCAGAACGAAATCGACCGTCCCGCCGGCGGGATTGATGTACTCGCGCGTGGTTACTTCCTTCACCCGCGCACGCACATCCGCCAGAAACGCCTGCTTATGCTTCGCGGTTTGCTCCTCATCGCTTTGCAGGAAACGCAGGTAATTGGCCAGCGGAAACTTCACGTCCATGTTCACACATGGCCCGCTGGGCAACAGGAACACGAAGTCCGGCTTACTGCCGGACTCGGTCGTGAATTGCTTGCGATAGTTGACGCCCTCGATCATGCCCGCGAGGCGCAGCACGTCTTCGGCCATGCGTTCGCCCCACTGTCCGCGATGCGCCGGGTGCGCCAGGGCCTGAGTGAGCTGCGTGGTGGTCTCCTTGAGCGCGGTCGCCGCCTTGGTTGTCGCTTCGATGCGCTCGATGAGGGTGCCAAAGGTCTCGCGGCGACTCTTTTCACTCGCGTGCAGCGTGACGTTCAGTTCGCCCACTTTCTTATTGAGCGTTTCCAATCCCGCGTCGATCAGCTTTTTCTTGGATTCAAGCGCGGATTCGCCCTTCTGCGCCTCCTGTGTCAGGCGCGTACCCGCCAGCTTGAGAAATTCCGCGCTGTTGGCGGAAAGGGCCTCGCGTGAAAGATTGCCAAAGGTGTCCTTGAGCTGGCCGATCACCCGGTCGAGATCGGCCAGCCGCAGCTTCTCCGCCTCGACAACGAGCGACCGGGCAATCTCCTCCGCCGGTTTGCGGCGCAGGTGCATCACCAGGAGCGTGATGCCCGCGCCAACGATCACACCGGCGAATGCGCTGAAGACTTCGGTCATGGCGAAGCACCGCGGCTAGCGGCGACTCGAAGGGGAGAGACGCTACGTTGTTGGCTATTCATCCGAACAAACATCTCTTCCGGGCCAATGATTTGCGTTTCACGTGGCACTGAACATGCGCTGCGGCTTGGCCCATCACAATCTAGCGATGTAATCCGCCAGCAGCCGCACGCCGAAGCCTGTCGCGCCTTTGGGGCAGTACGCCGCGTCCTTTTCGATATCCGCGACGCCCGCGATGTCCAGGTGTGCCCAGGGAATCTTCGGGTCGACGAACTGCTTAAGAAACACAGCCCCCTGAATCGCATGGGCCTCGCGACCCGCGGAGTTCTTAAAATCGCTGTCGTCGCCTTTGAGCAGATCGAAATACTCGTCCCACATGGGCAGGGGCCAAAGCCGCTCATGCGTGCGTGCGCCAGCAGCCAACAAGTCGCGTTCAAGTTGGCTGTCATTGGCGAAAATGCCGGCGGCGGAATTGCCCAGCGCGATCACGACCCCGCCGGTGAGCGTGGCCAGGTCGATCATGCAACGCGGCTTGTAGTTCTTCTGTGCGTAGGTCAGCGCATCGCAGAGCACCATGCGGCCTTCCGCGTCCGCAGAGACAATCTGCACAGTCTTCCCGCTCATCGTGGTGATGATGTCGTCCGGGCGATAAGCGTTGCCCGCGATCATGTTCTCCGCGGCGGCGATAATGCCTACAACCGGCACGCGAGGCTTGAGCGCGGCGACCGCCTGCATAGCGCCAATTACGGCCGTTCCGCCGCACTTGTCGTACTTCATTCCCAGGATGCCATCCTTCGGCTTGATCGAGTAGCCACCCGTGTCGAATGTGATGGCTTTTCCAATCAGGACGACCGGCCCGCTGCCGCCGGCGCCGCGCTTGCGCGGGGCGGCTGAACGGCCCTTCGTGCCGCCACCCGGTAGGAATTCCAGCACAATCAGCCGGGGCGGCGTGGCGCTGCCCTGCCCCACCGCGAGAATGCCGCCCGCCTTCAACGCCGCCAGGCGACGTTCATCGAACACGGTGCAACGCAGGCCGCTGCGCTTGGCGATGGTCTGCACCCGGGCAGCCAGAGTGACCGGATTCATCACGTTAGGCGGCTCGTGCGCGATGTCGCGCGCCGCATTGACAGCCGTGCAGATCAACTCGACATCACGTATGACCTTATCCGCCTGGGCCACCGCCGATGCCCCCAGCAGCTCGACCGCAAGCGACGGGCGCTTCTCCGCTTGCGATTTGTGCCGATTAAACGCATAGTCGCGAAGAATCAGCCCCTCGGCCACCGCACGCAGCACGTCCGGTTGCGGTAGGTCGGCGACCTTGGGGATTTCCACACCCGCGGACAGGATTTTTCGTTCGCGCAGCCAGGACACCAGCCCTCCGGCGGAACTGCGCAGCGTATCGAGCACCAGCTTGTCTGTCGCACCCAGTGAGACCACGACGGAAGCGCTGCCCTGAGCGTCGCGCGCAACAGTCACGCAGCGCCCCACCGTGGGTGGAACGACCACGCCGCCACGCGCCGCTTTGCCATCACTGAATCGGAATTCGCAGCGCACTGCCCCGCGCCACGAACCTGCCGTCTTAAACGTCAGTTTCACCGCAATCTCCCGAAAGGCAGACCATCCTTCCTTTGCGATCGACGCCGCGAATCGTATCGGGCGGCGCGACGGGCGGCAATGATTGTGAAGACATCATGGTCAGCACTCGACGTTTCGCCTGCTGCGCCCGCATGCTCCCATTGACTCCGTGAATTCACTTTAAAAAAAGTCCGCGGCGCGCCGGACAGGCACGCCGCGGACCATTCATGTTCATTTCGCCCGAATGGGCTTCCGGCGTTGAACTACGGCGCCATCACACCCTGCAAGGCGGCAAAGTCCCGCAGATCGACATGACTGCTCGCGTCGAAGTCGAAGACCGCGAGACAGTCGGCATCGGTCGGCGGCGGACCCGCCGCGGGCGGCGCTGCCAGCGGACCATTCAGGCAATCGGTGAAGACGAGCAGGTCATCGCCGTCGATGTCACCATCCTGGTCGAAGTCGCCGAGCACCGAACGGATGAACAGCGCGATCGCCGCTTCGTCGGTTCGGTTGAGGCTGTCGGTGACGCGGATAACCGGCAGGAAATCGCCCGGCACCGTAGGCGTACCCACAAGTTGGCCGGTCGGACTCAACGACAGGCCGGGCGAAAGCTGTTCTGGCATGCTCAAACGCACGCTGTTCGCTCCTCCCAAATTCGCCGCGTTGTTGTAGGTCGAAAGCGTGTGCCGCAGTCCATCTCCGTCGGAAACCCCGACGGTTGGCGTCACCGGGGTGTTGCCCGAACCATAATGCAGGTCGATGGCTCCGGATTCGTGCAAGGTCACCGCACAATTGACCGGATGCCCGCCGCTGTAAGTCACGGCATCCCAACGGATCGTGACCTGTCCGGAAATCGACTCGTCGATGTAGATATCGGTTCCGCCGGCGTTGGTCCGCAGGTCGTCCCAGAGCGGCGCGATCCGGCGATTGAGCAGCAGCGTCGCATCACTGTTGTTGTGACTGCTGCCCGTATGCGTGCCGAAATTGATGAATCCATTCGACCAGACGCGCACCTGGGTGAAGTTGCTGTTGTAGAACTGGAAAGTAAACGGCAAGTCATAAACCCAATTGACGTCGTCGCCGAACCAGCCCTGGGCCACGCCCACTTCCGCGAACCCGCTGGTGCCCAGATCCTCTTCGATGTACGGTACATCCGCGACGATCTCCCAGACAATCGGCGGCTGACCACCGGTCAGGACAATCTGCTCCGGGCCATATGCCACGTACACATCGCCGTCGGGTAGCGAAGTCGTCAGAATCTGCGGATCATTGGCCTTCACGAGGATATCCACGGAAGCGGTGTTGGAAAGTCCACCGTCGGGGGGCACACCGCCATCATCCGCTTTGAACGTGAAGCTCACGCTTCCGACGTACCCACCAATCGGCTGATATTCGACCTGGCTGCCACCATTGGCCAGCGTATACGGTGCAGAGTTGATATTCGCGGCCTGCGGATCCACCAGCGTACCGCTCGCGGGGAGCGAGGTGATCACGAAGTCCAGCGGATCGAAATCGACGTCGGTGGCCACCAGTTGAATCATCAAAGGATTGTCCACCGAGGTCTCGAGCGACTGGCTTTCGGCAACTGGCGGGAGCGGTCCGAGGTTGATGTCACCCGTGGCAACCAGGGCGTAGCCCTGCGTTCCCTGATTGACCGCGGTGGCCTTCACCTTTGCGGTCCAGATACCGGTCACCGGGCTGTTGATCAGAATCTGCTCGACGTTGTTGAGCGCGTCCGCCGAACCGCCCGGCGCAGAGACGCCAGCCGAGAAGTTGTTGCCCTTGTAGACGATCGTCCCGCTCGGATCCGTGAGTTCGAGATCCAGGTTGTTCACCACCGGGGTGGCACTGCCCGAAGTGCCGGGAACATCGGTGAACGTCAACGTCAGCCGCAGCGACTGCGCGGAGCTGGCGACGCTGAACTGGTAATTCTCGAATTCGGCTGTGGTCATTCCTCCGGCGTTGAACACGTCGGCCAGAACGATCAGGTTGCGGGCGTCGCCCGGAAAATACAGCGCGTTATCCGCCAGAACCCGTCCCCAACCCTCCTGGTTGCTGGGGTAACCGGCGATGCCGGTCATGTCGACGGCGCTGTTCAGCAACGTAGCTTTGACCAGTGCGGCGGATGGGTTGAATGCGTCTGCGACCTCAGGAGCGCCGCTGGGATAGTAACCGTCGGTGTAGTATTGCCGAACCAGCATCGCCGTACCCGCGACCGCTGGTGAAGCCATCGATGTCCCGGTCAGCGCGGTCGTGCCGCATGACGTGCTGGACGACGACGAATTCGTGCTGCAGCCGGGGGCGAAGATCTCCGGCTTGCGGCGGCCGTCCGCGGTCGGCCCGGTTCCGCCGGAACAAAAGTTGCCCTGATTCGGCGTGTCCTGAGAAGCGCCGACCGCCAGCAGGTTCTTGGCATTCTCGGGATTCTTCAGTGTGCTGGTATTGGTTACCGCCAGGCAGCACAAGCTCTCCTCGTGGTTGTACTGGAAGAGATCGAATCCTCGGGCGAGACCGTTGTACGAGGTTGTACCATCGTCGCCCCAGCTGTTCGTATGCACCCGCGCACCCTGATCGTGGTGCAACGTGAGCATGGTGTTGATCGCGGTTTCGGTGAACGACGGAATGTCATCGAACACGATCTTGCCAAGGTACGCGACGCCGCGCGTATTGTCGTCCACGCCATTGTCCCCCGCGACGGTGCCCGCGACATGCGTGCCGTGCGAACTCGAGCCCAGCGTTGTGTTATACGCCAGGATTTTCCGGTGGCTCGGACCGATTGGGTTGGTGTCGCTGAACGAGCAGTGGTTGACGTTGATCTTCCCGTCAATCACCCCCACGACCTGATTCTCGCCGTGGATACCCGCGTTGTAGAGCGGCGTGACGTTGAGGATATTGCTCTGCACGATCCAGCGGTTGGTGCCGTTGCGCAGCGTAATCTCTGCGGATTCCTCGATATATTGCACAAAAGGCAGCGCAGCGAGCTCGCCCAGGCGGCCCTGATCGACCACGACGCCGACCATGCCCTGATCACCGACCATTTCGCCGATGCGCACGTCGACGTTGAGTTTTTCCAGTGCGTCGATGCCCGTCTGTAGATCCGACCATGCGAAAAACGTCAGGGCAAGCTGGTACTTGCCTTCAGCCGCGGTCGCGATGCGTTCCGGCGTCTGGAATGGCGCTGTCCGTTGCCCAATCGCGGGGTCGATTTTCCAACCATCCGCGTATTCCCCGACCCAATGAACGAATCCCAGACGAGCCAGTTCCGCGATGTCGGCGCCCTGCAGATTGACGATATAGGCGAAATCAGGAAGGTAGTGTCCAAGTCGCACACCCGCATCAGCCAGCGCCGCGCGCTGCTCCGCGGTCACCGCCTCGCGAAGCTGAATGACATACGCGCCGTCCGGATCAACCTGGATCCCGCGCTGCGCGGGCGCAAGCAGGCTTGATTCAGGCGCAGTTGCGATTTCCCCAACCCGGAGCCGCAACACCTGCGGCGCATCCGCGAGCGCTGCCGTCGGCAGAATGGTCGCCGCCAAGGCTGTGCAGACTCCAATCAATGACGCGAACCAGCGCCTCATCCCGAGCATATACGCCTCCTTGAGCCCATCACGGGGCATTCACCGCAGACAGGATGACCGCGACCGCGACCCCGATTTCCCGCAAACCGGCGGATCGCCGCCCCGATTTCTCCAACCACACGCGGGCGAGTGTACCACAGCCGACTCTTCCCGTGGGCAATGCGTCCGGAATATGTCCGTTTGGCATGAAACGTGCTAAGGCCCTGCGACCCCCTTCAATGCCTGCTGTGACCCATCAGCGATGATCGTCGACCACAGGCCGGGCATAATGCCATCTTCGAAAATGTTAAATGGGGCTAATTGGGTGGGGAAGCATACCACCCGCCACGTCCGGTCAGTTCCGAGTTACCTTTTTCGCACTCGGGAATCCACCTAAAGGCCAGTGAAGTTGTGGTTGACTTTATGGTTCCAGCTTCGTTAAGCTGGCAAGACGTTGGGCAAGCTTGGTGTCCGTGTCGACCCGGTACCCCCGTCATCGGGGTTCGGTCCATACCGGAACCACCTGCCAAACTTGGGTGAGGGGTGATGAGAGTTGGTGATCGCGCGGGGCGCGCGAGCATCAGCTCTTTTTTCTTTGGTACGTCGCGCCCGCGATCACACTTGCCGGGTGCAATGGTCGCGGAGCGACTGGCGGACACCAAAGAAATTCGAGCGAATGTGCCAGGAATTCGGGTTGTTCCAGGTGCAAGCGCAACGCCGGGTTGCCGGCGGCTGGAATCGGGAAAAGCACAAGTCAAACCCATGCGATCGAAACAAAGGGGCATTTGCGATACGTGCTCGCAACAGATTGGAAACAAGGTGCGCATCATTTCCGGGACGCCAGTCCCTGCGCGCATCGGGCTGTGGCGCATGATCCAATCGGGTGCGGGTGAGACAGGCATATTGTTCAACATTTCCACAGGAGGCGCAAGATGAACTGGAAGAGAGGAATGTGGGTCACGGGAGCGGTGCTCTTGTGTACCAGCGTGGTATGGGCAGATAACACCCGGAAGAGCCCGGGATCCGCAACGACGGCCCTTACCTCATCCCAGCAGGAAGAGGCCAACTTCGACCCTGCCGAGCTGAAGGATTTGCAGTTACGGGCCCTCGAAGAATTCGAAAGCACAGGCGGAATCGAGCGCGACCCCGCTGTGCCGCTCGATATGCAGTTCTCCGGCAGGCCGGAGCTGGGCGGTACGGTCATGCAACCGCTGGGTGGCGAACTGCGCCAGGGCGGCGACACCTGCGCCACCGCGACCGTGATTCCGTCGCTGCCATACAGCGACTCCGGAACGACGGTAGGGGCTACCCACGACTACAACGAAGTTTGCCCATTCGCGAATACGGGCGCCCCGGATGTGGTGTATTCGTTCACGCCGGCCTCGAACATGCTGGTCGAAGTGTCGCTGTGCGGGAATTCCGACTACGACACCAAGGTGTATGTCTATCAGAACGTATGCCCGGGTCTCAACTCGGGCGCGCACATCGCTTGCGCAGACGACGTCTGCGCCACGCCGTCGTTTCCCGACCCGTACGTCTCGCGCGTGACCAACGTGCTTATGACGGTCGGCAACACGTATTACATCGTGGTGGACGGTTACGACGCCGCCAGCAGCGGCAATTATACGATCGACGTGACCGGCGGGCCGGTCGTTCCGGTGTACTGCGCTTCGAACGCCACCAGTTCGGCTGACTCGATTTGCGCAGGCGTTCACCTCGAAACGATCGTGAACGACACGCCGGGCGTTTGTGCCCAGTATTCCGATTTTACCGCCATTTCAACGGACCTGACCCGCGGGGCGACCTACCCGGTCGAGGTGGTGACGGGAACTTGTGGCGGGTGTTTCGGCAAATGGTCCAAGGTGTTTGTGGACTGGAATCAAGACGGTGATCTGACGGATGCGGGCGAGGAGGCTTTCTCGTCGGGCCCATCCTCCGGATGTCCGAACACGCGCACCGGCAACATTACTGTTCCGGTTGGCGCAGCCCTAGGACCAACCCGCATGCGTGTGGTTGTTCGCGAAGGCGGAACGCAAGCATCAACCCAACCCTGTGGAACTTACACCTGGGGTGAAACTGAGGATTACACGGTCAACATTCTGGAAGCACCGCCTGAAGGCGCGTGCTGTGACGGTGTGACCTGCACGGAAGGCCAGACCGAGAACGAATGCTCGCTCGCGGGCGGCAGCTACCAGGGCGATGGCTCAGACTGCAGCCCGAATCCCTGCATCGGTGCTTGCTGCAACACCGCATCGGGCGCCTGCGAGGGCAACCTGAGCGAGGAAGATTGCGCGGCAATTGCTGATACGCAATGGACCAGCACGGCGGATTGTGTGAACGGGCCGTTCACCTGCCCGCCGGCGGCAGCGGGCAACGACTGCAGCGACCCGGTAAACGTGACGCTGCCCGCGGCGCTCGCGCCGACCTACGTCAATAACAACACGACGTGCGGTCGCGGCAACAGCTACGAAGATCCGACCGATTCCGCCACCTGCATGGGCTTCTACACAGCTGGCGAGGATCTGTTCTACTCGCTGAATGTGACGGACCGGGTCTGCGTGAATTTGAACCTGGACACCGACGCAAGCTGGACGGGTATTTCCGTCGACTATACGTGCCCGCCGGACGCGACTTGCATCGCGGTGGCGACCTCCAGCGCGGCAGACAAGTCAATCAACAACGTGGTGCTCGATCCGGGCAGCTACTCGGTGATGATTGACACCTGGCCTTCGCCGGATTGCATCCCCAACCTGACGCTGACGATCAGCGAGTGCGCGACCGGCGCGTGCTGCGTCGCAGGCGCCTGCTCCGAGGAGTATTCGGCGGATTGCGCCGCACTTGGCGGAATCTACGTTGGTGACGGTGTTCCCTGCGAGGTGGACACCTGCACCCAGGGCGGCTGCTGTTTCCTGGACGGCTCATGCGAAGTGCTGAACGGCACCGAGTGCGCGGACAGCAACGGAGTTTACCAGGGTGACGGCACGTCTTGCACGCCGAACACCTGCCCCGGCCCGGGTGATGCATGTGGAAACCCCATCATCCTGAACCTGCCGGCTGATCTCGATGTCAATACCGCCGACACCACGTGTGGTCGCGGCAACGACTACACCGAGACCTGCATGGGCAGCTACGACGGCGGCGAAGATATTGTTTACGAAATCAACGTCGCCAGCCAGGTGTGTGTCAACGTCGTCCTCGACGCGGACACGATCTGGGGCGGCATCGCGGTGGACGACACCTGTCCGCTGGGTGGCGCGGGTTCGTGCCTTGCCCAGGCGACGACGAGCGCCGATCCGGATGTGATCACCGGGCTCGTCCTAGCTCCGGGTACCTACTACATGATGGCGGACACGTGGCCCGCTCCGGACTGCATGAACTTCTCGCTGGGCATCACCGAATGTCCAACGGGTGCATGCTGCGGCGATGGCGTATGCCTCATCACGTCCGGGCCGGAGTGTCTGCTACTGGGCGGAGTGTACGGCGGCGACAATACCGCCTGCGCCGTCGGGGACTGCAATAACAACGGCGCGGACGACTTCTGCGAGATCGTGGAATTCCCCGAGGCCGATTGCAACGATACCCTTCTGCCGGATGATTGCGACATCGCCGGCGGCACGAGCGGCGACTGCGACTTCAACGGCATTCCCGACGAGTGCGAGGCCGACTGCAACAACAATGGCGTTGCCGACGGATGTGATATCGTCGGCGGCACCAGCCTGGACTGCCAGCCGGATGGCATCCCGGACGAGTGCCAGTTGGGCGGCGGTGGTCGCGCAGTACTTTATTCACAGGCCGGCATCGCCGATGACGTCGGCGTCGGCCCGTCGGGTCTGCTCGCGGTTGGAAGCAGTTGCCCGTTTGAAAACTCATCCGCGGACGACTTCACGTTGGCCGACAGTGCACAACTCACCCGTATCGAATGGCAGGGTGTGTACTTTGGTGCCGCGTCGAACTTCCCGGGTGTGGACAACAATTTCCATATCACCGTGTATCTCGACAACGGTGCAGGGAACCTCGGTGCGGTCGTGGCCGATTTCCCGAGCGTGACGGTAAGCAAGGCGCTCGCGCCTCGGCCGCCGATCTTCGGCACCAACCCGGTGTACGATTACGGGGCCGATCTGCCCGCCGCTGTGTCTATTAATGGCGGACAGCGCTACTGGTTGTCGATCAACGGCGATCCCAGCGGTGCTGCTGGTCCGGTGTTTGGTTGGCTGGCGAGCCCCGAGGGCAACGCGGCTGACACGCCGGCGCTGGACAATCCGCTTCAGTCCATCACGGTCAGCTGCGCTGCGTTGCCAGCCGCCACGATGACGCCTGGCGGCGCTGATGGTGATACCGACAGCGATCTGGCCTTCACGCTGGTGGGGGGACCTGCTGGCGGAGACTGCAACAGCAACGGCATCCCCGACGACTGTGACATCACTGCCGGCACGGCGGATGACTGCGACACCAATGGCGTTCCGGATGACTGCGAGTTCCTGGACTGCGATGAGAATGGCGTCCATGACCCGTGCGACATCCTCCAGGGCGCCGATGACTGCAACGCCGACAACATTCCGGACAAGTGCCAGACCGAGGACAACGATTGCGACGGCAACGGCGTCCCCGATGATTGCGATCTGGTGACCGATCCGGACTGCAATAACAATGGCATCCTTGACGAGTGCGACATTACGTCGGTCAACAGCCTCGACTGCCAGCAGGACGGCATCCCGGATGAATGTCAGCTTGGCGTAGTTGCGGGTGGCAATGTCGTCCAGGATTCAAGTTTCGAGGACGGCACGCCGAACTCGTTCTGGACCGAGTCGTCCACGAACTTCGGCACGCCGCTGTGCGACACCGTTTCCTGCGGAACCGGTGGCGGCACTGCAGGCCCGCGCACGGGCGCGTGGTGGGCGTGGTTTGGCGGCATCGCGGCGTTTGAAGTGGGTGCCGTTGAGCAAAGCGTGACCATCCCACCCGGTTCCGCATCGCTGGAGTTCTGGCTGTGGAACGGTGCGAGCAGCAATAACGGTACCGACAACATGCGGGCTCTGATCGATGGCAATGTTGTCTTCAGCACCTTGACGGGTAATCCAGCCTACACGGGTGGTTACACACTGGTGCAGGTGGACGTCTCGGCCTACGCGGATGGAGGCTCGCATCTGTTGCGACTCGATTCCACCTGCATCGGCGGCGGGACGACCAACTTCTCGGTTGACGACGTCGAGTTGATTGTGGAAGGCTCAGCGGGCAACGATTGCAACAACAATAGCGTGCCCGATGAGTGCGACAACTGTGCGGACCTTGACGGCGACGGTGACGCCGACGCCACGGACTACCAGTTGTTCCGCGACACGTTCGGCCGTGTGGATTCGGACCCGGCGTACAACGGGTGCGCTGATTACGATGACAGCGGCGCGGTCGGCCTGGCAGACTTCCAGACCTGGCTTGGCTGCTACCGTGACTACATCGGCAACCCGCTCGCCGGGCCGCCGGTCAACGCAACCCCCTCGACCACGCTGGTGAAGCCGGTGCGGCCGGGGACCATCAAGGAGACCGAGTTCGGGCAGGAATCGCCCGGAAATCCGTAGATCGGAAGATGCGGCGCTCATCGGCTGCGGGGCTCTCCCCCCGCAGCCGGTGGGCCCGTTCTGCAGAAATCTCTCTCGTTCGGGTGAACAGAAATCTCTCTCGCCCATTGTCAACGCATTCGCGCAGTGCGTAAGGAGGTAGAAGGATGACTTGCAAGTGCAAAGCAGTTTCGATGGTCGCGATGATCGCTCTCATCGCGGCAGTGCCGGCATTCGGCACGGTCACGCTCAACTTCGTGGCCCAGGACACCGTGATCCCGCTCGTCGGCAACACCGCCAACGTCGAGATCCGGGCGGACTTCACGGAAGACATCGTCGC